>Ga0315284_10014830_pt1 | contig 11091 bp, 7 predicted proteins | sample YL17G09_16_MG_FD_203696 | JGI IMG/M metagenome (GOLD analysis project Ga0315284, IMG submission 203696) | Sediment microbial communities from Yellowstone Lake, YNP, Wyoming, USA - YL17G09_16 | ecosystem: Environmental > Aquatic > Freshwater > Lake > Sediment | place: USA: Wyoming | collected...
TGGAGAGAAGCAAGGAGAAATGGGATTTTATTCGGAACGGATTGGACAATACTATAACCGGATGCTCCCGTGAACAAGCTCTACAATTATACAATCTCTTTGAAAATCTTGCCATTTTGTTCAAAGACAGACTCCTAAAGCATAAATCGGAACCACGAGCCATTACATTCACGATATCTGATAAAGAATTCGAACATTACAACAAACTTGAGGGATTGTTAGGCATTGCACGGAAAGCACAGTTGCTTTATACTTATATCAGTTCTGGCAAAGAATCTGGTAAAAGGGAACTTTATTACGTTCCAAACCGCATCCTCTGGCCTGACCGAGGCCTTGACCCTGTTGGTCAATATTCTCATGTATCGATAAAGGCCCGGCACTTGTGGGCGGCAGCAAACAACAATAAAAAAATACCATTTAGCCAAACTGGGGCCGAGGAAGGGCAAGGACTATTTGATAATGAACAGTGATATATTTATTACCGTAGCTAGCTGGGAAGAACGTTTCTGGCTCGGATTCGAACGAGAAATGAACCAGTACAGCCCTGCAAATGTTCTTATGTACTATTATAAGGAATATGCTGAAAGAACAAGTAGCCATCGGGAAAAAGTAAAACAGCTTTGCGAGAAGAAGGGAATCGGTTTTCATCCATATGAAGTATCCTTCAAAGAAGGGAAAGAGTCGTGGAAAATTCTTTACGAAACCTTGACAGAATTAAAAGTTACAAAAAAAACCATTACTCTCGATATTACTACTATGCCACGAGAAACTATCTGGACAATTTTAAACCTTCTTGATGAACGAGACGCAGAAATAAAATATATTTATTACAAACCTGAAGGTTACCATGAGGAATGGCTCAGCAGGAATGCAGATAAACCACGAATAGTTTACAAAATGGGAGGGATTGCTAAACTAGGGGTCCCGACTAAACTTGTAATCTTGACAGGATATGACGTAGACCGTGTCCAGCAGCTAATCGACTTTTTCGAACCAGAAGCCACCTTTCTTGGCATTCAGACAGGTAATCAACTGGACAATCAAAATAGAAACATTGCGAGACACCAGAAATTTAAAAATGAGCCAGATGTTATATTGTTTGATGTAGATGCATACTCCGAGGACAGGGGTTTTGCTGCAATTGAACAGCAAATCAGCGGACATGTAAAACATTTGAACGTCATTATGAGTTCGTTAGGCCCTAAACTATCGGCTATTGCTCTTTACAAGATACATAAGCGATATCCGGATACGGCTTTAGCTTATGCACCATCAAAAGAGTTCAATCCAGAGTATTCCCATGGAATCGGAGAAACAGTTGTAGGCCTTCTATAATACCGTTAGATATTCAGCCAGCAGGTATTAGCGTTTACATAAATGGATAATCTTACAAAAAAACACCGCGCATACTGCATGTCCAGAATAAAGTCGAAAGATACTAACCCTGAGTTTTTGGTTCGGCAGATTATTCATCGGATGGGTCTTAGATTTAGACTGCACCGAAACAATCTTCCGGGCAGGCCAGACATTGTTTTGCCAAAACATAAAAAAATTATATTTGTCCACGGTTGTTTTTGGCACAAGCATCGATGCAAATACGGCAAAGTGCGACCCAAGACGAATTCCAAATATTGGGAACGAAAGCTATCTGGTAACGTTGAGCGAACTCGCAAGGATATCAGAGCTTTAAGAAATCTCGGCTGGAAAGTCCTGGTTGTATGGGAATGCTGGACAAGAGATGCTTCAATGCTTGAGAGTCACATTCGACGTTTCCTGGGGTAAATCATTGCCTGTTCACTATTGCCGACTCTCGCACTTGTCCATCATTGGAAAATTGAAACTTGCGGATTTACCATGATATGAGGGAGAATCAAAAACTTTTAGATTCCGTGTTCCGCCTTCGGCGGACGGAATGACCCTCCGATATTCGAACTTCAATGAAGTACGCACTACGAGATACGCTCCATTATGTCATTTGGTATATCAAAATTCGAGTATGTGTTCTGCACATCCTCGTGGTCCTCAAGCTCCTCCATCAGGGCAATTATCTTCCTTGCAGCTTTTTCATCGCTGATTGTTACGGTGCTCTGCGGCACCATTGATATCTCCGCCACCTCGGTGGCTATACCCTTATCTTTCAGCGCCTTTATCAGCTTCTCATAAGCGCTCAGGTCGCAGGTTATCTCGAAAACGCTGCCGGTATTTTGCATATCGTCGGCGCCGGCGCTTAAGGCGATTTCCATAAGCTCCTCTTCGTTGACATTGGCGGCATTGACTGTGATAAGCCCCTTCTTACTGAACATCCAGTTGACGCATCCGCTTGTTCCCAAAGAGCTGCCGTGCCTTTCGAACAGCCGCTTAATTTCCGATGCGGTCCGAGTGTGGTTATCCGTCAGCGCATCGACCATTACCGCCACGCCGCTCGGCCCGTAACCCTCATAAACAATTTCATCAAAATGAACCCCCTCCATTTCGCCCGTTCCCTTTTTGACCGCCTTTTCAATGGTGTCTCTCGGCATATTGACCGCCTTGGCCTTGTCGATTGCATATCGCAAAGTCAGATTTGCAGAGGGGTCCCCCCCGCCGCTCCTGGCTGCGACTATTATCATTCGAGCCACCTTGCTCCATACTTTCCCGCGCTTGGCGTCAATGGCCGCCTTTTTATGTTTTATTCCTGCCCAATGTGAATGACCTGACATAGTTAATCCTCCGACAAAACATCGATAGTCAACTTCGCTGTATCAGCTTCAGAGCTTCCAAAACGCCGGCAATTATAAGTAATCAATAATCAATAATCAATATAAAACCGGCCCACACATAGAATATATGCAAGCTTCCGCCGTTGACAGAAGCAGCATAACAAAATATATTACGAAGCACAATTTGTCCAAAAGGCCTTGAAGAATATGCCAACCTGCCATTCGAGCTATACAGAGAGTATGAAGGAGCCAAAAAAGGCCGCCTATATCCCCGCCATAGCCATATCCCTCCTCTTTGTGCTTTTGCCTGCTTCAACGACAAATGCACAGACCATTTTGGTGGAGGCGGAGGGCTTCGAGAACACCGGCGGCTGGGTAATCGACCAGCAGTTTATGGACCAGATGGGTTCGCCATTTCTATTGGCCCACGGGCTGGGTGAGCCGGTGAAGGACGCGACAACAACGGTGCAGCTCCCGGCACCCGGGCGATACCGTGTATGGGTCCGCACACGCGACTGGACATCGCCGTGGAATACGCCGGCGGCGCCCGGCAAATTCCAGCTTTTAATCGATAGCAAATCCCTTGAAACTATCTTCGGCGCCGAAGGAGCACAATGGCATTGGCAGGACGGCGGAATAATAGAGATTGCCAAAAAGCAGGTTACAATCACGCTGCACGACTTGACCGGCTTTGAGGGCAGGTGCGATGCCATCATTTTTTCCGACGCCGATTTTACTCCGCCGAACGAAGAAAGGGAGTTGGCGGCTTTCCGAAAGAAGTCTCTGGGTCTGCCTGATAAAGCACAAGATGCAGGCCAATTTGATTTTGTGGTAGTGGGCGGCGGGATGGCAGGCACGTGTGCCGCCATTTCAGCGGCCCGGCTGGGACTGCAGGTAGCGCTTATCCAGGACCGTCCGGCGCTGGGCGGCAACAATAGTTCCGAGGTCCGCGTCCACCTGAATGGAAAGATTAACCTGCCTCCTTATCCTGCTCTGGGAAATGTTGTCAGGGAGCTCGACTCAGGATACAGGGGAAATGCACAGCCGGCGTCAAGTTATAACGATGATAAAAAACTGCGGGTCGTGCGAGGAGAGAAAAAAATCCGCCTGTTTCTCAATATGCACGCGGCGGCCGTAGAGAAGGACGGCGACCGCATCGCCGCAGTCATTGCCAAAGACATTATAAGCGGCAGGGAGCTGCGGTTCGCGGCACCGCTGTTTGCCGACTGCACGGGCGACGGCAGCATCGGCCACCTCGCAGGGGCGGATTTCCGGGTGGGCCGCGAAGGCCGGGATGAAACCGGCGAATCGCTGGCGCCGGCAAAAAGCGACTGCCTGACCCTGGGCGCGTCCGTGCAGTGGTACGCCGTTCAGAACCCGACAACTACGACTTTTCCGGATTGTCCCTGGGCGTTGCAGTTTACCGAAGAAAGCTGTCAGCACACAACCAGAGGAGACTGGGATTGGGAAACGGGCATCGGGCGAGACCAAATCGGTGAATTTGAATTCATCCGCGATTATGCCCTCCGAGCCGTTTACGGCAACTGGGCATTTTTGAAAAACAAAAGCTCGGACAAAGCGAAGTATGCCAGCTGGAAGCTCGAATGGGCCGCGTATATCGGCGGCAAGAGAGAATCCCGCCGATTGTTGGGTGACATCATATTGCAGCAGCAGGACATCGAGCAGCGAAAAGATTTTCCCGATGCGTTTGTAACGACCACGTGGACAATCGATTTGCATTATCCGGCCCCTGAAAACTCCAGGCACTTCCCCGACTGCGAGTTTCTGTCGATTGCAGAAATGAAACCGATAGAGCCGTATCCGATACCGTATCGGTGTTTCTATTCGCGCAATATCGGCAATCTTATGATGGCAGGACGCAATATAAGCGTTACTCACGTGGCGCTGGGGACGGTCCGCGTGATGCGGACCTGCGGGATGATGGGCGAGCTTGCAGGAATGGCAGCATCGCTATGCAAAAAACATAATACCGACCCGCGCGGCGTCTATCAGCATCACCTCGATGAGCTGAAGGAGCTTGCCGGACGCGGCGTTGGCAAAACCAGTCGGATAGAAAACAACAGGCAATCCACACAGCTAACACCGCTGTCCCGTTTGAAAGTCAGCGACAACAAACGTTTCTTACTCACAGAGAAAGGCGAACCATTCTTCTGGCTGGGGGACACTGCATGGATGCTGCGAGTTATCCCGCCTGCTGAGGTTGACCACTATATGTCCAACCGTGTCCAACACTGTTTTAATGTCATTCAGGTCCAGTGCGGATACAATGTTATGGACTACGCCGGCAACCGACCCTTCCTGAACAACAATATGGACACACCCAACGAGGCCTTTTGGCGCACGATTGACGCGATTGTCACCAAGGCCCTCGAACACCGGCTTTACGTCGCGATGGTGCCGATGTGGGGTGACGAATATGGCAAAGCTTTTGGCAACGATTCGCAGAAGGCCTACCGATTTGGGCAATGGATAGGCAAAAGGTATGCCGCACATAGTCACGTCTTGTGGATTGTCAGCGGCGAGTATGATGCCATCAACGGTTACCGCCTGCCTATCAGCGCGGAGCAAAAGAGCGTTTTCATCTCGATGGCGCGAGGTCTCCGCGAAGCGCATAACGGCGCTCAGCTTATGACCATCCACCCCGGCGAGGCCCTCACTTCATCGAAGGATTTCCACGAGGAGCCGTGGCTTGATTTCAACATGCTCCAATCCGGTCATCTCATCGATAGTGCGGCCTACAAGATGCCAGACACTCACGAGCTGATCGCCCGCGATTACGCCCTTACTCCCATAAAGCCGGTGCTGGACGGCGAACCCATCTACGAGGACACTCCTGACGGTATCTGGGTGCACAGGGATACAAACCGGACGCGTGCGGGCGCTAGCGATGTTAGAAGAAAGGCCTATTGTGCGGTGTTTGCCGGGGCGTTCGGACATACTTATGGACACAATGATGTCTATGGCTTCTTCGAGCCGGCCTATCCGGGGCAGGTCCAGACACTCCCGAAAGGTCCTGGGCAACGCAGCAGTTGGAAAACCGCCCTCGATGCACCAGGAGCAGCACAGATGAAGCACCTGCGTCGGCTGATGGAATCAAGGTCACATCTTGACCGAATTCCTGACCAATCCATAATTGCAGCCGGACAGTCAGGCGGTTTGGAACATATACAGGCCACGCGCGCCAGCGATGGCACTTGGGCACTTGTTTATCTGCCTGCTGGAAAGCCCGTCACCATTGCGATGGATACGCTCGCTGGTCCAAAAATTGAGGCATCTTGGTTCAACCCGCGAACGGGAGAAACCAGGTCCATCGGCACATTTCCAAATAGCGGCAACCGCGAATTTCCTCCGCCGACCAGCGGCGAAAACAACGACTGGGTGCTTGTACTGGAGAGCAAATAAAACTATGCCTTAAGTATGCAGAGAAAAATGAGATTTTCAATGTTACAGACGAGGTGAGGTTCTATGAATCGACGAGATTTTCTTAAAGCTGTAAGCGCTGGTGCAATAGCAACGGCAATTTCAGGATGCGAGAGCCGGCATATCTCCGGCAAGGCTGAAAAAATAAAACGCCCTAATATTATATTCATTCTCGCGGACGACTTAGGTTACGGCGACCTCGGCTGCTATGGGCAGAAGGAAATTGCGACGCCGAACATAGACCGGATGGCCAAAGAGGGCGTGAGATTTACCGACCACTACGCCGGCAGCACGGTCTGCGCGCCATCGAGGTGCGTGCTGATGACCGGCTTGCATACAGGCCACGCTTATATCCGGGGCAACGCACTTGTGCCGCTGCGACCATCGGATGTTACGGTGGCTGAAATACTAAAGAAGGCAGGATACGCCACCGGCATCATCGGCAAATGGGGATTAGGCGAGGCGGGCACCACCGGAACCCCAAACAAAAAAGGCTTCGACTACTGGTTCGGATACCTCAATCAGAGACACGCACACAACTACTATCCGGAGTTCCTCTGGCGAAACGAAGAGTCCATTTCCATAGAAGGCAACAAACTTCCCCAACCGGAGCCGGGGGGATGGGGAGAATCAGCCAGTAAAGTAACTTACTCTCCCGACCTATTTACAAAAGAAGCGCTCGCCTTCGTTGAGCAAAATAAAGATAAGCCGTTCTTTCTGTATCTTGCTTACACAATCCCGCACGCCAACAACGAGGCGGGGCAAAACGGGATGGAGGTGCCATCGCTGGGACCTTATGCGGACAAGGATTGGCCCGCACCGCAGAAGGGCCACGCCGCTATGATTACACGGATGGATGGTGACATCGGCAAGCTGATGGCAAAGCTCAAAGAGCTTGGAATAGATGATAATACATTAGTAATGTTCTCCAGCGATAATGGCCCACATAAAGAAGGCGGAGGCGATCCTAATTTCTTCAAAAGCGCTGGTCCGCTGCGTGGCTATAAACGCGACTTATATGAAGGCGGCATTCGCGTGCCGATGCTCGCCCGCTGGCCGGGCAAGATAAAGACCGGCTCAGTCAGCAACCACATCTCTGCATTCTGGGATTTTCTGCCGACCTGCTGCGAACTGATTGGCGTCGAACCTCCAAAAGATATCGACGGCATTTCAATGCTTCCAACACTCTTAGGCCAACCGCAAAGGCAGAAAAAGCACGAGTTTCTCTACTGGGAATTTCACGAGCAAGGCAAAAAGCAGGCGGTGCGCGTGGGCGACTGGAAAGGCGTGCGGCTGGACGTGGCCAAGGACCCGAATGGGCTGATAGAGCTATACAATCTAAAAGACGACATCGGTGAACAAAAAAATTTAGCTATGGAAAACACAGAGGTCACAGAGAAAATAAAAGGATACCTCAAGGCCGCCCGCACACCTTCGGAGCACTGGCCAATTCCATAGTTACAGCGAGGAGTGTGCGTCTGTATTTAAGTCGATATTTGTATCAAAAATCAAAAGGAGAGAATTTATGATACTCTTTATCCATAATCTCCGGATAAATCGGTGGGTGTCCGCATTATTTATCTTATTCACCTCTGCACCTATGTTCCGCATCATTATTCTCTCTGGATTAGTAGCTTTGAGCGTCGGTTGCCGTTCTACAGAATCCGACACGAAGTTCACGCATTCTCAGTTAGCTGTATCCACGTGCGATACAGGTCTATCCTTCGCCGTTGAGATTGCGGAGGATTACAACCGACTCTTTTATCGTGAAGATGGCTGGACCGGTTCCGACATCGCATTTTCTCTACCTCTGCTGGACGGGCGGATCCTGTGGCTTTTCGGGGATACCTGGATTGGCAAGATTCGCCAGGGGCGTCACACCGACTCGAACATGGTCAGCAACACCATCGGGATTCAACAAGGTCTGGATCCTGCAACGGCCCACCTCGAATTCTTCCACAGCTATAAAGACGCCAAGCCAGCCGCCTTCATCCGGCCTGCCGACGGTATCGGCGTGTTCTGGTTGTCCCATGGAGGAATCCATACCGACAGCGGTCTATATATCTTTTTATGAGCCAGATTACAGAGCGCCCTGGTGACACATCGGTCTGGGGTTTCAGAGCGATAGGTATCGTCATCGCAAAGGTCACAAACCCGCTCGATGACCCGAATCGATGGCGGGTCGAGCAGATCAAGGTGCCATGGGCGCACTTCGACCCCGCAGGCAACGAAAAAGTTTTCGGAATGCCGCTGTTGCGGGAGGGCAACGTCGTTTATCTCTACGGACTTGAGATAGATAAGGCGACCCATGACCGCTACCTCCTCGTCGGCCGCGCCAACATAGGTTCGCTCGAAGACTTCTCAACCTGGGAATTCTACGCGAACGGCCGTTGGCAACCTGACTTTCGGAAGGCATCGCGTCTTTGCAACCACATGGGCGCCGAACTGTCGGTGTCTTACCTCCCGCGGTTCAAGCGATACGTCCTGGTTTACACGGAGAACGGTCTTTCCGAGAATATCCTGATGCGCTTCGCTTCCTCTCCCGTCGGTCCATGGAGCGCCCCGGCGACGATTTACCGCACGCCCGAGATGGGCTGGGACAAGACGTACTTTTGCTACGCAGCCAAAGCGCATCCTGAACTATCACGACAAGACGACGAACTCATCGTGTCTTATGTGTGCAACTCCACCGATTTCTGGAAAATGGCGGCGAATGCTCGCATCTACTTCCCAAAGTTCCTACGAATAAAATTTACTGAAAGTTTGACCCGCTATTGACCGCTCGAGATACCAGCCAAAGCAATACAAAGACCCTAAACTGGGAGAACTTTTCTATATAATTCTCAAAAAGAAAACCACCAGATAACGCTCCCGTCCCAACACAGAAGAATCCTCTATACGACCCCACGTAACGCAAAGCGACGTTGGATACACGACATTCCATTCCCCTCCCAATAAACGTGAAACGCACCCTTGACCGGGCTATAAACTGCCGCGAAGAAATGCTGTCCGGAACATATCCGGGACGCAAAAATGCTACAAGCAGTTTCATAAGTCCGAAAAAGGCCTTTTTTATACTGATAATTGGGTTTTTAATTGGGTTATGAAACAGCTTCTAAATAATGCTTGAAATAGGCTGGAAAACTTGATATAAAGAATTATAGGACTTGTGGATTAGAGTCCGGGATAATAGTGGTTTTACAAAACTTCTGATAGAAGCAATGCATTTGCAGAGACGCAAAGGCAAGTCAGGAGTTTGTGTTCTCCGAACATTTTTGTTGCTTCTTTGCCGGCTTGTGTCGGGAATTTGGAGAGAAGGAGGTGGTAGCAGGCATTTTGCGAAAGTCTGCCGGGCAAACACACGATGGGGAGAGGGTATATCTCTTTTGCGTTTTTGTATATATTTTTTGTCGGGTTGTCCGATACAGGTGTAATATGTTATGAAGTTATCGGAACCTGTTGAGGATAAAGTGTTGTTTTGGTGTGTGGCCAAAACAGGATTTTTTAAAACCTCATTTTGAAGGAGGCTTATTATGTGTAAAAAGCTTATTTATCTAACCTTCTTTTTTGCATTTTGCACGACGGCTATGGCTTACGACATAGCGTTCTACGTCGGGGCACCTAACCCCGGGTGGTATGAAGTTGCTAACCAGAACGCCGATGTTGCAACGATAATTGCCCAAACTGGACATATGTTCAAGGATATCCAGCAGTTCAATGACAGCCAGCTTGCCGCATTCGGCACATGGGTAGATAACAATACGAATGATGGTGAAATGGACATTATCTGGCTTAACGGATGCACTCCGAGTGTACTCTATCAATTCCCAAACGTTCAGCCGGATGGCTCGCGTGCTGAAAAGTGGCTTGACGGCGGAAACATGATTATAAATGTCGGCGACTGGTTCGCATACTGCTCGTATGAAGGTGGATCTCGACAACCTGATAATACCGGCACTGGTGCCGCGAACATCCTTGACCTGAATGCCAGTATCATTTCAGGCGGTGGGCAAGGAGTGATGACGGTGACACCGACAGGTACGGCATATCTACCCAGTCTCAACTCCGTCACATCTGATAGACCAGTTCTGCTCAGTGCTGTTGTAGCCCCCTGGGAAGTTCTTGCGATATTCGCACAGAATGCGGCTGGCACGTATGCCGATCCTGTTGTTATTGTCAACATGAATACTGGCGGTTACCTCGCGATTATAAACCAAGCTTCTACTGGCAACTGGATAGCCAACAGAGGTTTAACCTGTGCTGAGTTCATAGGCAACTGGGTAAGCACTGTGATAGACGGCAAATGGCGCCTTAAGGCTCGCAATCCCATTCCGGCTGATGGCGCGACTAATATGCCGAAGACGGTCCCTCAGTGGCAAGCCGGAGGTACCGCGGTCGCCCACGATGTCTATTTTGGAACCAACAGGACCGCTGTGGAAAATGCCACTCCTGATTCGCCTGAGTGGATAGAGCAGATAGGCGATGTCGTGGCTCCCATGAGTATAACAGCCGCGAATCTTGAAAAGGTGTCAACAACCTACTATTGGCGTATCGATGAGGTTGAGGAAGGCGGCACGGTTATCAAGGGCGATATCTGGACCTTCTCAACGGCGCCGTTAAGGGCCCATAGTCCCAATTGGCCTGACGGCGAGGTACTTTGTGACGTGAACAGCCTCCTTAGCTGGGGTGCCGGCTTCAAGACTAAGGGGACGAACGGGCACTATGTGTTCTTAGGCACCGATAGGACCGCTGTGCTGAATGCTACCAGCTCGACGACAGGCATTTACAAAGGAATCAGGTCTGCTACGAACTACACCACGGGAATTCTCCCAAATAACACCACTATCTACTGGCGTATCGATGAGCTTGACGCGAACAGCACCACCAGCAAGAAGAACTTCTACAAAGGCGATGTATGGCAATACAAGACTACTCTGCCCGGCTTAGGCTC
>Ga0315284_10014831_pt1 | contig 11091 bp, 23 predicted proteins | sample YL17G09_16_MG_FD_203696 | JGI IMG/M metagenome (GOLD analysis project Ga0315284, IMG submission 203696) | Sediment microbial communities from Yellowstone Lake, YNP, Wyoming, USA - YL17G09_16 | ecosystem: Environmental > Aquatic > Freshwater > Lake > Sediment | place: USA: Wyoming | collected...
ATGATTGAAAATTTTAAATTCAATAAAACTGACTTCACTAAAATAACGGATGGTTCTTATTTGAACTATTCGTTTAACAAATCTAAAAACTATGGGTCTAATTTGTCGTTTAAAATTAGAAGGTCCTCTGATGATGCAACTCAAGACATACTTTTAACAAAAGAAGGTTTCCCAGATCTGAACCAGATATTGTATTTCGTGGGTTCTGGTTCTGGCTATGTGGATACTATCTATGAGAAAAACAATAGCGGGTTGCATTTAACGCAAGTCACCACTGCATTACAGCCAAGAGTCGTTAACTCTGGATCTTTAGATCTGATTAACGGCAAGTTGCGAATGTATTTTGCGCTAGGAAATTATCTAGTAGCAACTGGACTAGTTGTGAATAATGCACACTCTATTTTTTGTTATCTAGAGCCCAATTTATCTGCAGCGGCTTATATGCATGCCGTGTCTATTTGTGACACAACGGGGTCTAACTTTAAATCGGTAATAGGCATTAAAACACAATCCGGGGAATATGTTATGTCGGGAGAACGCAAACCTGATGCAGTTAATACTTTCTTGCTGGGTACATATTTGAATACGCCTAATATTTTCGCGGCTGTTCGTGCATCGAATACTTTGCAGTACATTCGATGCAATAGAATAACGCAGTCTAAACTAGGGACGACATCAACAACGTTGCAGTCTTTAACAAACCTATACATTGGTATTAACTGGGAGTCTAGTTCATCCGTAGCTGGCGATCGTTATCGTGGGTATACATCAGATATTTCTATTTATAATTATGCTTTAACCGAACGAGAAATTACTGAAAAAACCAATTTGCTTGGTAGATTTCTAAATATTAAAACTAGATAGGAGTTATAAAAATGAGGGGAACAATTTTAGAACCGATGGCAATACAGGCTGGATTGAAGGTTCCATCCGCAGCTATAACAAGACCGGACAACACGACCGCTTACACAGCTAACGATGTTGTTAGTACTACATCTACGCAGAATATAACATTTTCTGATGTGTCATATATTCAAGGTAATCACATAATGCTTATGGATGCTACATTGAGGATTGATTTAACGGCAGTGCCATCTGGAATGATTGGTTTTAAGTTGTATCTGTATGATTCCGCGCCAACGGCAATTGCTGACAATGCGGCTTACGATTGGATTGCTGCTGACAAATCAAAATTATTAACCTATATTACCTTTTCCGTTCCTGAAAAAGTTGGGTCAACAGGAATTCTTTGGACTGAATTAAACGGTATTAATAGACGTTTAAAATTAGCATCTTCAAGCAACACATTATACGGAGTACTTCAAACATTAGGCGGATATACACCTGCCTCTGAAACTGTACATACAATCACACTAGGATTTGCGCAGTTGTAATTGATTTTTATATTTGTGATATTTACGTGATAATTTTAAAATCCCCGTTACTGGGGGGTTTTTTATGCTAAAATAAATCTATGAGTGCAGAAATAGACAATAGAACAAAACTAATAAATATAATGTCACAACTAAGTAATCCTAATAGCAGACAGGATATACTTGCTCAGTTACCTAAGCAAGTACAATCTGTATTTTCAAGTCACGATGAGCGATTCAAGGTAATCGGACAGGATGGAACACAGGCATTGATCGATTGGCAGAACAATATTTTACACGGACATCCAATGCCGGAAAATTCAGTAGATATACTGAATAACTTATACACCAAACTTACTACAACAGCAGTTTAATTATCAGAAAAATACCCGAAGTAGCTCTTCGTGTATCCAATAAAACGCAGGACCCTATATGGGATTTCTTGCGTTTTTCCATTTTAGGGTTCCTGCAAAAATATCAGCAGGAGGAATTTAAAATGAGCGGATTCACAGCAGCACCCCCAAGCAATGGCGGATATCAATCAGTTATGACACCAGGATTCGGAGGATATGGTATGGGAATGGGTATGGGTACAGGTATGGGTATCGAATCATTATTGATTCTTTTACTTTTAGGCGGCAACAACGGCAATCGCGGTGGATTGTTCGGGAACAATGGCAATGGTTGCTCCCCAGCAGCTACAACAGTAGCAACAGATGTAGTTCTAGCACCAGCATTCCAGAATCTTCAAGCACAAATTTCTAATTTATCTGAAAGCATTTCTTCAAATAAATTAGATTCTAAAATTGGCGCATCTATGCATCAAGCTGGTGAAGTAGCTAGAGATCAATCACATGGGACAAGAGAGGGTTTTAGCTCAGTAGCAGAAAGCATATCAGATTTAACAACCAACGTTGCCACAGGAAATTTCACTACTTTGCAATCATTAAATACGCTACAGGCAGCTAGTACGGCACAGAACACACAGAATTTAATTCAAAGCCTAAATCAATCACAAATTACAAACGGTATCATTTCACAAGGATTCAACCAAAGCTACCTAACACAATTAACAGGGGTTAATCAGTTAGAAAAATCACTTGATGGTGTTAGCCGTGAAATGGCTGAATGTTGCTGTGCGATAAAATCAACAATTCGCGATTCTATCGATGTAAATAACAACAACACCCAAAAAATTCTTGATTCAATGGCAAATGGTAGGTACTCAGATCTTTTAGAAAAATACAATGCAGTTCAAGCGGTTAATTCTAATTTAATTCAAACTAACATTCTAAAAGACAATAACGCAGCTCAAACAGCAACTATTTTGCACCACTTAGCACCATTTCTTTGCGGCACACAAAACGGAAACGGAAACGGCAACAGCAGCATCGTCCGCTAGGAAATTGAATTTGCTTCAAAGAATAGTTAAAAAGATTTTTAGGATTTAAAAAGCCGGTGTCTATTGATACCGGCTATAACTTTAAAGGTTAGGGTTAAAATGATTTCTTACGAGTTGAATTCACTTCTAAACGAAATTATATCTTATGAATTGATCCATTGCTTAAGTGAAATTGATTTAATGGGTATGGCTCAATTTAATGGTTTGCAGGGCTTCAAGCGTTTGCATCGGTATTCCGCACGGGATAGGTTAGAGCACGCTATCTGCCTTGTAAATCATATTGTTGAGTATAACAAATCAATACCTGAATTAAAGTTAACTTACAGTTCGTCTGTTGCTAAACCGGCTACTGTTCTTGATTCTCTCAAAATCGAATATCAGAAATCAGAAGAGCAAATAGCTAGGTTAAAATCAGCATCCAAAATGGCAATAGCTGAGAGTGAAGATTTTCTAATGCATACGCTTGAGTGTTTAATCCGTGATGAAATGAAAGAGAGCATTCGCATATCAAGAGCTATTCAAGAGATATCAAATACTGGCAACAATACAACTTTTGTTCAATTGCTAGATTCAAAGATTCACGATAAATACAAATCAAAGGAAAAGGATATGCAAGCCCGTGAATATTAATCTATAATAATTATTTAATTATAATAATTTTAACTTTACAAACTGAAAGATTTTAGTACAATGGAATATATGCTGGAAGATATTGATTTGCAAAAAATAGCGGTTATGATTGCCGAAAAAGTAGAATCTAGGTGTGCTATATGTGCAAAAGATATCGATGCTCTTTTAGATAAAAAAGATGCGTTAATTTATGGGTCTTTTGGTCTCGTTGCTTTTGCGGTTATGATCAAGTACGTGCCAATGATTGATAAGGAAATTTTCAATCGCTTTATAAATTTGATACTGGTTGGTCTTTCTGCTTATTCCTATGTCTGGTTTAAAAAAAAAATCGAAAAACGTCAAGAAAAGTACTTTTTAGGTCTATTACTGCTCGTGACTATTTACTTGCTAGCACCAAAAACGCTAGATTTGCTTATCCAAAAATTAATACCAGCCTATTTTCAATAATTAAAAAACTATTTTTTTTCTTAAAAAGTATATGTTAAACTTAATTATGTAAAACTTTTATCTCCCAATCTGTAAAACTTTTACTTAATACATGCTGTACTTGGTTACAGAAGTATTATCAGGGGATTCGTCCCCTGTCCCAATTAAAACATCTCCGTATGGAGTGTTCAAAATCAATCGTATATTATTTGTCACAAAAAAGCACACCTTTAACAGTGTGCTTTTCTGTATGTTTGCGAAACATATTTCATTAACATCACATAAAATGTTTATTTTTATCGTTCAAATCTTTTATTATGTCCTTCAATGCTTGCTGATATCCTTTTACATGCTCATTTGCAATGCTGTAATGTGGCGTTATGTGCAGACCGTTTATTCTTATCTGCAAATAGTTTTTAAGTGTCTATAGCTTAACCACAACTGCAATTTTCGCATATTTTAAATCCGTTACTATTCAAAAAATTATTTAGTGCTTCAAAAGAAAAATATGTTCTGACTTCATCATTGAACTCAATTGAGAACTCTTCTTTTAATTTTGAATCATAGCTTAATTCAAACCCTCGTACTTTCAAAGTTTTTCCCATATTGTAATCCTTTTTGCTCTTCCATCTAAGAATTGATACACGTTCTGAACAGTGCATTTGTGATACCTTGCAATATCTGGAATTTTTTTACCGTTGTTTAGATAAGCAATCACCACATCTAAAATCAATTTGTCACTCATATCTTTCTCAATTCACTTTCTACAAAATTTAATATTCCATCATAACTTTTAGACTCGCATTTATAGCACAAATCTTGTTTTTCAATAATCGTCATTATGGCATATGGATCTAGTTTCCAACGGACATCTTGACCGATTAGAAACATATCTTCACAATTCCTACTTGTAAGCATATTAAAAATAACACTACAAAGAAAATCGTTGCACTTGCAATGCTTCCTATCGTGTAAAACACAAATGCTTTTCTACGAGCATTTAAGCGGTTCTCTACTCTAATTATAGAGCTTAATGATTTAGGCATTGTTTTCCTCCCATTTTTTCAAAGGATTTCCCTTTGATAGTTTTTCGAATAATGAATGTTGATTTTTCAAATGCTCAATAGTATCATCCAAATCATTGTTTAAAGCTGACATCAAGGCTAACTCATTTTCTTTTTTTATTTCTTCAAAAATTTCATTTTTATTCATAATATATTTGCCACAATTAACCAGCAAATTAAGCAAACAATAAAACAAGTCCAAGCTTTTAAATCTTGATTAACTCGATCTAAAGACCACTTTAATTTCATAATACCCCTTTATCCTTTTGAATATGACGAGCATAACGAGCCGTTTTTATCTCTGGAACAAGATCTGAAATATTTACAATTGTAACATTGTTGCATTTTTAAACCTCCTGAAAATTTATCTCTCTAAATACAATATTATCAGTAAACTTTAATTTGTCAACAAAATTTAAGTATGATATGATGATTTTAGTTGGTAATTTAAACTAACAACATTAAAATTTAGGAGAAAAAATGTCAGATAAACTATTAGTTAGAACTTATTCAGCCGGTGTTTGGGTCGGTGAATTGGTCGGAGAAATAAAAGACCAAATAGCCACTTTAAAAAATGCACGTAATTTATGGTATTGGGACGGAGCCGCATCTTTGTCTCAACTTGCAATGGAGGGTGTAAAAAGTCCTGACAATTGCAAATTCCCATGTCCTGTTGATACCGTTACGCTGTATCAAGTTGTTCAGACAATGCCTATCACCAAAATTGCAGAAGAATCAATTGACAGCGTGGCTGTATGGTCACGTTAAATAATCCTGGCTCTGGCGATGGCTCTGGCGATGGCTCTGGCTATGGCTCTGGCGGTGGTTCTGGCTATGGCTATGGCTCTGGCTATGGCTATGGCTCTGGCTCTGGCTATGGCTATGGCTCTGGCGGTGGCTATGGCTCTGGCTCTGGCTATGGCTCTGGCTCTGGCTATGGCTCTGGCGATGGCTCTGGCTCTGGCTATGGCTCTGGCGGTGGCTCTGGCTCTGTCGGTGGCTCTGGCTCTGGCGATGGCTCTGGCTATGGCTATTATTAAAAAAATAATTTATTATTGGTTCACGGCAGACCTGTATAGGTAAATGCTAGTCGGAACAACAATTAATGTAATAAAAAGCCACTAAGTAATAAAAAGCCACTAAGCAATAAAAATCTATAGCCGATCTTGCGCAGGTCGGCTTTTTTTATTACTATATTCGCTTAAGACTCTCATATGTTTGGTATTGGCACGGTGTTTAAACCGTGCCTTTTGATTATTTTGTGGATTCTTTAGCATAGATATGTTCTAACCATTGAATTGATACCGCTGCAACCTGGATAAGCTCTAATCTTAAATTGTCATAATCTTTTATCTGGATAGCTTTTGCAACTTCTCCAACTTCTTCCATTAAAATAGGCAACCAATCTTTCGGTGTATTGTTTTTATTTATTTCACCAAATTTGTGATCTTGGAATGTCCTTTCTGAAATTACTAGCTCTATTACTTTTTCAAACATTTAAAATAGTCCTTTCTAGTATCCAATTTGTGCAAAACTTTTTAATACAAGTTTTTTCTGTTCTTGATTTACACTTGTTGCACATTCCAACAGATTTAACTTTGTAATATTTGGATTCAATCCTGCTCAATATGTCCCAGTTTTCCATTATTTATTTGCTTTCCCATTTTGTAAAATTTCCTCAAAGTGTTTTCCGCAAAGTTGCTCGCCTTGATGCGTAAAAATTGCTTCTTTTTGGCAGTGTTCACACTTTTTATTATCTGACATTAGAATGGTATTCCTTCCGCATTTGTTTTATTCCCAAAATCGAACTCTGATTCTTGAAGCTGTCCGGTAGGTTCCTGCATTACGGACTTGTATTCTCCCGTTGTTGGTTTCATTTCTTCTGATTGTGCTTTGGTCTGCAAAATCTGGAATGTCTCTGCGATGATTTCAGTTGAGAAATGCTTAATTCCATCTTTTTCATAGTTGTTATTTTGGATCCGACCTGATATTAAAACCGGCATACCTTTTTTTAGCATATGCGAGACTTCAGCTAATTTACTAAACATTTTCACATTAAAAAAATCCGTTTCAGTTGTGCCGTCTTTTTTCTTGAACGAACGATCAATAGCAAGTGACATTACTGAAATTGTCGTTTCTCCAGCTTTCTTGATTTCTGGATCTTTGGTTAGCCTTCCCACTAATAAGCATTGATTGTGATTGAAACTCATTTATTTTCTCCTCTTTTGTATGTTTGTCGCAACAAGGGTAAAACCAATCTTGCGATATTTCGTTTATGTCGTGTGTTGGATTTTTACAAACAAAACACTTCATCATTGTTTTTTAGCCTTTGGCGGTTTAATTTCTTTTAAACGTCCGTCCTTATAGGATTCAAAAAATTTACTAACAATTCCTGTTGATACATATTCGAATAAAAACATTCTACGTTTTAATAAATATGTCCCCGTTCTGAACCCTTTGTAGTCTTCGGCAATAAATAAATCGTATTTCTGATACGTGAAGTCTGGTATATAAATAACTCCGCATTTAAACGCAAAGGAAACGTGTGTGCGTAGGTTTGAAATCTCCCCTTTCTTTTCCAAAATTCTTAATTCTGAATATCGGTTGCCTTCACCAATTGAATCAAACGTTATCCCATCGATAACAACCTTACGATTACCGTATTTAGATTTTTTAACCAATGGTTTTTTGATCATTTTTCCTCCTTGTATTCTGTCCACATAACAGATGGGTCTTCTAAATCTTCCAAGTTATACATTATGTCCGTAGATCCATCATTATAAAATCTCATAAGATGATCATTTACGAATTTATAAAAAGATCCTAAGTAGCCCATCACTTTACCTTCAGAAAGCATTTTAAACGCCTCTCTTTGTGTGTATGTTGTTTCTACAAGTTCCCAGTCTTCACGGCATATCAGCAAGACACATGATATTAAAAATCCATCCTGATCGTACAAATACGGTGTCCCTATCACTTTTTTGTATACATATGCTCTATTTGTAACGCAATCGCCATTAAATCTAATGGGTACATCGTAGGGCATATCAGTTAGTTTCATTCTGTATATCGCTCCTTGTTTTGAAAAGCACTTGTATATTGACCTCTATTTTGTATTCTTTTCCGCATCGATTACAAACTCTGCTTGATCCGTCTTTACCAATGCTCATATTATAAGCAGATTGTAAGCTTACAATCTCCTCAGACCACTCTAAACAAATAGGACAATTTATTTCTTCACTTTCAGATAGCTCAAAATGCACGCTAAAACCCTGACTTAATACTGCGGATATATCTATTCTTTCAGAAAAATGCCACACGTGTTCACCATTTTTGTTAATTATATACAGCCGTCCATTGCTTACTAGTAGGCGGTCTATATTTGTGTAAATTTCATTTAGTTTCATAAAAATAATACCCCTAAGAATGTAACTAAAACAAAGAACAAGCATAATGCGAATAATTTGTTTAACCATTTTTCGGTTGTACCGTATTCTATTTTTAATTGGTCATTAACAATCAGCATCCTTTTCCTCCTTTAAATAAGTCGTAAACGTTCTCGTAACCAATACATCCATTTTGAATACTGATCCGCAATCGTTACACTCTATTTCCAGTCCAGTATCGCAAGAATCAAAAAATTCAGAGTCTTGTCTTTCATAGCAATGCGGACACACGATTTTATCTTGGCATTCCGTTTTTGAATCGCTCTCTGAATCTTCCTGATCTTTTAAAAGTGTGTCGATTTCTTCCTGTGTCGCTAATCTGTATTTTTCGTGAGTAAATATAAGTCCTTCCGGTTCTTTGCAATCTTTAAATCTATAAAATCCCCACACTATTGATGGCGTTTCAGCTATTTCAAAAACATAGTCTGGGCGTGCTATGTAAATAACTTTATCTCCTACTTTAAATTTGTTCATTTGCATTCCATTAAATATTGCTTAGTAACTGGTCCAGCGTCTGCAATCATTTCTAAATATATATTCATCTTCAAATCTCCTTTTGATATTTTTGTGACTAAAAACTTGATTCATCTGGTGTTCGTTGATAATCAAAGCTTACCGCTTTTAAATATCTGTAGTTTCCATTTGGTCGATTAGGTTGATTGGGATCATATCTGAAATAATGAGTCTTGCTTTGTTCATCATTGCAAATGCATATTGCTGCAACTTCATAGCCGTCATCTCTTGTTAATACCCACATGCCTTTTCTTTGTGAATTACCGCATAGTTTGCAAGCAGGGTAATTCGTGCTTTTATTTTTGCTTCCAATGCATTTTTTATTATCTAGGTAAGTAAGTATCTCAGAGTAACTAGGAAATTGCTTCTCTGTTGAAATGTGATGTCTAACAAACGACTTTATACAATCACTACTTATGTCTAGTTTTAATAGTTCTTCAGTATAAGCCTTTAATTTGCCTTGATTTAAAGGATGCGGGTAAAACTTGCTTAAAATATCCAATTCAACTAAAATATGATTCTCGAATTTTGGTTCTTCTCCATCATCAAAATTCATTTGTTACCCTTTCAATTTCTCTCTAATTAAGATCCAGTATGATCCTGGGTCTATTTTTTTTATTTCGTTGTTGCTTGTTCGTTCGATATACACCTCCGTCCAGTTGTCCCATTGTGAAGCCCATTTTTCTAAGCTCATTGCTTTTACTTGCTTTTGAAATTCGTCTTTGCTGTATGCGTAAAAAGCTTGTTCAAAACGCTCTATTAGGTCTAGAGAGTAACAATCCTCGGTTACGGACTCAGCAAACGCTTTTCTTGCTTTTCGTTCATCCCCTCGTCGTGATGCGTCCCATACGTTGACGATTAAATCTACGCATTTTTTAAACGCTCCTAGGTTTTCAGGTCTAAACGATTCATTGCGATATTTAGCGTTGTATTCACATAGTTCTTGAATCGGGTCTTTATAGCTGGGTTTAATTCGTCCGGTTACTACTCCGGTTTGTTGAATTGCTATTTCTCTAACATTTGCCATTTCTGTAAATTCTTGAGAATCCAAATTTAAACCATTTTTAAGGAATATATTATCCTTATAAGCTTTTGAACTATATGTACTTTCTAAAGATTTACTATAAGGAAGGGGGGCGTATCCTGTGGGGATACGGGGCGTATCCTGTGGGGATACGGTATCACTATGATTTTGGGTGTTTTTTTCATTTTGAACATCATTGTATCCTGTCGGGATACGGTTATTGTCTTGATTTGTTCTTAAATCGTATCCTGTGGGGATACGGTCATTGTATTTATTTGACTCATTTTCTAAGTTTTTTGATTGATTTTCATTTATGACATCATTGTTTTCATTAATGTAAAATAAATCATTTATTTTTTTTATTATGAGTTTTTCCTGCAAACTTATCATTGCTTTTCCAACGCTACTTTTTGATATCGTTAATGCTTCTCCGATTTCTCTATATGATGCGTCAACAGGTTTTAATCTTTGTCCATTGTTTTTTAAAACAAAGTAATTAATAACCCGTAGTTCAGCGGGGTTTAATTTTGGATATTTTTTATAAATATCTAAAATCCACTGCTCATATAGTTTGCCGTATTTTTTTTGTTTAACGATTTCTTCCATTTATAACCCTTTTGTTCTCCGTTAATTACTATCTATATTTTCCTTTTTATATTCTTCGATTGCTTTTAGCTTTATGTTTTCTAAGTAACGCTTGTTGTATTCCTTAACTTTATCTTTGTTTCTTTTTCGCCAATCCTGTATGGATTTATAGCTCGCTTTTCCCATGGGTTCTCCTTTATTCCAAGAATAACGCATAATAAAAAACCTGTCAAACAATTTGATAATTATTATGACAGGTTTTAGTGTTTAATTCGTTACTTTTTTACATTACATTTTGTTCTTAAAACTCAACATAATTACTCTCAATTACAAAACTTATCGGTAAAACTATCATCAAAACTATTACGATTGATATGATCATCAGTTTATAATACCGCTGCTTGTAATGCGTTCTGAACTCAAAGCTTCTATCTTGTCGTTTAGCTCAAGGATTGCCTCGTAAATCTCTTTTTCTGGGTAACTATAATTCATATTTGATGACACAACCTTGTGCATTATTTCCATTCGTTGTTTATGATTCTCAACTGATTTTTTTATTTTTTTGATTGTCATTGGTTTCCTTTCAAATTTTCTAATACATTTTTATTCCGTGTTAATTCTATTATTT
>Ga0315284_10014832_pt1 | contig 11089 bp, 13 predicted proteins | sample YL17G09_16_MG_FD_203696 | JGI IMG/M metagenome (GOLD analysis project Ga0315284, IMG submission 203696) | Sediment microbial communities from Yellowstone Lake, YNP, Wyoming, USA - YL17G09_16 | ecosystem: Environmental > Aquatic > Freshwater > Lake > Sediment | place: USA: Wyoming | collected...
AGCGGGGAGAAATAGTTTTATAATATAAAATATAAGAAAGGAGAAAGACCATGGCAACGATTAACAAAGAACTAAAGGCAAAAATCCAGTCTTTGTCTGATACCGAGAAACTTAAACTTGTCGATTCAATCCTCATGCAGCTCGATAGGCCAGACCCGGAAATCGACCGTATTTGGGCAGACGAGGCGCGCAAACGCTGGCTGGCATATAAGTCGGGCAAATTAGAAACAGTTTCTTATGAAAAGGTTATGAGAGCGGGAAGATGAAAAAACAATCCCAAAAAACAACTGTGCTGACGCGTGAACAGATAATTTCAATCCTGAAAAAAGAACTGCCCTATCTGAAAGAAAAATACGGTGTTGAAAGGATAATCCTGTACGGCTCGTTCGCAAAGGGCAGCCAGAAGAAGAAGAGCGATATAGATATCCTCGTAGACCTCCGTAAAACTCTGGGATTTGAGTTTATTGGACTCGCTGACTTACTTGAAGAAAAATTGGGGCGAAAAGTCGACGTTGCAACGTTCGAGCATTTTGAGAGGAGCTTTCATAATCCAAGGTATAAACATATTGCAGAAAATATTAAAAAGAGCATGATTTATGTCTAAGAAGAGAAGAGACAAGGATTTTCTCGGAGATATCAATGAAGCAATGGACTTGATCAGTCTTTACACAAAAGGTCTAACCTATTGGAAGTTTTTTGAGGATAGGAAGGCGCAGGATGCCGTTGTTCGCAATTTTGAGGTAATTGGTGAAGCATCGAAAAACATAACAGCGGCATTTAAAGCGACCTATCACGATGTCCCGTGGAAGAAACTTGCTGGATTAAGGGACAAACTCATACATTTCTACTTTGGCATCGATTATAAGATCGTCTGGAGTATCGCCAAAAAAGAACTCCCCAAGTTGCGTAAACAGGTAAAAGAGATTTTAAAGCAGGAAGCCGATTAACGATGTCTCTTGCTGTTGATAAACCAATCCTCAACAACCCCTTTGAAGAACCAAAGGAATACTGGATTTATGAAGAAGGACACCCCAAAAGGATGTCTGGAAGGCGTCCTGCAGGATATTATTAGGAGAAGCAGGTAAAATATGAGAGCTGTAGAGAGACTCAATGAAGTGGAAAAGGTAATTCCTGAGGTCGGGAGGGAAAAGTGAAAGATGTAATGAATGCTAATAGCACATCCATAAGTGAGATTCTGAAAATTCTTAGTAATTTGAAGGCAGAAGCAAGACAACGTTACAAAGCCGAAATAAAGGGTATCTTCGGCTCATACGTTAAAGGAGAACAAAAGGAGGGCAGCGATGTGGATGTCCTGGTCGAATTTGAGGAACGCGCAAATCTGCTTGACCTCGTGGGATTGGCTCTATTCCTTGAGGAAAAACTGAATCTTAAGGTTGATGTTGTCCCGGAAAGTGCTCTTCGTGAAGAGATCAGGCAATTTGTTCTCAAGGAAAAGGTTGCCGTATGAGAGACATTTCGCTGTATCTTCAGGATATCCTTGATGCAATGCTCGCTGTTGAGAGGTTCGTCGAAGGCATGAGCTTTGACGAATTCAAAACTGACGATAAGACATCCAGTGCGGTAATCAGAAAGTTCGAAATAATCGGTGAGGCTGCTAAGCAGGTTCCGGAGGAAATAAGAAACAAATATCCGCTAATCCCATGGAAAGAGATGGCCGGTATGAGAGACAGGTTGATCCACTTTTACTTCGGAATTAAGTATGAACTGGTATGGCATACGATCAAGGATGTTATACCACAGGTGAAACCAGCAATTCAGGATATTCTTAGAAGTTTACAATCTTAATCTCTAATAGGGCTGCATTGGATAAAATAATGAAACTATTAAAGATGAAAGTGATTAAAAAGGCGGGAAAGGGGAGAAGCCTTCGCTATGAGATTGCTTAGAAGGGGGTTCATGATTAAGTTCACGATTAGGTTCATGATTAGAAGAGTCTACCATGTCTCTTGCTGTTGATAAACCGATATTAAACATCCCCTTTGAAGAACCCAGGGGATACCAAGTTTATAAGGCACTATTACTTTAAAATGATATCTCAGTTCCTTTATCCATACTGTAAACAGGATAAATCTTATAATTTTTAATCCATGGCTGCCTGATAATAAAGTCAGTTCTGTGCCAGAGGAAAACCCACGGCGCATCTGCGACAATAAGTTCTTCTGTCTTCTTATAAAATAAATCCCTGTTTTTTCTGTCCATTGTCTGCTGTCCTTTCTCTACTAAAGCATTTACAGTGAAGTTTGTGTACCTTGTTCTGTTTCCTGCTGCACCATGATTTGCAGAATGAAATAAAGGGAAAAGGAAGTTCTCAGGGTCAGGATAGTCAGCCCACCAGCTCAGATAAAACATATCAGGCTCTCCTCTGTTGATAGCTTCTTTATATGCGCTCCACTCAAGCTGTTTTATCTTTACCTTCATCCCGACATTTCTGATATAAGACTGGATGACCTCTGCTATATCAACTACTTCCTGGTCTGCAGTGATATAAAAATGTATGGTGATACCATCCAGACCCTCTTTCTTAATCAATTCTTTTGCTTTTTCAGGATTATATTCATAATGAGACGGCGTTATCCAGGCCTTCATCATATCCGGTACAGGGCCTGTTGCTAATCTCCCTCGTTTTTCATAAATCGTATTGAGTATCTTCTCTCTGTCAATTGCATAATTCATTGCCTTTCTGATAGTGAGATTGTGAAAAGGCGGTTTTGAACAATTGAGACCAAGATAATATGTATTTAAGCCCTTTATAGACGAAATAAAAGGCTGCTTTTGCGGGTCATTTTTATATCTTGAATATTCTGATACTGGTATGGCAATTATATCCATGTTTCCGAGTTCAAACTCAGTGACTGCAGTCAGGTCTTCAGGTATTATCCTGTAAATGATGCCTTTCACTTTTGCAGTGCCATCAAAATAATCATTCCTTTTTTCAAGTCTTAACTCTCTGTTTGGCAACCATTCTTCCAGTAAAAAAGGCCCTGTCCCAACAGGATGACTTGAAAATTCAGGTCCTAATCTTTCAACTTCTTCATGAGGCACAACATAAGCAGCAGTCATCGTGAGAAGGCTAAGAAATGGAGAGAATGGTTTTTGGAGGTGAATCTCAAGCGTATAGTTATCTCTTACCTTTATGCCTTCAACATCACCAGCCTTCCCTTTCATAAACTCATCAGCACCGACAATCTTTTCGAACACCCAAGTATGAGGAGACCTGCTTTTAGGATCAAGGATTCTTTTAAACGAGTATTTCACGTCATAGGCATTTACTTCTCGTTTATTCGAGAAATAGATACCACTTTTCAACCTGAAGGTATAGGTGAGGCCATCTTTTGATAGTATCCAATCCTTTGCGATATCCGGCTGAATGCTCATGTCGTCACCAAGCCTGACAAGACCATTAAAGAGTTTTGCAGATATAATTCCTCCGTTCACATCAACAATGAGAGCAGGATCGAGTGTTGTAGGATTTGTAGAGAGTCTGTAATAGATATACCCATCAAGTCGGTTTTGTGATGAACATGAACAAGAACAGAGAATACAAAAAAAAGAGCACAGATAAAGAAATACCTTAAAGAAACTTTTAGATATCTCTGCTCTGTGCTCTGACTTCTCAGTTCTGATTTTTTAGAACCTCAGGAATGCGCCAATACTTCCGGACTCCTGTAATGTTTTATTTTCGGGTATTATATCGACGATTGCTCCCTGTTCAACTGCCTTCTGTGCAGTGAGTTCGATTATGTAATTCACTTTCTGCATCTCACCTTTGCAATAAGGACAAGATGCTATATCCTGAATGTTGAGATAACTACAGTTTTTGCATGAGAGACCGGTTTGCTTATAATCTTTCAGAAATATAAGTTTCATAATACTGCCTTCCTGGAGAGCGTTTAACACATCCTCTATTCCTATGACCGCGTTTTCATTCTTCATTGACCTCGTGAGCAAATCATTGACCGTCTCAGCTTCTTTCTTTTTCTCGAATGCCTGGAGAACAGGCCGTGCCTTTTCGAGTATCTCGTTACTCTTCGCAAACATCTCAGCCTGAAACGTCCCGATAATCTTATCTGCCACTGTCTGCGGAAGCATAGCTTTTACTTTTTTAATAGTTTCTTCTGAGCCGCCGATTATCAGCCGTCCAACATATTCATGGGAAAGAAATGTCTCTAACTGTTTTACTACATCTTTCAAATGAAGACCGACGTGATAATCTGTATGTCTTTCATAACTTTTCCCTGAAAGTGCAAACCAGCCACCTTTCTTATGTTTTCCGGGAACGTCCTCTGTATGAACCTCTGAATATTCTTCTATTTCTCCTAAGTGAACGATAAATAACCTTGCTGATTCCCTGTCCACAAGCAAAAGAGCATGCCTCTGATAATTGTCAAGAATGTCAAGGAGTGGTTTAATATATGGTGCTCTGTCCACAATAATTTCATTTTTTACAGGTACGGAAAGCTGAAATTCCTTCCAGTAATTTTTTTCAGAAGAACTCAAGATCGATAGTCCTTTTTTAAATGCCCGTTTATTGGTAACAATATATGATTCAATCTTTTCAAGGTCGCTATTTACTTTTTTCAACACAATCTTATCAAGTTTTTCTGCTGTATCTTTGAGCATATTCTTTACATGTATCACATAATTGTTCTTTATGTTTGTCATCGGATTGACATTAAGATAAAGACTTACGAAAAAAGCATCTCCAGCCTGCATCTTTGCTATTTCCTTGAGCTCCTCTCGGCTAAGCATGTGATCCTCCTTTTAAAATGTTACAGATTTGTCTCTCTTGATGCCTTTACAAATGAATAAAACAGGTCTAAAGAAAGATTCTCATCCATCAGGCGTTCAGGATGCCATTGTATCCCGACGAGGAAAGGATAGTCCCCCCTATAGAATGCCTCTATGATTTTATCCGGAGAACGTACAAAATCTCTGAGACCGTTACCCAGCCTCTTTATTGCCTGATGGTGTGTGCTGTTTACAGAAAACTTGCCTTTCGTAAGAAACCTGTTTTCTGCTATCACAATAATATGATACCCTTTCCCATGATTAATTTCTACTGATAATTCTGAACCAATATCCTGATACAACGTGCCTCCGAATGCAACATTGATGAGCTGCATGCCGTAACAAATGCCGAGTACAGGTTTTTCTTGACTTACCACCTCTTTGAGCAAAGAAATTTCAAAACCACTTCTTTCTCTCGGGACAGGTTTCACAGCAGGTGTTATCTCTTCGTTGTAGTAAAACGGGTCGAGGTCATCACCTCCTGGTATAAGAAGCCCGTTAATTATTTCTGCATAGGGCAATGGATTACCAGTCGGAGGGATAAGTATCGGCACACCACCTACCCTTGCTATCGCATCAGAATAATGCCGCTTGAGTCTCAGATATTCATCTTCTCTATCTGCTGTAATGCCAATTATTGGACTGTTCATAACAGTTTCATTGCTTTATCGATTCAGCGATAAGCAGGGCTGGCTTGAGAGATTTCAGAGATTTTTCGGTCACAGTTCTTATACTTATCCCCCATTTTTAAGGACTTTCCCTGCATTAATCCCTGTTAACTCTCCTTCCCACATAATCGGTAACCCGTTCACAATAACATAATAAATCCCTTCAGGTCTGAGAAAGGGATCACTGAATGTTGCTTTATCAATTATCTTTTCAGGATCAAAAATAACAATATCTGCGAATAGACCCTTTTTTAAGATTCCCCTCTTCACTATACCAAATGTTTTTGCAGGAAGCATGGTGATTTTATGAATGGCTTCGCTCATGCTCATCAGTTTTCCATCTCTCACATATGTTCCAAGAAACCTTGGGAAACTCCCGAAGCCCCTTGGATGGGGTTTGCCTTTACAGGTAGGTCCTGAAAAACTCCTAACTGAACTGTCTGAGCCGACCATACAATAGGGTAATGAGAGAAATCTTTTCAGATTCTCCTCATGCATAAATGAAAAGATTGCGCCGACTTTCAGTCTTTCTTGAATTAAAATTTCACACAGCACATCAACTGGGTCTTTTCCTTTCATATGAGCTATATCTGTAAGACTTTTCCCCTCCATCCACGTGTTCTTCTCTGAAGGAACGGATGATATGAAAACCTTATCCCAGTAATCCTTTGATGGATGTGCATCCCTTATCTCTTTTTTTATCTGTTTTTGAAACTTTGAACTCTTCAATCTTTTTAACTCTTCCTCTGAACCTCCTGCATAAGTCCATGTTGGCAGTACTGTATCAAGGTCTGTGCTCGAAGCAGTGTAAGGGTATCGATCACATGTGAGATAATCTCCTCCTCTGTTTGACTCTTGAAGGAGTGTTATGACATTGTCAATCTTGTGCCAGTTTTCTTCTCCGCTTGTCTTGATATGGGAAATATGAACCTTAACCTCTGCTTCTTTCCCGATCTTGATAATTTCCTTGATAGATTCTATTAACTCATCTCCTTCACTCCTCATATGAGATGTATAAATACCAACTCCATATTTACGCCCTGTAATCCCCCTACACCCCCCTTTAGTAAAGGGGGGATGGGGGGATTTGGCAAATGGAGATTGTGAAAGAGCTCTACAAAGTTCGATCAGCTCTTCTGTATCTGAATACACACCAGGTGGATAGATTAAACCAGTAGAAAGCCCGAGAGCACCTTCCTTGACTGACTTTCTCACAAGTGCACACATCTTCTTTAATTCTGCCTTTGTTAATTTCCGATCTTCATATCCAGTTACAGATGCCCTTATATTCCCGTGACCTGCGAGTGTTGCAAAATTAATGGTCAACCCCTTTTTTTCAAGGATTTTGAAATACTCTTTAAAGGTTGCCCAACGTTCACGGACAGTATATTCTTTAAGGTCTTCTTCCCTGCGGTTGAGTGCTTCTCCATAGAGAGGAGCAGCAGAGAGACCGCAGTTTCCATTTATTTCTGTTGTTATTCCCTGACAGACCTTGCCCTCTGCACGCGGATCAGCAAGGAGAGTGAATTCTGAATGTCCATGAGTATCAATAAATCCAGGGGCAACTGCTAACCCATGAGCATCTATGACTTTTTCTGGCTTTGAACCAATTTTCGACAGCCTCCCAATAAATGCAATGCTGTCCCCTGAAATACCTATATCTGCTTCAAAAAGCTCTGAACCAGTGCCATCAAAAACAAGCCCATTTTTTATGAGCATATCAATCTTCATCTTTTATCCTTATCAAAAAATTTCTCCGGCGATTGTATGCTCTTCACAAATAATGGTAATAAGAGCATCGACACAACTCTTGCACGGGCCCAGAACCCGCGTATATTATCTTCTTTAATCCTCTCCCTGTACATTTCAGCTAACTGCTCTTTGAGTTTCGGGAGAGATTTCATGGTAAGACCCATTGTAGAAAAGAATTCAACAACAGGAATGCCTATCCGCTCAAGAGGTTTTAAAAGTTTTCCAAAGGCACTTATGAGTAATTCTATCTGCGTTGTGGAAACAAGTATCTTTGCACCAGCTATCATAAAAAATACTCGCATTGTTCTGATTAATGATATATGAAGACCATCTTCTGTGATAATAACAGGCCCTGCAATGTAAAGTATCTTGCCGTGCTGAAAAAGCACATTACTGACAAAGGTAAACAAGAGAAAAAGGCTTATCGGAATCCAGCCGCTCTTCAGAGATTTCAATGGTATCCTGAGAAGAAACACAAGGACTGCAAGCAATATAACCAGATAAACAGTAATGTCCTGTATAAAAAAAAGAGATATGAGAAAAAGGATATAGAGGATAATTTTAATCTCTGGTGACAAAAGGATACCTATAGTCCTGCTACTTTTTGTACCGAAGGAGAAGAAATTACATATATGTCCAGCCCTGCAGCAATTGCCTTTGCTATCTGCATCCTGTAAGAATCCTTTGAGAGTAGTTTTTCTTCATCTGGATTACTTATAAATGAGACTTCAACCAGGACAGAGGGCATACTTGCACCAAAAAGCACATAAAAGAGCGCTTGTTTAACGCCAAGGTCTATGACAGTAATTTTCTTATCATTGTTCAGAGTTGACACCATGGATTTCTGGATATAGTTCGCAAGCTTAACAGATTCATCTCTTTTAATCTGTCTCGAGAGATCATCTGTGATGACATTCACAATATCCATCTGTCGATTCATCTCCCGCATCTTCTTCAGTGATATTGCATTCTCCCTTGCAGCAACCCTCAAAGCCTCTTCATCATTTGTCCAGTTAAGGAGATACGTCTCTATGCCTCTCGCCGCTCTTCTCGGACTTGCATTGGCATGTATTGATACAAAAAAATCTGCATTTTTTTTGTTTGCTATAGCGGTCCTCTCTTCGAGGGGTATGAATATATCCGTTTCTCTTGTGAGAAAAACGTCATTTAATGGATTCTCAGCCAGTATCTTTTTAAGTTTTATGGCTATATCAAGCACAATGTTTTTTTCATAGAGTTTTCGAGGACCGACTGCACCAGGATCGTGCCCCCCGTGTCCCGGGTCAATGACAATTCTCCTTTTGACTGTGGTAATTTCTGGTTTCTTGCCCGAATCTTTTATCCCGTAGACATCGATAATAAATCGTGCAGGATCTTCAAGTACAAAGGCATTGAAATCTGCAATATTCTCAAGGTCGAGAACAACTCTTACGGTATGAGGGTCGAACTGACCTGCCCTCACGATTTTCAGTATCCCATCTCCCACAGGGAGATTCGTCTTTATCTCCTTTTCCAGTGAGGCATTTTTCAGGTCGAAATAAAGCCTGTCAGGATTCGCTATTCGATTCCTTGAAAATTCAACAGGCCCTGAGAGATCAACCACAACCCTTGTATAATCAGGGGAAGACCAGTAGCGGATTCCTTTGACATCTATTTTGTGAGAAGCTGTAGAGGAAGAAAAAAAGATAAAAATGGAAACCAGAGATAAAATGACAGCAAACTGAAGTATACCTTTGTTTTTAGATTTACAATCCATGCTGACTAAACAGCTTGAACAGCAGTTATCTCCGGTATCTCTCTCTTTAAGTTAGCCTCAACCCAGTTCTTCAGTGTAATAGTAGACATCGGGCATGTGCCACATGCTCCCTTAAGCCTTACATAAACCACACTATCCTTTATTTCAACAAGTTCTATATCTCCACCTTCTCTCTTCAGTCCTACCCTCACTTTTGAGAGAATCTCTTCAACCTTTTCCTTAAGCATAAACCCTCCTGAATAGTATTTATACTATATTTTCTATTTTATACCGCAAGTTCCTGTATAGCAACCATTTTTTTTGAATAACCAATGGCACTCTTTAAGAAATAGGTAACCCGGCTTACAGATTTTCTTATACAGAACAGAAAATGGTAAGTGGAATAAGTAATGCCCATGATATAATAATATAGAGAAACGATGATAGTAAGGTCGAAACAAAGTCATCAGGAGTATAACGTTCACTGTACAGATATAATAGGAAAAATAGCCATTTTCTGAAAGACAGAGCAATAACTTACTGGACTTGAAAACAATGTTAATGGAATGACATGAACGGATTCCTTAAAGGACAAATGGATTATATTCTCTTTCTCTATGGATTGTCTTTTTTTATCCTTGCGGTTATCTGTTTTTTGTTTCATAGATTCGAAAGAGAAAAAACGTCTAATCTGCCATGGTCATTGCTCGGTATGTTCGCCCTCCTACACGGCTTGAATGAATGGCTTGACATGTTTGCCATTATATTCCAAGACAATCAACCATTCTCTATTGTTCGCCTGATTGTCTTATCCATGTCTTTCCTGTTCCTGTTTGAATTCGGTAGACGTGCACGGTTCAATTTAGCAGGCAAAACACCAGGGACCTGGATATATGTGCTGTTATTAATCCCGGCTGTTTCAGGCTTGATTTACGGCATTGATGGAATGAACACTACTGTACACTACTTTCTGGCATTAACTGCGGGTTTCTTTTCATCTCATGCCGTTTATCGAGCATCAAAGGGTGAAACTCAACAGTATCACCTCCCGCTTTTTATCTTAAGCATAGCAATGTGTTGTTATGCCATAGCCGAGGGGCTGATTGTTCTAAAGTCTGACTTAATACCTGCGAGATGGATTAACTATGACTCCTTTAATGATTATTTCGGATTCCCTGTGCAGGTTTTACTAACTGCACTTGCTCTCCTCCAAACAATTGCTATCTGGATTTATTCAATGCATGTTCTTAAAACTGAGGCATGGGCGCAAAAATATGCTCTGCGGAGAGGATTGATTGGCTGGACACTTGCTGTGCTTTTATTGCTGGGAATTGTCTCAGGCTGGATAATTACCGATTATATCGGTGAATCCAAGCGTAAGGATTTTGAAAAAAACACCCAGAGTTTGTCTACCTTACTCTTAAACCACCTGAATGATAAATTTTTAACAGTCGATCATTCAGTATCAGCATTAAGCGGCTCGCCGTGGGTAACTCCTGCTTTACAATCGAAAATTGCTCAAGACAGAGAAAAGGCAAACTCTGTTTTAGACCGTTATAAACACTCAATGGATGTTTCAGTCTGTTATCTCCTCGATAAAAGCGGTATAACCATTGCTTCATCAAACAGGAATGAACCTGATAGTTTTGTTGGTAAGTCGTACAGTTTCAGGCCTTATTTTCAGCAGGCAATTGCAGGCATGAAAGGAAATTATTTTGCCCTCGGAATAACATCCAAAGAGCGTGGCTACTATGCCAGTTCTCCAGTAAAAGACCGCCAGGGCAATATTATTGGAGCAGCGGTAATCAAGGTAAACATAATATTTTTCGAGAGCGCTTTTAAAAGTTACCCCTATGCCTTTGTGGTCAGTCCGGAGGGGATTATATTCATTTCCAGCCGTCCTGATTTTCTTTTTAAGAGCCTCTGGCCTCCTGATGAAAAAAGCCGTTCTGAACTGCTCTCATCACTTCAGTTCGGAAATGTTTCCTTTGAAGCGGTTTTACAGAAAGAACCAATAAACGATTCTTACATTACCTATAATGGAAATAACTTTTATGTCCTGCGTCTACCTTTAAGACAGGCGGGATGGTCTCTTGTATTTTTAAACACAACTAAAGATATTGCA
>Ga0315284_10014833_pt1 | contig 11088 bp, 21 predicted proteins | sample YL17G09_16_MG_FD_203696 | JGI IMG/M metagenome (GOLD analysis project Ga0315284, IMG submission 203696) | Sediment microbial communities from Yellowstone Lake, YNP, Wyoming, USA - YL17G09_16 | ecosystem: Environmental > Aquatic > Freshwater > Lake > Sediment | place: USA: Wyoming | collected...
AATTACAGGAAGAGGTGTTCCCTCCTCAAGATCAAAGAGATGGAGATTTTCAGCAGGCCATTTGAAAAAATCAGGCGATATATCCGAGAACTTAATAAAAAGAGCATTAGTGGTAGCAGAATTAAAATCAGGGGCAATTGGTGTAAAAGTAAATATACTTACTCCAGATATTCAATTGCCCGATATAATAAAACCAAAAAGCAATATTAAAGTTGAGGTTAAAGAAATAAAAGAAGTTAAAGAGGATATAAAAGAAGCCAAAACAGAGGTTAAAGAAATAAAAGAACAGGAAGAAAAAACAATTGAAGTAAAAAAAGAAAAAAAGGAAAGCAAGAATGATAAAAAAGCAAGAACTAAAACAGATGAATCCTGAAAGACTAGATGCAACACTAGTTGAATTAAAAAAGGATCTAATGAAATTACAGTCTCAAATTTCAACAGGAAAAAATCCTGAAAAACCAGGAAGAATAAAACAAATAAAGAAGAATATAGCCAGAATTCATACTTACAAAACTCAATTGAAAAAATCAATCAAAAATCAATTGAAAAAACCAAAGGAGGAGAAAATAAAACAGCAATGAGCATAATATGTGAAAAGTGTGGCTTAAACAAAGAGCTTTGTGTTTGTGAAACAATAGCAAAAGAAGATCAAAGGATTACAATAAAAACAGAAAAGCGTAGATTTGGAAAGCTGACCACGATAGTAAAAGGCATTGACCCAAAAGAAATAGACATTAAAGAAATTGCAAAAAAATTAAAATCAGTGTTAGCATGTGGTGGCACAGTAAAGAACAATGATATAGAACTTCAGGGCAACCATCTAGAAAAATTAAAACATGAGCTCATAAAGCTTGGTTTTAACAAAAACTCAATAAAAACATAATGAAAGCAAAGGAACTTAAAAGCCTTTTAATAGGCTCTTATATAGAGATTGAAGAATCAAAAAATAGGTCTTTAATCGGCCTTAAAGGCAAAGTAATAGACCAAACAAAAAATACAATAACAATAGACACAGGAGATAAAACAAAAAAAATAATATTATCAAATGTAAGGTTAAAAAAATGACAGAATGTAATGATAAAAAATGTCCATTTCATGGAAACATTAAGTTACATAAAAGGACATTTACAGGCATAATAATAAAGAAAGACACGCATAGAACAGCTTTAATAGAATTTCCTAGATATTATTACCTAAAGAAATATGAGAGATATGAAAAGAGAAGGACAAGGCTTCACGTTCATAATCCATCATGTATTAACGCAAATATTAAAGATAAGGTCATAGTTCATGAATGTAAACCCTTATCAAAAACAAAAAATTTTGTTATAACTAAAATAGTAAAATGAAAACAAAAGTAACAAGAGCATTACCTGTAGGCACCCAAATAGATGTCTGTGATAATTCAGGAGCCAAAATAATAAGAATGTTTTCAGTGTATGGTCATAAAACAGTAAAAGGAAGGTTACAGGCAGCAGGTGTTGGTGATCTAGTTAACGCATCAATAATCAAGGGAAAGCCGGGTATGAAATCTCAGGTTGTTCAGGCAGTAATTGTAAGACAAAAGAAAGAATACAGAAGAGTTGATGGCACAAGAATAAAATTTGAAGACAACTCAGCTGTTGTCTTAAAAGATGACAAGGGAAATCCAAAAGGCACTATCTTCAAAGGACCAATAGCAAAGGAAGTAACAGAAAGATGGCCGGCAATAGCAAAACTAGCTAAGATAGTTGTATAATAATTGTATAAAATGAAAACAAAATTTTCAAAATCATGGAAATCAAGCAAGCAGAGAAGAAAGCAGAGAAAATACATACTTAATGCTCCATTAAACATAAAACATAAATTTTTATCAGCACATTTGTCAAAAGACCTTATAAAAAAATACAAGAAAAGGTCCTTGCCTGTAAGAAAAGGTGACAAAGTAAAAATACTTAGGGGCCAGTTCAAAGGCAAAGAGGGCAAAATAGAAAAAATATCAACTAAAAAAACAAGGGTTTTTGTTTCAGGAATTGAAATAATAAAAATTGACGGAACAAAAACAAACTATAGTATACATCCATCTAATCTTTTAATCCTGGAATTAAATTTGGATGATAAAATAAGGAAACAAATATTAGAAAGAAAATGAGCAAAAAACACATTTCAAGATTGGACATGCCCAAAACATGGCCTGTTCCAAAAAAGGAATATAAATGGATATTAAGGCCAAATCCAGGCCCACATACCTTAGAAAAATCTATTCCTATAGCCCTATTAATTAAACATATATTGAACTATGCTGAAACAACAAATGAGGCAAGAAAAATAATAGTAAATAAGGAAATCTTAGTTAATAAAAAAATAATAAAAGATAAAAAATATCCAATCGGTTTATTTGATGTAATTGAAATTCCAAAACTGCAGCAACAATTTAGATTAATCATAAACAAGAAGAACAAATTTATATTAATTCCAATAAGCAAAGAAGATTCATTATTTAAGCCCTGTAAAATAATAAATAAGAAAATACTGAAAGGCAAAAAATTACAGCTAAACTTAGAAGACAGCAGAAACATGTTAGTTGATAAAGATGAATATAAAACTAATGACACAGTAATCCTAAATCTAGAGAATAACAAAATAACATCCTATATAAAATTAGAAAAAAATTCAATAATATACTTAACAGGTGGCAAATATATAGGCTATACTGGTTTAATAGATAAAATAGAAGATGATACAATAACATTCTCTACAGGTGATAAAAAAATAAAGACCCTAAAAAAGTATGCCTTTGTAATACCAAAAGGTCTTATGAAAGATGAATAAAACAGAAAACGTAATGAAACAAATCAGAATAGAGAAGGTAACCCTAAACTTAGGTGTTGGTGAAGCTGGCCCTAAACTAGAGAAAGCTAAATCATTATTGGAAGCGATAACAAAAACAAAGGCAGTAAAAACAAAAGCCAAGAAAAGAATTCCAACCTGGAACTTAAGGCCAAAACTAGAGATAGCATGCAAATCAACAATTCGTGGAGAAAAAGCAGAGCTTATGCTTAAGAGTTTGTTTCAGGCATTAAATAATGAATTGCCTGAATCAAAATTTGACGATAATGGTAATTTTTCATTCGGCATAAAAGAATACATTGATATTCCTAAAGTAGAATATATTCCGGAAATAGGGATTATTGGTTTAGAGGTAGCTGTAACATTAGAGAGGCCGGGCTTTAGAATAAAAAAAAGAATAAAGAAAAATAAACTGGGCCGCAAACATAAAATAACCAAAGGGGAGGCAATTGAATTTATTAAAAATAAATTTAATATCAAGATAAAATGACCACAAGCGATTATAAAAAAATGTTTAAACAGCTCTTGGTTAAACCGGCTAAGCTGGCTAAATTTATAAAACACAACCAACCAAAAAAAAGAGAGTTCGGCCAAAGCTCAAAAAAATGTAATCTATGCGGAAGAACTCATGCTCATGTTCAAAAATATGGTCTGCATATATGTAGGCAATGTTTTAGATTAAATGCAAAACGGATGGGGTTCAAAAAATACATGTAAAATGACACTAAACGATCCATTAAGTAATGTATTATCAAATATAGAAAATTGTGAAAAAATAGGAAGGCATGAATGTGTAGTTAGACCAGTCTCTAAATTAATAATAAAAGTATTAGAGATAATGAAGGATCATTACTATATTGGAAGCTATGAAATAATCAAAAACAACAGGGGAGATTTAATAAAAATAAATTTGATAGGTAAGATAAATAGATGTAGGGTAATAAAGCCTAGATTATCATTTAAAACATTCGATATAGAAAACTTTGAAAAGAGATTCTTACCTGCAAAGGACTTCGGTATAATAATAGTTTCCACAACAAAGGGCTTAATGACCCATATCAAAGCAAAAGAAAACAATTTTGGTGGAAAATTAATTGCCTTTATATATTGACTATTAAACTACTAAGATAATCAAAGAATATAATCAAAAGATATAATCAAATAGCACAGTTAAATAAGATAATTAAAGAAAATAATTAAATCAAAAAAAATGTCTCAGCTAAAAGATAAGATAAGCATTCCAAGTAATGTTGAAGTAGATATTACTAAATTATATGTTAATATAAAAGGTCCTAAAGGTGAAACAAAGAAGAATGTCTATCATCCATCTGTAAAGATAGAGAAAGATGAAAAAAATATATTATTAACAACAGACAAATCAACAAAGAAGGAAAAAAGGATACTTAACACATTAAAAGCCCATATTAAAAATTTAATAAAAGGCGTTTTAAATGGTTTTGAATATGAACTGAAGATATGCTCTGGTCATTTTCCCATGAGCGTAAGTGTTGAAAAAAATGATTTGGTAATCAAAAACTTCTTCGGGGAAAAGATACCCAGAAAAGCAAAAATTTTACCGGGAGTAAATGTAAAAGTTTCTGGTGATAAAGTTACAGTTTCAGGATGCAGCAAAGAGGATGTCGGTCAAACATGCTCAAATATAGAACAATCAACAAGAAGAACATCCTTTGATAGAAGAAGATTCCAAGATGGTATATGGATTACTAAAAAGAGCAGATAAAAAATGAAATTCAAAAGACACAATCGCATATTAAAGAAATTAAAGAAGAAATGGATTAGACCTAGGGGCATTCATAATAAGTTAAGACTAAGGAAAGCTGGTCATCAAAAAGTGCCCTCAATAGGATACAAACAGAAAAGTGAAAAGAAATTTATTTTAGTCAATAATCTAAAGGAACTTGAAAATTCAAAAAATCTAAAATTACCTGTAATTATTGCAAAAATAGGTCTAAGAAAGAAAATTGAGTTATTAAAAAAGTCTCAGGAGCTTAATATTAAAATATTAAATGTAAAAAATGTTGAAGAATTTATCAAAAAAACTGAGGAAGAGCAGAAAAATAAAAAAGAAAAATTGAAGAAAAAAGAAGAAAGGAAGAAAAAATTCAAGGAAATAGCAGAGAAAAAATCAGAACAGGGTAAAGAAAAAGCAACAGAAGATAAAAAGGAAGATAAAAAGGAAGACAAGAAAGAAGATAAAAAGGAAGAAGAGAAAGAAGAGAAGAAAAAGGTATTAGAGAAGGCCCAGTAAAATGGAATTAAAAGTACAAAAAAGGATAACAAGCTCTCTATATGGGGTAGGAAAAAATAGAATAAAGTTTGATCAAGATAGTTTATCTGAAATAAAGGAAGCAATAACAAAAAAGGATATACGCTCGCTGGTAAAGGATAAAAAGATAATAATCGAACAAAAAAATTCATCATCAAGATTTAGAGCAAGAAAAAGAATAACGCAAAGGAGAAAAGGACGCCAAAAAGGTAAGGGTTCAAGAAAAGGCACATCAACATCAAGGCTTCCTAGAAAGAAAAGATGGATATTAAAGATAAGATCTCAAAGAAAATTTTTAAAAATTTTAAAAGAAAAGAAATTAATAGATTCAAAAGTCTATAGGCAATTGTATATGCAATCAAAAAGTGGCTTCTTCAGAAGTAAGAGTCACCTAAAAACATACATAATAGAGCGTAACTTAATAAAAAATGGCAAAAAATAGAAACTATACTGTAAAAGTAAAAAGGAAAAGAGAATTGAAAACAAATTACAGAAAAAGAATTCTATTATTAATGTCCAAAAAACCCCGCTTAATTATAAGAAAATCATCCAATAATATAATAATCCAAATAATTGAATATCATAAAAGCGGAGACAAAATACTGGTATCGGCTAATTCAAGAGAAATAAAAAAACTTGGATGGACCTTTCATTCAGGCAATATACCCTCTGCATATTTAACCGGTTACTTGCTAGGAAAGAAAGCAAATAACTCAAATAACATAAAAGAAGCTGTACTAGATATAGGATTACAAAGATCTATTAAAGGTTCTGTTATATATGCAGCATTAAAAGGAGTTATAGATTCAGGCATTAATATACCCTGTAAAGAAGATGTATTTCCGTCAGAAGAAAGAATCAAAGGCTTGCATACAAAAAAACAGGACATAGATAAAACGTTTAGTGAGGTAAAGAAGAAGATAGAAAATGGCTAAGAAAGTAGACGAACCATTACCTGAAGGTTTAAAGAAAAAGGAATTTGACAAAGAGAGATGGATGCCAAAAACAGAACTAGGTAAAAAAGTCAAATCAGGAGAGATAAAAGACATCGATGAAATATTTGATAACGGCTATAGGATATTAGAAGCTGGAATAGTTGATTTTCTAGTTCCAAACCTAGGATCAGACCTAATCTTTGTAGGACAATCAAAAGGAAAATTTGGCGGTGGTAAAAAAAGCATATGGAAGCAGACACAGAAAAAAACAAAAGAAGGCAATAAGCCCAAATTTGGCACATTAGCAGTAGTAGGTAATAAAGACGGTTTTGTAGGAATAGGTTATGGAAAATCAAAAGAAACTATGCCCTCAAGAGAAAAGGCATTAAGAAATGCAAAACTAGGCATAATAAGAATAAACCGTGGATGTGGTTCCTGGTTATGTAATTGTAAAGCAGCACATTCAATCCCTCTTAAGGTTTTAGGAAAATGCTCATCAGTAAAAATAGAATTATTGCCTGCTCCAAAAGGTACAGGTTTATGTGTAGAAACTGAATGTAAAAAGATTTTAGGATTTGCAGGAATAAAAGATGTCTATTCAAAAAGCGTAAATTCAAAAACAAAACTTAACCTAATGAAAGCATGCTTTAACGCACTAAAGGAATTATCAAAAACAAAATACCAAGATTCCTTCATTAAAAAATCTGGAACAATCGTAGGTAGAACACCATAACTAAAACATGAAAAAATTAGCAATAATAAGGATCAGAGGACAAATAGGATTAAAGAAAGAGATAAAAGATACTCTAAATCTATTAAGATTATATAATCAACAGTACTGTGTTGTTGTTAATAATTCCCCTGAATTTGTAGGCATGTTAAAAAAAGTAAAAGACTATGTTACATGGGGAGAAATAAATGAAGAAACCTTTAAAGAATTATTAAAAACAAGGGGTAGATTATCTCTTAAAAACAAATTAACAGAAGAATACCTTAAGGGTAAATTAAATCTTAGCTATGATGATTTTACAAAAGAATTTTTTGCTTTTAAAAAATCACTAAAAGATATTCCTGGCATGAAATTATTCTTTAAATTAAGGCCCCCTTCAAGAGGTTATGAAAGAAAAGGGATAAAAACACCCTTCAGTCTTGGAGGCGCTTTAGGTTATAGAAAAGATAATGTTAATGATCTGATTAAAAGGATGTTGTAAAATGATTATAAAAAGAAAAAAATCTGAACGTTATAGGGGGAGCCAAACCCATGGTTCTGGAGCCAAGAAAAAGAGACGAGGTGCTGGTAATCGTGGAGGTAGAGGTATGGCTGGTACAGGTAAAAGAGCAGATCAAAAAAAACCAACAATTCTAAAATTATATGGAAATTCCTATTTCGGTAAATCTGGATTTAAATTACCAAAAAAAGTAAAGAGAAATATTAAAGCCATAAACCTAGATGATTTACAAATATTAATAAACAAAAATAATCTAAAAGAAGATATAAATCTAAATGAACTTGGTTATAATAAGTTATTAGGCAGCGGAAATTTATTAAAAAAGCATAATATTGCATGTTCCTATTGCTCAAAGAAAGCAAAAGAGAAGATAGAAAAATTAGGTGGAACAATAAATGTCTCTATTTAAGGATATAATAAGCAATCTGCCTGAAGTAAAAGGCCCATTGCAAAAACATCTCCCGTTTAAAACAAAGGTTAAATGGACCTTAATTATTCTAGTTGCTTATTTTGTTTTAGGGGTAATTCCTTTATATGGCCTGGGGGAAAATGCATTAAAGCAATTTGATTTTCTCGCTATAATTTTAGGTGCCCAATTTGGCTCAATAATATCATTGGGTATAGGTCCAATAGTAACAGCTTCTATAGTACTTCAATTGTTAAATGGTTCCGGCATCTTAAAGTTGGATACAACAACCCATGAAGGGAGAGTATTTTTCCAGGGGATCCAAAAAGTATTAACAGTCTTCTTCATAATATTCGAAGCTGCAATATATGTACTTATGGGTGGTCTTTCCCCTGCAGCCGGATTCTCTCCTATGATACTTATCTTTCAACTATTTCTAGGAGGCATATTAATATTGTACATGGATGAAGTAGTCAATAAATGGGGTCTAGGCCATGGTGTCTCTCTATTTATTGTAGCAGGAGTTGCCTCAGAGGTAATAGTAAGGGCATTTTCACCATTAACAACAACAGGAGCGTTTGCATTTGGAACAGGACAAGCTCCTGTAGGTAAGGTATTTGTTTTCATACTTTCTTTAATACAGGGTAATCCAACAGAAGCAATCTTGGCTTTATCCGCAATACTTGCCACAATACTAGTTTTTGTAATATCGGTTTATGTACAGGCAATGAAGGTAGAAATTCCATTATCATTTGGAAAAATACGAGGCTATGGTATTAGATGGCCTCTGCGATTTATATATACATCAAATATTCCCGTCATTCTTATAGCTGCCTTAATGGCCAATATCCAATTATGGGCTCGTTTATTAGAGAGATGGGGTCATCCTATACTAGGAACATTTACAGGTCAAACCCCTACTTCAGGGCTTATAGCCTGGATATACTCTCCAGAAATAGTTCCAGGCATTATAACAGGATCATTTATACCATCAGATCTAGCACATGCATTCGTTTATGTATTATTTATGGTAATAGGCTCAATGATATTTTCAATATTTTGGGTTCAAACATCTGGTATGGATGCTGCAACACAAGCAAAAAATATAATGGCTTCTGGTCTACAAATTCCTGGCTTTAGAAGAGATGAACGTGTTTTAGAAACAATACTAAAAAGATATATAACTCCTCTAACTGTAATGGGTGGTATCACTATAGGCTTATTAGCAGCAATAGCCGATTTATCAGGAGCATTATCAAGAGGTACCGGTATCTTATTAAGTGTCATGATTGTATATCAATTATATGAGCAAATAGCTCAACAGCATATGATGGATCTAAATCCAGGTTTAAGAAAAATGATGGGAGGTTAAATATGTTTGATTCATTCTTTAATTCAATCTTTGGATTTTTAATAGCCTGGTCTCCAGCTATTGCCTTAATAATCATCTGCTTATTTTTAACATTAATAACAACATTAGCCTATAAATACCTGACAGACCAAAAAATGCTAAAAAAACATAAGGAAGAAATCAAAGAGATGCAGAAAGAAATTAACTCTTTAAAGGACAATCCAAAAAAGATGATGGAAAAGCAAAAAGAGCTAATGGACAAAAATATGAAAATAATGATGCATTCCATGAAGCCCTTATTGTTTACATTAATACCCCTGGCCATAATCCTAAGCTGGCTGAGTGCAACATTCACATATGAGCCATTAAATCCAGACATACAATTCCCAATCAAGGCGATATTTGATAAATCTTTAAATGGAGAAAAAGCAATATTAAGTTCTCCAGGCTTAGATATAAGAAATTCAGAACAAACAATTGAAGAACAAGAGGTTACTTGGTATGTAAAAGGTGCTTCTGGTTATTATGATATAAAAATAAAATATTCTGATAAGGAATATACAAAAAATATCTTGATTACAGAGGAATGGAAACCTTTAAAAACAGATATCCCAAAAAACTCAGACATAAAAAGAGTTGATTTTGGAGATAAATTTAAACCATTGCTTGGATTAACCTGGTTATGGATTTATCTAATATTTTCAATAATATTTTCAGTAGTATTAAGAAAAGCACTAAACGTATATTAAAAACGTATACTAAAAAATTATAATAAAAAAAATAGAATATAAAGGTTGAATATAAACTCTAAAAGAAATTAAAAAAATGAAAAATAGAAGATCAAGAAAATTAAGAAGGATATTCATAAAAACACCTAGTAATAGATCTAAAATAATCTATAAAAAAAGAGCTCCATCTCGAGTAAAATGCAGTATATGCAAAAAACCATTACATGGCATAAAAAGATTAGTAGATTCAAAATTCAGAAATTTACCAAAATCTCAAAAAAGGCCGAGAAGGATATATGCCGGTAATATATGCTCAAATTGTACAAAAAGGATCCTAATAAATAAAGCGAGAGAAAATAAGGAATAAAAAATAAAATGGATGACTTAATAGGCAGAATATGCATAAAACTGGTTGGAAGAGAGGCTGGCAAAAAAGCAGTAATAGTTAATAATCTAGATAAAAATTTTGTTTTAATAGATGGCAATGTTAAAAGAAGAAAATGCAATATAAATCATCTCGAGGTTACAAAAGAAAAAATAGAAATTGAAAAAGATGCATCAACATCTCAGGTTCATGAAGCAATGAAGAAATTAGATATCAAAGTAAATCTAAAGAAAGTGAAAAAGGAAAAGAAGGAAAAATCAGAAGTAAAAGATGAAAAACAAAGAAATAAGCAAAAATCCAAACAAAGATCCTGAGAAAGATATAAAAAGAAAGTACATAGAGTTTCAACTTCTAATGCAACAAATAAGTCAGATACAGCAACAAGTAAGCACAATAAACAGTAATATTCTAGAATTAAGAACACTAACTATTAATCTTGATAAAATTAAAGAATTGAAGAAAAATAAAGAAGTTCTAATACCTGTAGGTTCTAATATTTTTATAAAAGGCTCCTTAAAAGATACAGACAAAGTAATAATGGGCATTGGTTCAGATGTATTAAAAGAAAAAACAATACCTGAAACAAAGGCATCAATAGAAGAACAAATAAAGGAACTTGAAAACATAAACCTAGAATTAGAATTCACACTAGAAGATGCTGTAAAAAAAATAGAGATTCTTGAAAAAGAATTAAGCCAAGAAAGAAGTTAGGAAGGAATTTAAGAAAAAAAGTTAAGAAATAAGTTAAGAAAGTGATAATAAGAATAAATAACAAAGGTAAGTGATAATAAGTGATAAAAATAAATAACAAAGATAAATAAAACAATAAACTATTTAAAGAAATAGTCTCATTCTAATTGTATGAAAAAAGTGTTGGTGATAATCCTATTATTAATTATAATTCCTTCAGTGCTTGCATTTTCTCTGTCAGATTTTTT
>Ga0315284_10014834_pt1 | contig 11088 bp, 12 predicted proteins | sample YL17G09_16_MG_FD_203696 | JGI IMG/M metagenome (GOLD analysis project Ga0315284, IMG submission 203696) | Sediment microbial communities from Yellowstone Lake, YNP, Wyoming, USA - YL17G09_16 | ecosystem: Environmental > Aquatic > Freshwater > Lake > Sediment | place: USA: Wyoming | collected...
GACGACGGAACCGACCTTCGGTCTGCCGGCGCAGTGGATAGCTTCTGAGGATCGCGAACGGGCGCAGCTTTTCGGGTACACCGTGGTGGATCCCTCCTCGGTGATGGCAACCCACCTCGCCGAGATCATCCGCCGCCATGCCTGCGAACTGCTCGGCCGGCAGGAGGTGCAATCCCTCCTGGATCACCTCAAGCCAACTCATCCCAGCGTGGTGGAGGCATTGGTGCCCCAGCTTCTCCCCTTGGGGACCGTGCAGAAGGTCCTGCAGAACCTGCTCAGCGAGAATGTCTCCATCCGTGACCTGGTCAGCATTCTGGAGGCGCTGGCGGATGCGGCGCCCCTCACCAAGGATCCTCTGCTCTTGACGGAACGTGCGCGCCAAGCGCTGGGCCGAGCCATTTGCCGCGGGTTGACCTCGGAAGACAACCTCCTCAGGGTATTCACGCTCAGCCCGGCGCTGGAAACACTCCTCGCCGACGCCCTGGCGGAGGGCGATCAGGGACGATACCTCGCGCTGGAGCCCCGCATCGCTCAGCGGATCATCGAGGCTCTGGCGGCGGCCCTCACGAAGGGGCCATCCGACCGCACACCCGTGATCCTGTGCGTGGCAAGCATTCGACCGCATCTCCGGCGACTCACGGAACGCTACCTGCCGCACCTGGCAGTGCTGTCCTACAACGAGATCGGACCCGATGTCACCCTGAAGGCTCTGGCCATGGTGGAGGCTCCGGATGCGCCTGCGACGGTTTGAGGGGGCCACGATGGCGGAGGCGCTGGCCCAGGTGAAGGCGGACCTGGGCGCGGATGCGGTGATCTTGCACGCGCGCACCGCGGGAAAACCCGGTGAAGGCGGACGGGTGGAAGTGACGGCGGCCGTGGATGCGGACCACCGGCCGGAAGAGCCGCGGGTGGGGCGAGATCCACACCAGCGCGTGACGGGGGTTGGGAATGGCTATTCGACAGAGCCTCCCTCGGAGTTCGCGAACACAGCCACCCCTCCGAAAAATGGCCGCGGGGCATCGTCAGGGATCGGTGCGACGCGTGAGGAGGCGCCGGGTCTCCGGCCCCCGGAAGAGCCGGAGCCCGAGGGATCACCCGACGCTCTGGAAGACATCCGCCGGATGCTTCAAGACCTCAGGACCGAACTCACCCGTGCCCCTAGGCTGCGGGCCTCGGTTCGTCCTGCCTACCATCAGCTCCTCTCGCAAGAGGTCCCCGCGGAGGCGGCCCGGGAGATTCTTCTTGCCTGCTCACCCAAGGGACGTTCGCGCCGGAAGGCGCCGATACAACAAGCAAGCCTGCACGAGTTGCTGGCAGGACGCTTCCGGGTGAGCGGTCCCATCGCGCCGGGACGCGCGCAACGCGCGGTGGTGCTGGTGGGGCCGACGGGCGTGGGCAAGACCACCACCCTTGCCAAACTGGCCGGGCAGCTTCGTCACACCGCAGGCCTCTCGGTTGTCCTGCTCAGTCTGGACACGTACCGGATCGGCGCCATGGCGCAGATGCAGATCTACGCCGACCTGCTCGGAGTACCGCTGCACGTGATCAGCACGGCCGGGGAGATGCGGACAGCGCTTGCGGCCGAGCGGGGGGCGGATCTCCTCCTGGTGGACACCATGGGGCGAAGCCCCTACCAGGCCGAGGGAATCGCCGCCACCCGCCTCCTGCTTCGCGAGATCCCCAATCTGGAAGTGCACCTGGTCGTCAGCGCGACCACCAAGCGTTCCGACCTGATTGAGATCCTGGATCGCTTCCGCCCGCTCCGGTATCGCCGCCTGCTGGTAACCAAGGTGGACGAGGCGCGAACCCTGGGCGCAGTCCTCAGCCTGGCGCTGATGCGCGGGCTTACGATCTCGTACCTGGGGACCGGCCAGGAGGTCCCGGACCATCTGGAAGCGGCGACACCGCGCCGATTGGCCGCGTTGCTGCTTCCGGAAGCTTCTCCGAAATGCGAGGCGGCCGTTTCGGCCCCGCCGAGGTGACCATGCAGGCGAGACTCGATCAGGCAGCCGGACTTCGTCGCCATGCCGCGCCTCGGGCGTCCTGGAGCGTGGCGGTGACGTCCGGCAAGGGCGGTGTGGGCAAGACGTCGATCGCAGTGAACCTCGCCCTCGCCTGGGCGCAGGAGGGGCAGCGCACCTGTCTGCTGGACGGTGACCTGGGTCTGGCCAACGTCGACGTCCTCTTGAATCTGCACCCGCGCTACTCTCTGCGCGATGTCATTCTCGGGGAAAAGGATCTCTGCGAGGTGGCGCTGGTTGGACCGGCAGGACTGAAGGTGATCCCCGCGGCCTCCGGAGTCGAAGCCATGGCGACACTGGCCGCCCCGGCCCGACGGGCGCTGCTCCAACGGCTGCAGACGTTGGGCATGCTGGCGGACATCGCCGTCATGGACACGGGGGCAGGCATTTCACGGACCGTCCTCAGCTTGGTCCTGGCCTCCGACTTCGGGCTGATCGTCACGACGCCGGACCCCACAGCGCTCACGGACGCCTACGCCATGATCAAGATCCTGACCCGCGAGCGGTTAGACCTTCCGCTCTCCATCGTGGTGAACATGGCGGATCACGCGACCCATGCGCACGAGGTGCACAGCCATCTTGGGCGGATCATCGGACGGTTTCTCCACCGCGAGGTCCCCCTGGCCGGATGGATCCCCCGGGACGATTGCGTCGAACGAGCCGTCCGGGAGCAGCGACCACTGTCTGTCTATTTCCCGTACGCCCGGGCCACGGAGGCGATTCGCAGCATCGCCCGCACGCTGCAACGGGGGCGCATCGACTCCGCGTCAACCGGGGAGTTCTGGTCGCGGTTGCTGGAGAAGGCGGCAGAGCCATGAGGCAGGCTACGAAGGCAGCCTCGCGATGGATGGAGCCATACGCCACCGAAGAGATCCAAGCCAAGTTCCGTCGTTTCCGCGCGACCCGGGATCCGGATCTTCGGGATGGGTTGATTCGCCACCACATCGGCCTGGTGCGGATAGTGGCCGGCTGGCTGGCCCTCCGTCTCCCCCTGCATGTATGCCGGGATGACCTGGAAGCATCCGGCGTCTCCGGGCTGCTCGCGGCGATCGAGAACTATGATCCGGACAGAGAGGTGGATTTCGCCACCTATGCCCAGTCGCGAATCCGTGGCGCCATCCTGGATGAATTGCGAGACCTGGATCCCCTTCCCCGATCCATTCGGGAGCGCGCACGGCAAATCGTTCGGGCGACCGCCATTTTGGAGCAGCGGTTCCTCCGTGCGCCCACTCAGGAGGAAGTCGCGGACTTCCTGGGAATCTCGATAGTTGCGCTCCACCGGACTCTCCAGACACTCAAGGGCGGCCTGTTCGTCTCTTTGGATAGCGGCCGGCCAGGAAGCGACCAGGACGACGATGGCAACGAAGGCGACGTGCCGACACCCGAGGCCAAGGGTCCAAGCCCCTGGTATGACTTGGCGCTCAAAGAGCGCCAAGTCCTCCTGGGAGCCGTCCTGGATACACTGCCGGAGAACGAGCGCACCGTCCTGAGTCTGTACTACTACGAGCAACTGACGATGAAAGAAATCGGGGCCGTTCTCGAGGTGTCAGAGTCACGCATCTCACAGATCCACAGCGCCGCGCTTCTTCAGATTCGCAACCGGCTCCGCCGACAGAAACTCACGCGGGAGGACCTGAACCTTGAGGAGGCCAGCCTGTGATTCATCGAGGAGTTATCCATGCGGTACCGTAGGGAAGATGTGGGCCACTGGATCGCGAGCGCCACGATCCTCCTCGCCTTTCTGACGGGATGCGCGCGCAACAGCTTCGTCCTGGCCGATCCGGACTACGAGATCGAGCGAGCCAGGAGCTCTATCCTGGTGGTCCCCGCTCCACGCGACCCGGCCAGCGTTCCGATCGCCCGCGATGCCGCCCGGCTCTTCACGGCGGAGTTGGCCTCACGCTGGTTCAACGTCCTCGATTTCGACTTCGTCCGGCAGGTCAGCCCGGATCTTGAGCCGTATCTCATGCGCCTCGCCCACCAAGCGCTGGCCGGTCAGCAGGTGGATCGGAGTATGGCTGACACCTTGTTTCAACGCCATGGCGTGGGACAGCTCCTGGTGCTGGACGTCTTCCGGTACGACCAGTACTGGGGACAACAGACCAAGATCACCCGGGTGGGCATGGAGGCACGACTTGTGCAAATCGCTGAAAGCCGGACCCTGTGGCAGGGGCGGCACGCCCCTGAGATGTCCGGCTCGCCGGGACACGGATTCGACACGGCGACGCGCCGGGTGGTGCGGGAGCTGGTGCATTTCATGACGAACGAACCTCCTGAGTTCCGGGATACGCCCTTCGCGCAATGGCCCATCCTGGAGCACCTTGCGCCGAACTAGCCCGTGCCTCCGGCGCTGGGTATCGCAAGCGAAGGAACAGATCAGATGCAGGATGTGGATCTTGTCCCTGCGGCCGGTTCGCCTCCCAGGCGGCTACCCGAACGTCGGCGGCCTCGGCGCACCCGACGCGAGGCCCAGGTGGATCCCGCGGCCGCGGGTGAGCCCGACGACAAGGCGGCCCCTCCCAATCGCAAGGAGGATGTGCCCCACATCGATATCCGCGTGTGAGCGGAGGGATCCATGCTGACCACCATGGTACTGCTCAATGTGGCGTGTCTTGCCCTGCTGCTCCTCGCCCTGTGGCGACTGAGGCAGGTCGTTACGCCGCAAGATTCTGGAGAACAGTTCGCCCGCCTTCTGGCGGAGGCAACACCCGTGGCCGCATCCCTGATGAGGCGGGAAGCGGTGCTGGAGGGGCGCACGCGCACCCCCGCGCCGGTGAATCCGGGGGCTGGGAAACAAGAGGCCCCGGGGCATGCGCGTGACCACGCGTCCGCCAAGGGGATCCTCGGGGATGCGGAGCGTGTTGCCGGGATCGGTTTGGTGGACCGCCTGGGGATCATCCGCCGCATGCTTCAAGGTCAACGAGCCGAGGAGACCGCGGCTGTGGTGGGCATCTCGGTGCACGACATCCGGGCGCTCTATCGCCTCCATGGACGAGAGAAAAGCCAGACAGGGTAAGGCCCGAGGCCAACGATCCGCACTCGCCTTTGAGCACGAGGGATCGAAACATGTTGACGACCGTTATCATCGTGCAAACCCTCATCAATTTCGCACTGATGTTCTCCCTGTTTCTCCTCCTCCGGGAACGAATGCTGGCGGCGCGCCTGGCGCGTGCGCGCGAGAATCGTCTGGAGGCGCTGGCCGCATCCTTCTGCGCCCTCGGCCAGGCAATCACGGGTGGAGAGCAGGTGGTCACGAACGCGGGGAGGACAGGCGAGAGTGCGGAGATCCGACCGGACAGCGAAGCGACAGGCAGTCAGGAAACCCGGAGAACGAGTCAACCCCTCGGGGACGCGCCCGAAACGGGAGAGGGATGGATTCTCTCAGGCAAGCCGAACCGCGATCCGAGAGCGCCGGGGGGGGCTCTCTCGTCGGGACAGCCGGATCGCATTCGCCGGGCTGCCGAGCTTCTGGACTCCGGCCTCTCGGTCGAAGATGTGGCCGCCAGGATGGCCATACCGCACGGCGAGGTCCGGGTGCTCTGGAATCTCCGGCGGGCACAGGCGCATCGTGGGAACGGCCATGGACCGAGAACACTCGGAATCCCCGCCAACCCATGACTTCACACGCCCTGCGCCCGGACAAACGCCGGCGGCCAACCGGTCGTGGCTCTTGGCGGGCACGCGCGATTGCGCGTGCGCTCCTCTTGCCCAGGCTGGCATTCGCCCGCGACGAGGTAACGCGTGCTCACTGAAGTGATGCCGAGCAAGATGGTCTCGCTCCAGGCGGAAGAGACCCGACGGCTGGTGCAGCGGGTGGTCAACCTCCCGACGCTACCGATCATCATCCCGCGAATCCTGCGGCTGGTGGAGGATCCGCGATCCTCCGCCAACGATCTGGCCGGGGTCATCGGGACGGATCAGTCCTTGGCCTCCCGGATCCTGCGCCTGGCGAACTCCGCCTTCTATGGGTTCCGTCGGGAGATCACATCGATCAATCACGCGGTGGTGCTGTTGGGCTTCGAGACGGTGAAGAGCATCGTGCTGGCCGCCACCGTCCATAACGCGCTCATCGACGGAGAAGGGGCCAGCAGCTTCGACCGGCAGGAGTTCTGGCGGCATGTTGTGGCCACGGCCACCGCCGCCAAGATCGTGGCGCGCGACCTCCGACGCACCGACACGGAGGTGGCCTTCGTGAACGGACTCCTCCACGATATGGGAAAAGTCGTCCTGGATCGATTCCTGTATCGCCGCTATGCCGAAGCCGCGCGCCTGGCGCTGGAGCTCCCCTGCGCCATCCGGGAGGCCGAGGTAGCCCTCTTCGGCGTCAACCACGCCGAGGTCGGCGGCTGGCTGGCGGAACGATGGAATCTTCCCTTGACGATCATTGCACCGGTCTCCTGCCATCACCAGCCGGACATGGCCGCACCCGAATACTGGGAGGTGTCCGCCATCGTGCAATTGGCGGACATTCTGGCGCGAAACGCGGGCATCGGCTCGGGCGGTGACAAGCTCATCCCGCTCCCAGACGTTGAGGTGCTGAGGCGTCTCGGCGTTGGACCTGACCGCCTGCTGCATTGGACAGAGGCTTTGACGGCGGAGCGGCAGGCAGTCGAAATCTTTCATCGGGAGATACGCTGATGACGGGATATGCCACAACCAACGAGACGGCCGCCTCTAGCGACGCCATCGACCGTCTCGGGCAGGAACGAGACCTGTACGCTCAGGCGTTGGCGGAGATGACCGTCCGCTACGAACAGAAGATCCGAGATCTGTCCCTCCTTCGGCGAGCAACCGACACGATGCGGGATTGTACTGACGTTGACGAGGTGCTCCGGCGACTACTCAGCATCGTCCTGGAGGAATTGGCGACCACCGCATGCAGTCTGTATCTCGCAGACGACACGGGCGACCTCGTGCTCCGAGCGCGCAGCAGCAGAAACGGGTCGGTCGAGTTGCTCCACCCTGGCCAGCCGGACAGCGTTCGCGTGCCTCCAGGGGCAGGACCCCTCGGGCAGACGTTCTCGGGAGGCGAGGCGCTGGCGAATGCGGCGGTGCCCGAGGATGCGCCCGGCTGGTTCCCTACCGGGGCCCGGGTGCTGCTGACCGTTCCCCTGGGCCCCACCGCAGGATGCATTGGGGTGTTGGCGCTTCACGGATCTCTGCAAGAAGATATGCCAGAAGATGCCGCCAGACTGCTGCCCATCCTGGCGACGCAAGCGACCATCGCCATCGAGAACGCCATCCTCTACCATCGCCTGAAAAGGCATTCGGACACGCTCGAGATCCGGGTGCGGGAGCGCACCGCCGCGCTGGAACTCCTGAATGCCGAACTGCAGGCGGTCGCCCGTCAGAAGTCGCAGTTCTTCGCCCACTTCTCCCATGAGCTGCGCACACCGCTGAATTCGATTCTCGGCTTCTCAGAGATGCTCCAGTCCTGTATGTATGGTCCGCTGAACGAACGGCAGGATCGATATGTGCACCATGTCCAGGACAGTGGAAAACGGCTGCTCCGTCTCATCAATGACATCCTGGACCTGGCCAAGGTCGAAGCCGGTAAGTTGAGCCTGCGGCTCCAACCGCTGAGCCTGCGGGTCGCAGTGCAGGAGGCCACGGCCGTCATGTTGCCGCAGGTCAGCGCCAAGCACCTTCTCCTCGAACATTCGATCCCCTCCGATCTGCCCCGAGTCATGGCGGACCCGGCCCGGGTTCACCAGATCTTGTTGAACCTGCTCAGCAACGCGGTGAAATTCACGCTCGAGGGTGGATCGATCATGGTCAGGGCATGCCGAGGGAACCCTCCATCCGAGTTCGTCGAGGTTGGCGTCCACGACACCGGGATCGGCATCACGCCCGAGGATCAGGGGAAGCTCTTCCGGGATTTCTCCCAGGTGGCTGACAGCGGCGGGCGGCATCAGGGATCCGGCCTGGGACTTTCCCTCACTCGACGACTGGTGGAGCTGCATGGGGGAAGAATTGGCGTCGCCAGCCGGCCGGGCCAGGGCAGCGCCTTCAGTTTCACCCTTCCGATCGAGGGAACCCCGAAGGAACATGAGGCGCCGAATGGCAGTCCCGACAGTCGACTTTAGCGTGCTTCAGCGCCGACGTAACGCCGCTGCGCTTACGGTGAGTTTGGAGGCATAGAGATGACAGCGCCCATCGGTGTCCCGCATGCGGTGGCCATACTCACCGCGATGCATGGAGCGCGAATCGGTTCGAACACTCCGGAGGAGCTGACGAAGGGCCTGATGCAGCTTTCGGAGGCATCGTTCCGGGACATCGTCATGGAGGCGATCGCACATCGGAATGCGCCCGTCGGTGAGCAGCAGACGCCTCTCTCCCGGGACGCAGCGCGCGATCTTTCTCCGGACCCGTCGCCACAGCCGAATGCGCCGGCGCCTCTCGCGCCGATCCATCGTTCTCATCCCATGCGGATCCCCCCAGCCGAGGCCGATCTCATCGTGCGCGAGGCGCAACGGACCGGCATCGATCCCGACCTCCTGGCCGCGCTCCGCCGCGTCGAGAATGGCGGGCCCGGGCGGGAGTTCGGCGTGCTGGGGACACCCGCGCCCGGGCTGGAGGAGCAGGCGCGGATCGCCGCCAATACCATTCGGAAGACCGTGGCACGCTTCGAGCAGCAGGGGAAAGAGACGGTGGATCTCAGCACGGGGCGCTATACAAACGAATTCCTCCGTTTCTTCTCAGCCCGCTACGCGCCCAGTGGGGCCATGAACGATCCGGGCGGCCTCAATCGGTTTCATGCGGCCAACCTGATTGCGCTCTATCGAAAGGCAAGTGAGGGGGCTGTTCGAGGGTAGCCAGAGACTACGCCAGGCGCCAAAGGCGTGGTCCGGGAGCGATTCGCCGGATACGGCCATCTGGACCGTACCCCAGAGGGATGGCCCCCACAAGATCTTCCCTGGGGGGATCCGTTCGACGAGGGACGGGCCTGGGAGAGGCGGCAGAGTGGAGGAAGGGCAGCGAGGCGTAATACCACCCAGTGGATGAGGGGGTCAACTCCAGCACCTGACTGATCATACGCGGATTATGCCTAACACAATGGCAAAATGCAACTCTCTTTTGAGGGCTTCGGGCGGCTGGCCTCCGACAACCATGGGAACCATCGAAACCCCGGGGTGCGACCATGCTGGCTTTCGAGGAGCGCAGTAAATGTTCATCATCATCGGAACGGCGGTAGTCCTCGTAGGTGTCCTGGGCGGCTTCATTATTGAGGGGGGACCGGTCCTCATCCTCTTCCAGCCGGCGGAGTTCCTTATCATTGGCGGCGCCGCCATCGGATCGATCCTCATCGCAACGCCCCTGAAGGTCCTCAAGGACTTGGCCGCCAAGTTCCCAGCAATGCTTTCTGGCGCCGGCCCCTCCAGGGCGGCGTATCTGGAACTCCTGACGCTTCTATACGAAATGTGTCTGAACGCCAAGAAGAACGGGTACATCGCTTTGGAACAGGACGTCTCGGAACCGGCCAACAGCAGCATCTTCTCCAAGTACCCGGGTTTCTTGAAGAACCACCACCCCCTGGCCTTCATGTGCGACTCCATCAAGCTCTTGGTGGATGGGTCGGTCTCGCCGGTCCAGCTCGAGGAAATGATGGGGGCCGAGTTGGAGACCCATCAGGAAGAGGAGGCTCGCCATCCGGAAATCCTCTCCAAGGTTGGCGATTCGCTCCCGGGCCTGGGGATCGTGGCCGCCGTGCTGGGCGTGGTCATCACCATGCAGGCAATCAATGGGCCGCCCGAGGAGATCGGCCACAAGGTTGCCGTCGCTCTCGTGGGCACCTTCGTGGGCATCATCTGCTGCTATGGATTTGTGCAGCCCCTGGCGATGAATCTGGAATCCCTCGGGCACGACGAGGCCAAATTCCTCCAGTGCATCAAAGCGGGGATCCTCGCCTTTGCCAACGGGTCGGCCCCCATTGTCGCCGCAGAGTTCGCACGCCGGGTCATCTTCAGTTACGATCGCCCCAGCAGCGTCGAGATGGAAGCGGCCTGCAAGGGCATCCTGGCGCGGTAGCAACACATGCCTCCATCAGTGGAATCGCCCAGGAAGATCATCAAGAAGGTAGTGGGCCGTGGCCACCACGGTGGCGCATGGAAGGTGGCCTACGCCGATTTCGTGACCGCCATGATGGCCCTCTTCATCGTCCTCTGGATTGTGGGGCAGAGCAAGGAGATCAAAGATGCGGTGGCTGCCCATTTCAAGGACCCCTCTGTGATTCACAAGGGATCGGGCAGCGTCTTGAAGGGCGGCGCCGGGCCCGGGGGATCGGTCATGCCGCCGCCCCCGACGAAACCTCCGGAAGGGGACGCCCAAGCGAAAGAGAAGGCGGACCGGACGATGCTGGAGACCACGGCGGTGACGCTTCGAGAGAAGATCCACCGCGAGACCCACCTCGCCAACCTCGAAAAACGGATCACGATCGACGTTGTGGAGGATGGTCTCCGCGTGCAACTCCTGGAGACATCCCAGGGTGTGTTCTTCGACGTGGGCAGTGCGACGGTCAGCCCAGCGACCCGCGAGATTCTGGGAATCGTCGCCCAGGAGATCAGACGCCTCCCCAACGAGATCGCTGTCGAGGGCCACACCGACAGCCGACCCTACGCCGGCGCACCCAACTACAGCAACTGGGAACTCTCCGCCGATCGGGCCAACGCCGCCCGACGCATCCTGGAGGCGAACGGTATCCCCTTCGAAAAGATCGCCCACGTTGTGGGCTATGCCGACCGCCGCCTGGTAAACCGGGCCGATCCATACGAGGCCGCCAACCGTCGTATCAGCATCATCGTGAGGTTCCAGGCCAAACCCCCCCGCGGAATCCCCTCTGCTTCCCTTGCGGACCCTCCCATCCCACAGACATCGTCCGCGAGGCCTGGACACACCTGATCCCGACCAGACTCGTGGCCTTCAATCCCTGCGGGTCGATTCCCCGCAGCTTGCTGCGTTAATCCGAATTCCTTTCCGTACTCCGTCATTCCCGCATGCTTTAAGCGGGAATCCAGGCGAGTCCCGGACTGGACCCCCGATTAATACCTTCGGGGGTGACGCCTTCGGG
>Ga0315284_10014839_pt1 | contig 11087 bp, 7 predicted proteins | sample YL17G09_16_MG_FD_203696 | JGI IMG/M metagenome (GOLD analysis project Ga0315284, IMG submission 203696) | Sediment microbial communities from Yellowstone Lake, YNP, Wyoming, USA - YL17G09_16 | ecosystem: Environmental > Aquatic > Freshwater > Lake > Sediment | place: USA: Wyoming | collected...
TTTTTGTTTTGCCTTTTGCAATTGATCCTGTAGCCTTTGCATTTCAGGCCATTGGGGTTTGAAGATAATAGATTTCTCGCTAGTTTCACGTTCAAGTTTGTTGTAATCATTCTCAAGATTTTGAATGATAGAATTATTAAATACCTCAGGCAATGAATCAGGAGGAGAATTTTTTATTTTCTTATAATATGATTCCTTGTTTATTCTTTCTGTTTGTACCTCAAATAGAGAAGTGTTTAGCTGACTGAGATTCTTCATTGCAATATTTAATTTTTCGTCCATTATGACAATTTCACTGTTTTGTGCCAATCCTCGAAGTTTCGCTTCCTTATCAGCTATTTCATTTTGCAATTTATCGATCTGCTGTGAAATAAATAAGCTGGTGTTTTTGCTGTTTGCAGTGTCTAAAGAAGCGCTCATATCAATAAAATTTTCTGCCCAGGAGTTAGCCAATTTACTTGAAAGATTTGCATCCGGCGTCAAAAATGAGACTTCAATTAGACGTGTTCCTCTTACAAGGTTGACCTCAATGGAACTTAATAACGTATTTACCAAACTTTGCATATTATCGCTTGCATCTTGAGAGATATTATTTTCTTCCCGGCTGGTATTTTTTCTTTTTGATAGTTGCTTTGCTTGTGACAGTAATTCTGTACGAGCTATAACTCTTTTGGCTAGATCTTTGCTTTGTAAAATTCTTACCTGAGTATTTAATAAAGTTTCAAGTGAAGTTTGATAATATACCTGTCCTGATAAATCCTCTACTATTTGAACCTTTTCCGGCTTGATTTCAATTATTGCAGTGCTTTTATATATTGGTGTCTGCAGTAGAGAATATATAAGTGAGATAATAAAAATGATGATTAAGAAAACCAGTATAACTTCTTTTCTCTTCAGCATAATGTACCAGTAATCTTTGAGTTCAAGGTCTCTTTCTTGATAATCTATTTCTTTTCCGTTCATAGCTAAATAATTTTCTGCCCTTTCTTGATACTTTGTCTTTTATTTCAGGTTCTTTTTATATTGATTGTTATCTTATTTCTTGAGATTCTGGCAACATGGTTCTATTGGACTGGCTACTTTTTCTTCTCGCAGGGTAAGAGCTGCGCCGGCTGCGGCTGAAGCCATTCCACCAATAATCAGGAACTCGCGTCTCTTCCACCAACCTTCGGGTTGTTTGTAGCGACATTCGCGGTCTAGCAGCTTGCCAAAGCGCTTTTCATATTTTATTGACCAGCAAGCTTTAATGAAGAAGTTTTCATGGTCTTCGGCAAAGAGCTGACCGGTATATTTATACTCGTTGTTTGTGTTGAATAATGCCACATTGTAGAGTCCTGGAAGAAGATCCTGCAAAAAGTAAATACCTTCTTTGCCGGAGACTGCAGAATACTCTACTCCTGTGGATATATGATAGAGAACAATTTTGGCACCTTCAATGGGTGTGGATTCATCATTGTCAAATATCTGTCCGCTCATGCAACCGGTTATTTTTTGTGCAGCGGCTGAACTGCCGAACCACAGGATAATTAGCAACATTAATGAAATAAATATAGTTAACTTATTTAGCATATTTATCACTCCTATAAATCAAGTTGGAAAAACGGGTACTACACCCGTCATTCTATCCTTGAAGCATAATATGTACGATTTACTGCATATAATAGTAGCATTAAATTGGCAAATTTGCAAGCCCTTTAAACCACAGAGAACACAGAGAGCACAGAGAATTGCAAAATAAATTTTATAAACCTATTGAACTTCAATTGCCAATCCTGTGCATTATTAGATAATTCATCAAATTCCATATTACCATAATTTTCTTCGTGTCCTTCGTGTTCTTCGTGGTTAATTTTCCTGCCGGAAAGGCAAGATTATTATGATTAAAAGGCGAAATCGAGGACGGTTGCAAAAAGATCTTCTTTGAGCTGACAATTGTTGTATTTTTTTCGCGTGTATTCCAGGTGGAGCGCGACATTTACTGCTTCCCAGTTGCCGACATAATATCGTCCCAGCACCGAAAATGCTTTTGAACCTTTCTGGCTATCGAAGGCAGGAGCATTAACCCAATTGTAGAGCAATGAAAGAACCAGTCTGTTGTTATGGAGAACTGCCCAGTCAACCTCGGCAAAACCTCCGTCAAAAGTATAATCTTCTGTCGGTTTGACAGGATTGAGAGCTTTATCATCAGCGCCTCTCATATAGAGAACCAGGATATTTAGCGTATACCAGTTAAGGCTGGCAGCTGCACCGAGCCTGTAGTATGGTTTGTTATCTTTTCCATTTGTTTCACCAAAGGGTGAAAGAAAAGCGTCCGTGAAGTCAGTGGGCTGCCACCCATATACTAGAAAAGCGCCTAAACGTTGACCAGCACTTTGTCCGTCTCCTCTGCCAAATGTTTTAGATACATTGAAATAGAAATCCTTGAAAGTATTGTTATCGGGTTCGCCATTATTACCATTGATAATACCAAATCCGTACTTGAAGCCGCCCTTAAAGTGCCCGGTTGCTTCCATGCCAAGCTGATTTTCGCTCAATACAAAGCTGTTGAGAGGTGTTGAAAAGTCATAAACGTCATAGGGTGAGAAAATATAATAAGAGCGCTTGCCACTGATGGGCAGGTACGATGGTTCAAATCTGCCGATTCGTAAATTAAATTTATTCTGAACGATGTTGCTGAATACCACATTGGCAGATTCAATGACTGCAAGTTGTGATGGATTATTTCCGTTATCCGGTCCTGTAAAATCTGCGGCTGGTGTATCAATTCGTGGTGTGTAGATAAAGAGGAATGAAACATTCTCATGGAAAACGCCTGCGGCGAGCAGATCAAGTCCATAGATATTGAAACCGGCCGTGGTACAGCATTGTGAACGATACACCGTGTGTCCGGGAAGTACCCTGAGCGCAAGCGGCGGAGGTGTGGCGAATATGCTTTTTTCTTTTCCTTCCTGACCGGGGATTTGATAGCCATTGTCTCTAAACCTTTGACCGAAATCATTGAGCTTCGGATATGCAGTGTGACACATATTGCAGTTGAATCCATGTTTTCGCGAGAAGGCTGGTATTGCATTCGCGATTTCAGGTAATGCCATTATCAAAGCTATAAGCAAGATACTTAATGCATATATTTTTTTCATAAACACCTCCATTACTTAGGCAATTCAGATTGAGGAATTGGTTTTACATCAGCGGCTTCTTCATTCAAGCTTTTCAGTCCGACTTTCATAAATGCTATGAGCGCTTCAATTTCACCATTGGAGAGTCCAAGTGGTACCATCAGCGGATCCATATCAGAATCATCATGTCCGCCGCCTTCATTGTACAAATCAACGACATCTTGCAATGTTTTTTGTTGTCCATTATGCATATAGGGTGCTCGCAGTGATGCATCACGAACAGTAGGAGTTTTAAAGGCGCGCATATCATTTTTATCTTTTGTTACTTTATAACGTCCTTCATCTTCTTCCATCGGTGGCTTATTTTTTTCGCCGATATTATGGAATCTTCCATCACTGAAATTCGCGCCCCAGTGACAGGCAGTGCAGTGTCCTTTGCCGTTGAATATTTCCAATCCCTTTTGTTCAAGTGGGGAGAGAGAACCTTGCGTGTCTCCTTTAACATATCTATCAAAGAGTGAATCGGTGGTGACAACTGTTCGTTCAAAAGCTGCGATGGCTAATGCTACCTGAGAAACAGTAATGGGTGTTTTTCCAAAAACCAGCTTGAATTCTTCTACATAGCCGGGAACGGAATTAAGTGTTTTGAGCATATTTTCGTGAGTATTGCCCATTTCTTTTGGATTTGCGATAGGACCTATTGCCTGGTCTTCAAGAGTTTCCGCTCTGCCATCCCAGAATTGAAGCGGGAAGTAAGCGGCATTAGAAACCGGAGGAGCTCTTCGGGGACCTACCTGGCTTTTTACACCCTTGCTGGTTGGACCTTTATCAGACCAACCCATTGCAGGATCGTGACAGGAAGCACAGCTCTCCGAGTTATCTATGGAGAGTCGCGTATCAAAATAAAGCTGTTTGCCAAGCAGGATTTTTTGTGCAGTTTGAGGATTATCAACAGGAACCGGGACCGCAGGCAAAGGTCCAATTTTGTTTGGACCAATAATATGCACATTGATTAATGTCGTAGATTTTGGAATGTTATCTTTGACCAATACAATGGATGTACTGAGACAAAGTATCAAAAGAAGTAAAAAGACTCGTTTATTCATAGGACCTCCTGAAATTGTTTGTTGCTCAATAACAATACAAACATTTTATTGTAGTAGAAAAACGAAAAAATGTAAATTGCTATTTTTTGCATGGGTGCTCCATGGGGTGCAATTGTTTTTGTTCCAATTTGTATGTAGCGCCACATTGTGAACAGGTTGCGATGCTGTTGGAATCGAAATCTTTCAGGGTGACTCCGCATTTGCAAACCCAGCCTATTTGTTTTGCCGGAACCCCCGCAACAAGCGCATAAGGAAGTACGTCTTTCGTTACCACCGCGCCTGCAGCGACGAGGGCATATTCACCAATAGCATTTCCACAAATTACTGTTGCGTTTGCGCCAATGGTGGAGCCTTTCTTCGCAATGGTTTTTTTAAATTCGGTCTTTCGCTCTATGAAGGAACGCGGATTAATCACATTGGTAAATACCATTGAAGGCGCACAAAAAACCTCATCTTCAAGTTCCACACCTTCATAGATACTCACATTATTCTGAATTTTTACGCGATCACCTATTTTCACATTTGGTCCTACCATTACATTCTGACCTAAGATACAATTCTTGCCAAGCTTTGTGTTTTTTAATATATGACAGTAATGCCAGATTTTAGTACCTTCACCTATTTCTACATTATCATCTACAAAAGAACTATAGTGCACAAAATACTTTTTAGGTGTCTCTGGCAAGACTGATGTTGTTTGTGGCTTTGGAATTGCCTCTTCACAGGCAGCTATGATTTTTAGTACTTTGAGTGCTTCGACACCATCTGTTTTTGGCTGCTTTCGCTCGATTACACATTCCATGAAATGTTGAAGCTCGATTTTTAATGGCTCAGCTGGAGAAAACGGAAGGACCTGATAGTCAGCTTTTTGAGCTACAGGGATTTTTCCATTCTGCCATTGAATAGTATGCGGATAAAAAAACAACTTTTCTTCACTTACATCATCAAAAACTGCCATTGCTTCAGAACCTACTACAATAAGCTTTTGCTCTTTGAATGGATGAAGCCAACTTACAAATATGTGTGCTTTCACGCCGTTATTGAATTCAAGAGTGGATAACGTGATGTCGTAGATCCCATTATTCAGATAATCGCCTGCAAAAGCTGATACTTTGCTTGGCTCTTCATTGAGGAGCATGAGTATTACTGAAATATCATGTGGTGCAAAACTCCATAGAATATTTTCTTCGGTGCGAAGCTTTCCAATATTCAACCGGTTTGAATATATATATTGGATTTTGCCAAGTCTTCCGGAAGTGATAAGTTCTTTTAGTTTAATCAAAGCAGGATGGTACTGCAAAATATGGTCTACCATGAGAATCCGCTTTCGTTCGATTGCTATTTTTAAGAGTTCTTCTCCTTCTTTTATTGTTAAGGCAAGCGGTTTTTCCACGAACACATCTTTGTTCGCGAGCAATGATTTTTTGACCAATTCATAATGAGTTACTGCTGGTGTAGCAATTGCAATTGCTTTTATTTCGGGATTTTGTAACATTTCTTCGAAAGAACCTGCAAAATTAATGAGAGGAAACGCTTTTTTTCTTTCTTGCATAATATCGGCACTGTTATCGTATGCTGTGTGTAGAACTCCGAGTTCGTGAAGATTGCGGAGTATATTTTTGCCCCAATAACCAAGCCCAATAAGGCTGATAGATTTTTTCTCTATCATAGTTCTTCTATCTCCTGATTAATCCACAGAGCAATGGAGAATAGTATTGCTATTCTGTGTGTACTCTGTAGAATTACTTTTCATTTATTTTTGAGTAGTTTCTGAATTAAAGAAATTATGCATAGAAGTTACTATGTGTTCAAGTTGTGAACTATGCAGTAGAGGCTCTACCGGAAGACTTAATACCTGCTCAACCATTTTTTCTGAAATAATTACGTTGTCTGCAACGAGACTGTTTTCTTTAAATACTTTCATTTTATGAAGCGCGACCGGATAATACACCATAGAGGAAATGCATGATTCCGTAAGATATTTTTGAAGAGCTTCTCTTTTGCCGACAGGTACCTTGATAGTGTATTGATGATATACATGATGAGCATCGGGCAATGTTACAGGCAGTTCTATGCTCTTGTTCGTCTTTAATGCAGCAGTGTAGAACTCGGCGATTTTTCTTCTTTTTTCATTGAACTCATCCACATATTTGAGTTTTGCGAGCACTATCGCCGCCTGAAGCGTGTCGAGGCGCGCGTTATAGCCTATATGATCAACATTATATTTGTCTTTGCCGCCGTGCTTCAGGAGCATTCGCGCAATTTCAGCGATTTTGTCATCATTTGTGGTAATCATGCCCCCGTCGCCGAATCCGCCAAGATTTTTTGATGGGAAAAAGCTGAAAGCGCCAGCAATGCCAATGGAACCAAGTTTCTGGTTTTGCCACATCGCCCCGAAAGCCTGTGCTACATCTTCCAGCACAAATAAGTTATGCTGTCCGGCAATTTCCATTATTTCATCCATGTTACATGCTTGCCCGAAAAGATGAACTGGTATTATTCCGACTACTCCTTGAGCATTTGACGCGGCCAGGAATTTTTTAATCCTGGCAGGATCAATATTGAAAGTATCCGGAATAATATCTACGAATACAGGTGTGGCGCCAGACCTTAGAATAGCATCACCGGTCGCGGTGAAAGTAAAAGGTGTAGTTATAATCTTATCACTTTTTTCGAAATATTCTTGACCTTTGATCTTAATTGCCAGCGCGCGTAATGCCAGCACCAGCGCGTCTGTTCCTGATGAAGTACCGATGCAATATTTACTTCCAATGAATGCCGCAATCTTTTCTTCTAATTCTTTTACTTCGGGACCCAATATCCATTGTTGATGATTGAGGCATTTACTGATTGCAGAATCGATGTCTGCTTTCATATAATCATATTCCAGTTTTAAGTCTAACATTGGAATTTGCTTCATGATTTTTTTCCTTAAGGATTATTTGGTCTACAGGATTAAATAATATCACGCGAACAAAGCCCTCCACTCTCACTTACATAAATACTTTTCATGCTAATACATAAAACTAACAATGTACTGTAATTATAATATAAGTGGAGTGTGAATGCAATACCCTACTAGCTATGGTGGAAGAACCCACTTACATTTGTTCCTCTACGCCTGGTTTGAATGTGAGCATTTACTATTTATCTACTTAAAGTGTAAATTTAGATAAAAAAAGATAAAAAGCAAATTTAGAGCAGAACAAATGCAGCACGCCATGGTGTTCATTTTGTTTTGTCGTCAGAGATGCAACATTATGCGCAAGAAAGGGACAAGAATCGCAGTAATTGAAATTTATCAGAGCTTGATGTAAAATTGCTTTATTGATGAATAGGATTTATTTAAGATTTTCTTATGTAACTATGTCATTATTGGTTCTACAATAGAGAAATATTATACTGAGAGTTAGAATGTCATATCTGTTATGAGCTATACTTGAACATGCAAATGAAATAAGAGGCGATAATACTATTTTGCATGCTGATTTTTCTGCCTGCATTTACTATAGTGGAAGGGTAGAATGATAGTTGTAAATTCTTATTCTTAGATCTATTTATGCTTTTTTCTAGAGATCGAATATATCTAAATGAAAGATTCTGTTTTGAAAAATAATGCAATATTATTGCGCATAGAATTGGGAGCAAGCTCTTCTGCCCTAATAGGTTTAATCGAGACATTGGTAAGGCAGTTTTTAATAGAGCAATTTTCATTCCAGGATTTAATTTATGAATCATGCTTATATGGTATGCTTGGTATCCTGATCGGATTAATAATTGCTTTAATAGCTCCTAATAATCTTTCAGTGATAGGAGCAATTGCAATGACTTACCTGTTACTTGCTGTTTTAGTTATAATTAATCAATACTATAGAATGATGCCTGTTGCTTTTTCTCTTGAAGGCATTCTACTTAATACATTAATTATATTGGTATGCATATTTTCCTATCTGATGTTAAATAAAAAAATAAAAAAAATTGAAAATACTATCATAAGAAAAATGCCTAAAATAATATCCTTCACTGTAATTGTAATTATTGGATTTTTTTCATTAAACTTTGCAGTAAAGCAAAAAATCGAGTTGCATCATTTTGAAGTAAAAAATGATAAGCTTTATAAGCCTAAAATTGTCCTCCTTATTACTATTGATGCTTTGAGATATGATCATATGTCGTTGTACAATTACTCTCGAAGGACAACACCTAATTTGGATAAATTGGCGGCGGACGCTCTTGTCTTTACTGAGGCATTCAGTACTTCCAGTTGGACAATACCTTCGGTTGTATCATTATTCACAGGTACTTATCCGAATACTCACAAAGCAATTAGTAAGACATCCTCTGTAGATCCGGACATGGATACACTTTCTGAAATTTTCAATGCCTTAGGCTATAAAACAGCATCGTTTATGGCCAATGCCGTTTTTTCTCCCAGAGCGGGAGCTGCGCAAGGGTTTGAAACTTTTTTTCCATATATTCATCCTTTTTCTAAAAGCTATTTTGGTGACTCTTATATTAATACTTTCATAGAAAATATAGCTTCTCGCTTCATATCAACTAACTATTATGACAGTTCGGTTCTTACCAATAAAGCATTAACTTGGATCAAAGAAAATGATGAAAAAAATGTATTTATATATATTCATTATATGGATTGCCACGAACCTTATAATCCACCTGATCAAAGTAGGAAGAGCATATTGGAATTTAAAGATTTTCACTATCCGTTAAATTTGAATAAGCATGAAAAAGATCTGTTTGATTCCTATGATGGTGAGGTATTTAATGTTGATTCCTATATTGGGAAATTCTTTAATGTGCTCCGGAAAAATAATTTGTATGATGATAGTTTGATAATCGTGACAGCGGATCACGGCGAAGAGCTTTATGAACATAATAGTCATGGACATGCCCAAACGTTATTTGAAGAATCAATACATATTCCTCTCATTATTAAATTTCCACTTCAATCTCAAATCAAGCCACGCAAAATTAATTCAATCGTAGGATTAACAGATATAATGCCAACGCTATTGGATTATTTTCAAATCAAAGATCATAAATACATTCAAGGGCTTTCTTTATTTCCCCTCATAAACGACAAAGCCAGTGAAATTAGATCCGGTTATATCAGTATGCTACCACAATGCAAATTGCTGAGCTATCGTGAAAAGAGATTTAAGCTTATAAAAGAAGACGCAATCTACTATTTGTTCGATCTAAAGAATGATCCATTAGAGAAGGCAGATATAAAAGAGAAGAATAAAGAATTGCTCAATGATTTAAAACTTAAGCTTGAGATGCTTTTGCAATCCACAAGAAGCAATCAATTCAAAGCTAATGAGATGAAGCTAAATGAAAATACGATAGAACAATTAAGACAACTTGGATATGTCAAGTAGATCTTTTAATAGTATTGCCGAAATAGGACTGATTATTTATTATTTTATCATGTCGATCAAGAAGAATCTATCGTGGTTTTATTAAGAAAATTGTTTCGTATCTCATTTTTATTGCAATTATTGTATTGTAATAAAATCAATATTTTACTATGTACGCAGTAGAAATTTTATGTATACACTGAAATGTTTCAATGTTTTTGCATTTATGGCAAGATATTATAGCTTATTTAGGTAAGGTGCATCCCCGCTTTGTACACTTCAAGCGGCTTCCTTCATTTCTGATTTATGATAATGTCTTTTATAATTAGCCTGGTTATGGTAGCGCTTATTCCAGAATTGCTGGTAAGAATTATCATGAGAAAGTAAAGAAGCTTTAATTTTAATAATTCCTTTAACAGAAGATTTAATTCTAATATTAAATTGTTTAATGAGAGAATCACCGTGACAACTGCAAACAGGAAGCCCCTTTTTTCTATAGAAAGGATAATTCATTCTGGTAAGGTTGTTTTGGAAATAGGAGCGAATAGATTTTAATGTATTAAATTTATCTTTCGATTTTTTGGGATTATTGTCTGAGGCATTTTCTGTTTCATTGATGGTTTTATCCAATCTTCTTATGATAGTCAAGGTTCTTTTCTGCCGAATAAAAGCAGCAAATTCCACATATTTAGCCCAGCATAATTTTTCATTGTTAGTGGATAATTTAGCAGCTTCAAAAGCATATTCAATAGCATGGACAAAATCAAGAATAGGTATCCAATTGTCAGATCTAAAACTTTCTTAGTAGATTGACCATATTTTTTTGTCTCCGTCATCAAGGTAGCTTTTCTTTGAGCGGTAGACAATTGGAATTGATTTACTTTGCAATAAAGAGCATGCCCAAAAGATTCCGCAGTATCAACATCAGCGAATACATACTTCTTAATATTTTCTGGGGTTACAGAAACTTTTCCCTTTATTAATTCATGAGGATTATTTGTTGAAGTATTGTTCTCTTCTTCGCCAGCTTTGATAGCATGGCCTTCTTGAATCTCGTTGCCCTTCGATCCTTCAACTATATTTTTTACCGAAGCTTTGTCCTAAAATATTTTAGGTAATTCCGGGTGATGATTTTCACGAAATTCAAAGTTATCATTATTCAAGTTCTATTCTTTTCATCCATAAACTTCCAGTTCCCCCCGCCTGCATCAATTGCTGTCCTGCTGATTTTATTGCCTCTGGATACCTGGTTTTCATATAATAGCTTGCCCAAAGAATTTTATATTTTGAGTTGAATGTAAGAAATGCCTGAATCATATATTGCTCATTATAAAAACCCCGTGCATTGAGTATATGATCTTTAGGATATTCACAGGGCATGAATATATCATGGATATGCACATAAACACCAACCTTGATGCGCGGCAGAACATTTAATATTTCGAATGTAACATCACTTCCTATCTTACATATATGACTGGAAT
>Ga0315284_10014844_pt1 | contig 11086 bp, 9 predicted proteins | sample YL17G09_16_MG_FD_203696 | JGI IMG/M metagenome (GOLD analysis project Ga0315284, IMG submission 203696) | Sediment microbial communities from Yellowstone Lake, YNP, Wyoming, USA - YL17G09_16 | ecosystem: Environmental > Aquatic > Freshwater > Lake > Sediment | place: USA: Wyoming | collected...
TTGGAAAATGGTGGTTTAAGGATAACGAAATAGACATTGTAGCCATCAACGAAGAAGAACAAACCACAACATTCATCGAAGCAAAATGGAGCACCCTCAACAAACAAGACAGCCAAAGAATACTCAACAACCTAAAAACGAAAACGCCACATTTCCGCTGGAACCGCAAAAAAGAAAACCTCGGCATCATCGCCAAAAAAATCACGGAAAAACAGAGCCTACGCCAAAAAGGATACTTCACATTCGACCTCGAAGACTTCAAAACCCAAGAGAACTAGCTGTCCAAGCAGAGGGAATTGAAAGATCAATGTGAGTGTTTTCTTCGCTATGGTAGATTTGAAGAAGATTCATGGAGAAATCCCAATAAGAAAAGACGAAGAAAAAATAGTTCTGCAAATTCCAGAAAAGTTCAGCAGATTCTACAACATTGAACGAAAGCATAAAGCCGTTTCTGTAAACGGAAACAACATTCTAGTAACTATATCTGGAAATATAATTGACGAGAAGAAATATCCATCTTGAGTTTTTTGGTTTAATTAATGGAGTCTTAAAGATATAATCGCCAAAGCCTTTAGTGGCTACTTCCAATGGTTTAAGAGCACATAGTAAAACGGACAAGTTTTTCAGGCACCTCAGTAGAGCAATTGTAGAGGACACTACGACTCGGAACATATCCGGGATAATAGAGACTCATCAAGTCTGCGGAATGCTCGCAGTAAGCCCAAAAAAGGGGTGCTCGGGTGAAGTGGCATGGAGTAAGCAAGCCTATTTCCTCATCGTCCAATCTTTTTTTGTTTTCGATATGCTCGTCATGATGTTCGCGCTTGGAAGATTCAGAGTGAATAGTTGAAGTGGAGAGCTTCATAGGGATTAGGAGGTTTCTGTGTGATTGCACAATTCTTAAAAGGTGAGCTTTGAGAGTTTGTTTTATGCGGGTGCTTGTTGAGCTTCGGGCTTTGTGCGATTGCGTTTATGATTTGATGTATCACCATAAGCTGCAAGGTTTTTTGTATGATCTTTTGAGGGGTTCGTCTTATAGCGATTTGCATGATCGGCGGGGTTACAAGTTCTTCTGTTTTTCGAACATTTTTCCTTCAGTTGACATGCATGGGGGTGACGTGAGGCGTTTTCTGGTTTCTTCGCCTGACGAGAGTTTGATTAAGGTTTTCTTGGAGCAAATGGACAAGCTGCAGAGTAGCGGGGAACGTGTCAATGTTGGTGAGATGTCTTTTGGCGTTGAAGGCGTTTCTGTTTTAAAGCCTAGGGTTGAGCGTTCGTGTGTCTTGGCGACTGGCACGCCTATCGTGGTTAGGATTCCGCGGGCAAACTACGCACGATACGGCATTGAACCGCCCAAAGATTACGAGTATGTGTACTGGCGCAAACAGTACCCGTTCGACGCATTCGTTAGGCAACTGGAAGATAACCTGTTCAAAAAGTACAACACGTTTTACGGCACACAGTTGGAGGCGTTTCCAATCTTTGAACAGTTCACTTTCCAAAAACAAGTCTGTAATCACTTGGTAATTGATGGGCGAGAGGTCAAAATTTTTGGTAGCATTTGGAGGTTCCCCACAAGCGGGCTAAGCGAGGAAAGATGGAGAATACTCCAGTTTGGTCTCGATAGTGGCTTTGGAGAACTCAACAGTGCAGGATTTGGGTTCATGAATCTTGTCAAGGATAACCAACAAGAATGAAGCATATTTCTGAAAAGAGTTGCTTACCAGTTAAGGACAGGCTTAGCAAATGTTGTCAGCTGGAGGCGAGATGGGCGAGGCTGTGAAGTCGAATCCTTTCTCTCTGGTGTAAGGTATTTTTGCTACCAAGTAGGGCTTCTTTCTGCCAGATTTGTATTTTTCCATGAAAAGACGTGACTCCCCATACTCTCTTTCATCTTGCTTGTACCGCCACAAAGGGATTGCCACCTGGTGTTCCACATTCAGTTTGGTCTCATTGCCTTTGTAGCAATCCCAAGGTATTACGTCGAGTTTCTGCTCGTCATCATTTCGTAGCTGGAATTCTCTGCCTTTTTCTTCATCTCCAAAGTTTATGTCGTAGGGGGAAAAACCAAATAGGCAACACTTGCGAAATACTGTTCTCAAATTGGTCGGTGTCCTTAATTCATAGTCCGAATAGACATAATCGCAGAGATGTTTCAGTTCGAGATATGAGTAGGAGCCATTTTTTATCGCTCCGTTTGTCTTCTTGAGAAGGCTTATTGGATATGGCGCGTCTCGGGGTTTTTCGTCAACAAGTTCTTCTGGAATGAAGATTTTCATTTTGTGTTCAAAACCGTTAGACATCCATGTTCGTCCTTTTCTGTTGAGTCGCCCGCCGCGTTGTCCGAGGGCGTCTCCTGGCGCCAGCTCCGTGTACATTATATCACATGAGATGTCTAGGCTTATCTCGATTACCTGTGTAGCCACAAGAATGAATGGTCGTGATTTCTTCTCCTTAAGACTCCGCAGAAGATTTTTCTCTTTCTTCGCACGGTCTTGATAAGTAAACTGTGAATGATGTAGGACTATGGTTTCTCCCGCTTCAGGTAGACGATTCTTTAAGGCATCGTATACTAATTTGCTTCGCTCTATAGTATTTAATATTATAAATTGGATTAGGTTCTTATGGTAATTCTCGGCAATTTCGGCGATTACTTGTTCATTGGTCTGACCCTGAGCAACCAATGGTTCTGAACTAGACACTATTTTGAATGGCTCAAAAAGTAGACCTTCAGCATCCGAGTATAAAACTTGGAATTCGTTGTTCATTTCTCTGACTTTTTTGATGAAGAATTCTGGTAGTGTACCACTCATAAGAAGCGCGGGGATTCTCAACTTCTTTAATAATTCCAAGAGCGTCATCAGGTGTTCCAGGGTCTGCTGTTCGTAGTAGTGAACTTCATCGAAAACGACAACGGAGTTTTGCAGGTTTCCTATAGCGAAATCTGCCTGGGGAAACCCGTGAATGAAGGAGTTTACTAAATGATCAATAGTTGTAACATTAACTGGCTTAAAAAGCACGTTTCCTTTGAAATTTTCTCCTTTGACTTCTTCTAAGCTTTCGTAGTCTAAGTCCTCTTCGTTTTCTTCCTCGTTTTTCTCGTTGTCCTTTAAGACGATGAAGCTCTTACCATGGAATAGACCAACCTGCTTTTTTCCATCTTCAATCCTTTCCGGCTTTGTTTTGCCTTCACCGAATAGTTCGCAGAACCTTTCCCACATTGCGTTACTAGTGATCTGAGTGGGCATAGCAAAGACGATTTTGTTTCTCTTGTACTTCTTCAAGGCTTTCAAAGACCAAATGAGGGCAGTCTCAGTTTTTCCCCTGCCACAGGGAGCAAAGAGTAATCCGAAGAACGGGACATCTCCGCAGAGTCCCCCTGATTCGTCTCTCTGATAGTAGTAAGGCTTCTGCCCCTTCAAGATTCGCTCATATATATTCTCTAATGAAGGTCTAAGAACGTATTTGGCTGGTTCTTCCATGACTGAATTTAACTCAGTAATAGTGCCGTTATATTGACTTATGAACTCTGAGAAGTTTGCGCTCGAATAATCGTCGCATGTCTTCAATAGGGAAAGGATATAGGAATAAACGGACTTAATTTTCTCTTTGTCCTCAAAAGAAGAGGTTTCATGCACAACATGGTTTCGGAGTTTCCTCGATAGGAGTGGAGTGGGTTTTTTCAATTCTTCAGATTGGATTTTCAGTCCATCGAATGGAAACCACTTGTCAAAGGAGAGTTCACCGTGAATCTTTTTTGATTTTTTTATAAATGCATTTATTTCTTCTATGAGAAATGACGGCACTCCGAATGCGGTATAATTATCGTATAGGCTATTGGATAGTTGCCTGTGATGCCCCAGTATTGCCGTCTTTTCCAATGGCACGTTAAGTAAACTTGGAAGTTCTATGTTATTTAGGATTGATAATGCATAATACGCATGAGGGTACCTTGAAGAAGACTTGCCGTTCCTAATGTTTTTTTGAAATTCTGCAGTCAATTTCCCGACGTCGTGAAGATAGACAGTAGCAAATAGACTTCTCAAAATGGATTCTTTATCCAGTTGCCAGCGCTCACAAAACTGGTCAAGCACATCTTGATTAATTTCTATATAGTTGCGTAGAATTTTGAGCGAGTCTAAGATGTGACCCTCGTACATTTGGAAAAACTTGTTGATTTTATCCCAGTTTAGTTGTTCATGGCAGTTGGGGCATTCTTTCATGTAAGTACTTACAAGGTGATTGCATCTGCTACAGGTACATTGTAGTTTGGCATACTGGTTCATTTTGTTTCACTCAGATGAGAATTTTCCAAAAATGAGAAAAAAGGGTTCGGAGTCAAGGCGTTTGTCTCGTCTATTTGAATGGCGGTATAGCCTCCTACTTATGCCAACCACACGTTACCGCTACTGAATTCCCAGCAACCAAGTTCGCCCTTAAGAATAGTGGTTTTAGTCGGCGGTATAGACACGGTTTTGTATTCGATGGAAAAGCCTTTGCCTCGTTGGATGAATTTGTAGGGAACATTTTCGACGCTGCATTTTTCATGAATGCCGCCTATAATCCCCGTCACTTGCTTAGTTTTGATTTCTCTGATTTCTATGGGTTCTGAAACTTCTATGTCTGCCAAGTCATCCGATGCACCTAAATATAGGGGTCTCTCTGGCTGCAGTAGGGCGTTGTGAATGCGTTGTATTTTGTCTTCTTCTCCTGCCAAGTATATTCTGTAAGTTGGCTTGATCAGAAATTCCTTGAAAATTGGTGATGATGGAAAAACTCTATTGTGTGTCTTGCCAGTGCCTTTGAGTTTCAGTATCTTTGCTATTTCTCGGGATTTACTTATTTTTTCTGGTGGGCTTAGGCCAATTTTTACCCAGTCTTGGATAGAGTAGTCGTCTCTCTTCTTTCCCAAAGCATTAGATAGCAGTCCTCTAATCGTTGTATACGGTGGAATGGTGTAGCTCAGTATGAGGCTTGTAGATGCCGGCTTTCTGAATGTGGTAAAATATAATGCGTCGAGCTTGAATTCAAGCCCCAGCATCATTTCACCAGATTCAATGCCTCTTCGATGACTTCGCTTGGGTTTTTTACCTTGATGCCTTTTGCTTCAATGGTTTTCTTTACGTCTGCTTCGTTGCTGACTATGCCTGAGATCATCCCGAAGAGTATTTTGTCGCTATACTTTGAGACGTCATCTATTATCTCATTTAATCGTTGGAGGTTCAGTTTTCTTCCTTCTTCAAGCTCGAAAAGCTTCTGAAGTCGATGTGAATACTTGCTCTGCATTGATATTGCTATTATATCGGGGGAGAAATCCGTTAAAAGTCGTGCTTGTTTTGAGTAGTCAGTCAAATACCTTAAAGCTTCAAGAATCTTTTTTATTCTATTGCATCGCTCGGTGGGTTCTATCGCATTTTCAATATAGACTGTCTTCTCTTTCTCGTTTATTTTCTCTTCGCTGCCAACTCGAATTGCGTCTATTGAAATTCCTGCTTTGTAGATGTTCGTGCCCATTTCAACGTTGACGATGTCACCTTCCATCTTTTGTTTTTCTGAGACTCTGTGTCGTCTAGTGAGGAAGTCTACGTTTGCATTTTGGTCAAATCGAAGCAATCCAATTGCTGGTGACACTTTCACTGGGGAAACTCGCACGGTGGCACCTCGTCCTTTTTCAGTTTTCATGAATCCAAAGAGGTCACACATGATGCAAGTCTTAATTTCGCCGCATGTTTCTCCTTTATCGTCAGGGACGCACATGTATTCTTTGCCGTTGAGATTTCGCCTCATTGCCTCTCTTAAATAGAACCGCATTGCTTGTCCGCTTACGTAGGGGTATTCTACGTCGTCTTTCTTGAATTTCTTAACGTCTATGTAGTTGCTTTCGCCTTCGCCTGCGTTCATGTTTGTTAAATCCGTTTTTGAAAGCCAGACAACATTTAATCCTTTTAACTTAGTCATTTCTCTTCACCTCCTTTCGTTCTCCGAGGTAGTCTAATCGGGACAGTTCGACGCAAGAGAAAATTACGATAATGTTTTTCAAATCCTCAATGAACCTTCGGTCTGCCTCATGCTTTTCTAGTAACATGACAAGTTCTTCCAAGGCAGGTGGATAAACAAATGTTTTGTATTTCTCTTTTTCTTCGGTTTTTAATCCTGCTATTCTGCGGCTGACCTGCCGTATCGCATCCAGCAGAGCAGTTTTGTCTTTTGCCTTGTCCAACTTGTATAAGAGGCTTTGATGGCTTTTAGAAGCCACAGCGATTGTTCTTCCAGCGGTTTTTAACATTTTAAGATTTTCTTCGTCTAATCCCATTTTTTCTAACCTCCATGTGTATATTAATCTCTCAAGACACGTTCGTGTTTCTTTAGAGAACCCTATGTGACCTCCTTTCTTTGGGGTGAAGGTTCTTGCGAAAGAGCGGAAATCATTTTCTAAAAATGCTTTCGAGAGGTTCTCTCTAATTTCATTGGTCAAGTCCCAATTAACTGGAGGCCCTTTAGAATTGTTGTTGAAGAAGGATGCTGCTTTGATTATCATACTGTAGATGCCTATGTCTTCTTCCGAAAGCTGTTTCATTACCTGCAAAATGGAGCCTTCGAGATTCAAGGTGTTGAATTTGATGTTTTTGACTGCGCCGAACGGAACTTCCATCAATGCCCATGTTCCGCCCGGAACTTCTGCGGTGTCAATTAAGAACTTCTCGTAGAAGCAGAGTAGGGTGCTAAAAGAGCCGGGGGTTTTTTCGGTTTTTGCGCTGTTTATCTCTTCGCGTATGTTTTGATACCGTTCGTTCTTGTTCAGGAGACGTCGGCATATTTCCTTAAAGCTTGCCAATTCCTTTAGGCTTGTTGATTGGGGTAGGAAAAGAGTGGACTTTTCACCTGGGACTGTCCTATAAATTATCGCGTCGTCTGACCACTCGGCTATTCCTCTTAAGTAGCAGGCAGGGCAAAAATCTTCAAAGTACTCTTGTAAAGAGTAGGTTTCTCCGTCCTTGTAGCTTCTTATGCCGCTGAGGCTTTTGATTTTTGTAACGAATGGATATGCTGCTTGTTGAAGTTTCTTTACAGGTTTGAAAAATGGTTTTCCGCAGATAACGCAATTGCGTGTTCCTTCTTCAGTCATTAAGTCGAAGATTCTTGAGGTTGTGTCAGCGGCGGTCTTCTGGTTGTATAGTCCTTCTTTGAAGGCAACTTTTCCTTTAACTTTAGTTCCTTCTTGGATGAGGATATAATCTTTTTTTATCTCTTTTGTTTCGCCTGTTTTCTTATCCATAATAGCTTTAACAATTAGGTTTGATCGTCTATGCTCAAAAGCTGCTCCGATTGCTTTTTTAAACTTGTCGAAATCGTTTATTGCGATTATTAGAGAGTTGTTTTCGATTTTGGCGTCGAAACTTTTGTTTTCTGCTTCTTCCTGAAGAATACTGTAAAGCGTTTCGGCTCCGTTATCCATCCATGCGTCGTTGAGTGCGGACAGGATTATCTGCTTCATTTGCGTTCAGGTGCCCAGATACTATGTGTTTTCTCTGTGCATATATAATTTTACACTAATCGCAATTACAATTTGATAATGAGAAAACTGGATTATTTATAAATAAAGTAAGGTTAGAATATGCTTTGGGGAGATGAAACACAATCTTGCCGCAATTAAACTCTCAGGAGGGTTTACAGAATAGCCTTTCGTACACTGGTACTGAGGTTAACTACTATTTTGTTTGTCGTCGTAAGTTGTGGTTTTTTTCGCATAATCTCACTCTTGAGGCTGATTCAGACCTGGTCTTGCTGGGCAAGCTTCTGCACGAGGAGGGCTATAGGCGCAAGTTTAAGGAAGTCAGCATCGGCAGAGTCAAAATTGACTTTTTGGAGCGCGGCAAAGGCGAGATTCACGAGGTGAAACGTTCCCGAAGGCTGGAGAAGGCGCATCTCTTCCAGCTCCTCTACTACCTGTATTACCTGAAGAAGATCGGCGTTGACGTTAAGGGCGTTTTGCATTATCCCCTGTTAAAGCGCACAGTAGCGGTTAACTTGACAGATGAAAACGTGAAAGAACTCGAAAGTGTTCTGGAAGAGATGAGCAAGATTATCGCGTTGCCTGCGCCGCCTACGGTGGAAAAAAAATCTTTCTGCAAGAAGTGCAGTTACTACGAGTTGTGCTGGTGCTAAAACATGGCCAAGAACTATTATATCCTCAGTAGCGGAAGACTCCGGCGCGAAGAGAACACGGTTTACTTCGAAAACGTTAACGGCAAAAAAGCCATCCCCATCAACGACATCTACGCCATATATGCCTACGGCGAACTGGACATAAACACGAAACTCCTCAACTACCTAACCCAGAAGCACATACCCATTCACTTCTTCAACTACTACGGCTACTACTCAGGCTCCTACTACCCACGCGAATACCTACACTCAGGCTTTCTAGTCGTTAAGCAAGCTGCACACTACATGGACAAGGCGAAACGGCTGGAAATCGCCAAGGAAATCATAAACACCGCCAGCTACAACATCCTCAAAAACCTCCAATACTACCGCAAACAAGACAAAAACGTTGACTCATACATTGAAGAAATCGAGAAGTGCCGAACCGAAATCGACCACGTCAACATGATCTCCGAGTTAATGAGCGTCGAGGGACGCATACGAAGCCACTACTACTCAAGCTATAGCGAAATCCTCAGGGAAGGCTTCGAACTGGAAAAACGCGTCAAAATGCCGCCTGATAACATGATGAACTGCCTCATAAGCTTCGGCAACTCGCTAATGTACACGACGACGCTGTCAGAAATCTACAACACTCAACTAAACCCCACCGTCAGCTTTCTGCACGAACCCGGAGAAAGACGCTTCTCTTTGAGCCTGGACCTGAGCGAAATCTTCAAACCCATAATAGTAGACAGAACCATCTTCAACCTCGTAAACAACCGCCTCATAAAACCCACGCACTTCCTCCAAGAGCTAAACTACTGCTTCCTGAAAGAAGACGGAAGAAAACTCTTCGTCAAAGAATACGACGAAAAACTCAAAACCACAGTCATGCACCAGACACTAAACCGCAGAGTCTCCTACCAGCGCCTCATACGATTGGAATGCTACAAACTGGTCAAGCACCTGATCGGCGAGAAACAGTATGAGGGCTTCAAAGCATGGTGGTAAAACAATGTACGTCATAATCGTGTACGACATCGCCAGTGAAAGAATAGACAAAGTGCGCCACTACCTAAAGCAATACTTAAACTGGGTCCAAAACTCAGCATTCGAAGGCGAACTCAAAGAAGGCGAAGTTGAAAAAATAAAAATCGGCCTGAAGAAGCTTATAAAAGAAGAAGAGGACTCCATAATACTCTACGAAACAGCCGACAAACAATGGATCACAAAAGAAGTCTTAGGCATAGAAAAAAGCGAAGTGACAACCATTATCTAGTCAGCATTTATATACACAAAGCGCCATCGCATCCTGACTTTTCAGAGGCTCAAGAAAGCTTAAATTTTGGCCCTCAATACTAAAAAGAAGGAAAAAACGCGCCCTGTTGAAATCGCACTAAGGTAGAATTAAAACTTGGATAACGCATATTGACGAAGTTATCGCTGAAGGTTGAAATCGCACTAAGGTAGAATTAAAACTGGGAAGTGATTAAGGAACTTTTAGACCTGGCTTCAGTTGAAATCGCACTAAGGTAGAATTAAAACGTATACATGAAAATCGAGATTGCAGGCGCAATAGGCGTTGAAATCGCACTAAGGTAGAATTAAAACGCAATTAGGGCCTCACGATCATCATGCCTTGGCACGGTTGAAATCGCACTAAGGTAGAATTAAAACCTTGAAGTCTTTGTTGGTGTAGCATAAACAATAACCAGTTGAAATCGCACTAAGGTAGAATTAAAACCAGGACTAGTCTTACTCATGAAACCGAGTAAGGACGGTTGAAATCGCACTAAGGTAGAATTGAAACATGTGATCGAGAAGTTTGCTCGGGATGCTGTAATTGGTTGAAATCGCACTAAGGTAGAATTGAAACGCCTGTAACTGAATCATCCCAGCCAGCGTCTCCAGTGTTGAAATCGCACTAAGGTAGAATTGAAACTTAGAAGCAAAGAAAAAGCGAAAGTCCGTGTCCTCGTGTTGAAATCGCACTAAGGTAGAATTGAAACCTGATTGTTTTCGTGGTCATCGACTCTTTGAGTTGCGTTGAAATCGCACTAAGGTAGAATTGAAACAAACTACTATCAAGTCTGGGGTAAGCCAAGCTGGCAGTTGAAATCGCACTAAGGTAGAATTGAAACGGATGAGACTCGTGACGAGAAGGCTGAGAGGATTCGGGTTGAAATCGCACTAAGGTAGAATTGAAACTTTGTCTACTGAGGATCAGGCGCGGATCATGTCGAAGTTGAAATCGCACTAAGGTAGAATTGAAACTTTTGCATAGACGGTTCACACCAGTAATCAGTAATGTGTTGAAATCGCACTAAGGTAGAATTGAAACAAAGAAGTTAATGCACTATCATGTTGCTCAAAATAAGTTGAAATCGCACTAAGGTAGAATTGAAACAAAGAAGTTAATGCACTATCATGTTGCTCAAAATAAGTTGAAATCGCACTAAGGTAGAATTGAAACAGAGGACAACACGACGACGCATTGGACGCAGTAGAAGTTGAAATCGCACTAAGGTAGAATTGAAACAGACGAACCCGACTGTATTGAGTCTCACGATTCAAAGTTGAAATCGCACTAAGGTAGAATTGAAACTGCTTCTCTGCAAGTCGTTCTTCCAGCGTTTTGGATGTTGAAATCGCACTAAGGTAGAATTGAAACACCAATACAGTGCTCAAGCAGTCATAAAAGGCATCCGTTGAAATCGCACTAAGGTAGAATTGAAACCGTTTACACGCCAAGCATCGAAGACCCTGGTACAGTGTTGAAATCGCACTAAGGTAGAATTGAAACAGCAGAATAACCTACACCCCAAGCGTTGAAGAGCGAGTTGAAATCGCACTAAGGTAGAATTGAAACTACAACCCAACAGATATAAACGCTTTTGCTGCTAGTGTTGAAATCGCACTAAGGTAGAATTGAAACTGC
>Ga0315284_10014845_pt1 | contig 11086 bp, 10 predicted proteins | sample YL17G09_16_MG_FD_203696 | JGI IMG/M metagenome (GOLD analysis project Ga0315284, IMG submission 203696) | Sediment microbial communities from Yellowstone Lake, YNP, Wyoming, USA - YL17G09_16 | ecosystem: Environmental > Aquatic > Freshwater > Lake > Sediment | place: USA: Wyoming | collected...
AAATGCAACAAATGCAACAAATGCAACAAATGCAACAAATGCAACAAATGCAACAAATGCAACAAATGCAACAAATGCAACAAATGCAACAAATGCAACCAAGACCTTCGTACCCACACATGCAGCCAAGACTATCATCGCAGTCACAAATGCAACCAAGACCATCATCGCAGTCACAAATGCAACCAAGACCATCATCGCAGTCACAAATGCAACCAAGACCATCGTACTCGCACCCCCAACAAATGCAACAATCGCAGCCACAAATGCCGCAAAGAACATTGCAGCCCACAAATGCGAAGCCCGGGTTATAACCAACCAATTTTAAATAAATTATTATTTCAACAATGTCAAATAATAATATTGAGGCTCACGAATGCGACGACTACGCGCGTGTCATGATAATCCAAACAATAAATGAGGTCATGGAATACATGAAACAACTGAGAGAGAGAGAGATAGAGATGGAGAGAGAGAGAGAGATGGAGAGAGAGATAGAGATGGAGAGAGAAAGCGAGATGCCACCGCCACAAGTGGAATGCGACGACACCCCCAAGGCTAAAACCTCCCACCCAGACGCCGAAATGTTCAAAGGATTGACAATGCTGGATGATAAGTTATTGCCGTGTTTCAAGTTGAATTTGTCGCAGGCGATGTTGGAGATTAAAAAAAATCCCAAGTGTGTGCCATTTCAAATTTATTTAGAGCGATGGAAGTATTTCAATGACAAGTACAAAAAACGCAACAACAAGCCCGAACTCCCGAAAGCAGTGATAAATGACGCACTACTGCCGTCCATCATGATGACACTTCCCATCGCAATTAACAAAATAAAAAACAATCCGTTGTGTGTTCCATTTGAGTTGTATTTAAAAAGATGGAATCAGCTGAAAACAATAAAAAATCACGAAAAATTGACCAATAATTAAAAAATATGCATATTGTAACTACTTTTTTTAATGTCTTATCCTAATTACATTGAATATTTAGCAAACCGCAGAATATGGGCCACAATAAAAAAAGAAGTGCAGATGGCGTCGGTGACCGTGATCAATCAAATGCAGCAATTGTATGTCTCCACGTCATCATCTGCAAGTGTGGCGCAGGCATCGGCCAGCACGGCGCAAAGTTCAGCGGCCACCGCATCGGCGTCTGCGGCCGAAGCGGCTGCAATTGCCCAGGAAATACACAACGGGAATTATGGGGGCGGCAACCAAGCGCTGATTGAACAAATTGAGTACTTGGCGAGCATTTCTTCAAGTGCGTTTGCTGCGGCAACTTCAGCCACAACCACCGCGGCCGAAGCGATTGCGCTTGCTGAGGAAATATACAACGGGAATTATGGTGGCGGCAACCAAGCGCTGATTGAACAAATTGAATACTTGGCGAGCATTTCTTCAAGTGCGTTTGCTGCGTCAACCGCGGCCACAACCACGGCAACCGCGGCGACGAACGCGGCAAGCGCAGCCACAGCCGCGGCAACTGCTGCTGCAAATTCTGCGGCCGAAGCGGCTGCGATCGCCCAGGAAATATACAACAACGGAAACCAAGCGCTGATTGACAAAATTGAATACTTGTTCGGCATGTTTTATCACAGCAATTCTGAAACAATCATGGAGAACTACCCATTAATTTCATGATATAAGTATGATGTCATTTTTGTTCGTAAAAAAAATAGTATAAGAGAATGTTATAACCACCCGCACACACACACACACAATGTCTCTTCCCACCCTTTTCCTAGGGCCAGCCGCCACCGTCAACGATGATGGCTTCAACTTCGGCGATGCCATCGTGACCGCACCCACCCCCGTCAACAACTACGACGTCTCCAACAAGCTCTACGTTGATGAGCTGGTTCGCGTGCAAAAAGAGCGTCTCGACGCGCTGTTGGACGGCACCGGCGTTGATCTGAATCAGCTGAAGGAGATTTCCGACTACGCTGCCGCGTTGAGTGCCGCCGACAACGCCACTGTTGAAGCGGCCCTGCAGCAGCAAACCGCCGCCACCGCCACCCTGCAAGCCTTCGTGAACACCACCAAGAGCAACCTTGAAGCGACCGACGTTGCCATCATGCAGTCCGTCGCGGATGAGGCGTCCGCCCGCACCGTCGCGGATTCGCAGCTGAGCGCGAGCATCACCTCGGGCTCCAACGCGCACGCTGCCTACGTTGCCAGCAACAACACTCGCGCCACCGCCATTGAGTCCGCCGCGTCTGCCGAGGTTAGTGCCCGCACCGCCGCGGACACCACATTGCAGTCCAATTTGAACACCTTGCAGTCCGCCACGGAGAACGCCGCCTCCGCCCTTGAGGCGTCCCTGACCAACGCCATCAACAGCGGCCTTGCATCCGAAGCGTCCGACCGTGCCGCCGCCGATTCCACCCTCCAGGCAAACGTTGACGCCGAGGCCGCTGCCCGCGCCGCTGCCGACGACACCCTTCAATCCAACATTGACTCCTCCAACAGCGGACTTGCTGCCGAGATTGCCGCACGCACCGCCGCCGACACCACCCTGCAGTCCAACATTGATGCGTTGTCCACCTCCGTTGACACGCACGTCGCCGCGCTTGACGCCATGGACGCGTCCATCACTGCCAACGTGGATGCCGAGATTGCTGCCCGCGTTGCCGCCGTGACCACCGTGACCGACCGCGTGCACGACTTGGAGACCCTGGAAGCCACTCACTATGCCGGACTCGTGAGCATGGACACGTCGCTTGCCGCCTCCGTTGCAGCCGAAGCCGCCTCCCGCGCCGCCGCCGACATCCAGTACGCCGCCGAGCTGTCGTCCCTGGCCGCCTCCACCGCCGCCTCCGTTTCGTTGCTGCAGGTTGCGGACAGCAACATCATTTCCGCCGCGAACGCGGAGGGTGCTGCCCGCATTGCCGCCGACGCCGCGCTTGGCGTGCGTGTGGACACCGAGGAAGCTGCCCGCAGTGCCGCCGTTTCCGCCCTTCAAGCCGCCGACGTTGCGCTCGGAGTTCGCATTGACAGCGAAGCCGCCAGCCGTGCCTCTGCCGTGAGCGCCCTTCAAGCCGCCGACGCCGTGCACTCCGCCGCGATTAGCGCCGAAGCCGCTGCCCGTGTCGCTGCCGACAGCACGCTCACCAGTGGCCTGAACACCGAGGTTGCTGCCCGCGTCGCCGGCGACAACACCTTGACCGCCAGCGTGACCAACCTGACGAACTCCACCAACAGCTCGGTTTCCAGCCTGCAGTCTCAGATCAACTCGGTGCTGTCGTCTCTCTCGTCTGAATCCAGCTCGCGAAGCGCCGCCGACGCCGACCTGCTGAATCGCATTGACATGCTGTTCCTGTACTTCTTCCACCAGAGCTCCAACGGCGCCACCATTGATGACACCCATCAAATCCAGTTTCTGTATGGAAACCCTTAAAAAAAAACGAACTGTTGAATTGATTTCAAACCGCGCTTTGAAACCAACCTCATTTATGAAAATATAATGTTGCATAACATTAATAATACAATGTTTAGACTTGGCGATCTGAACCCGCAGACAGATCTGTTGTCCGACGAAGAAGATACATCCGAGGAAGAAGAAGAAGAAGAAGAAGAAGAAGAAGAAGAAGAACACGGACCTGCAGTCAAGGCATTAATTGACAATGTTGCTGCAATTATTCATCTGTGCGAAAGACAAAGACAACGATATATGAGGATAGATGACACACTTGACATGGTTGACTTCCTGCAAGAGCACACGAGGTTATTGGTAGACCTGTCTCCGATGGACCAATATAATTTCGTCAAAAAAATTATAAAGCGGCGACGGTTGGAACGTCGGGTGCGGCGAGAGGTCGAACGCAGAGATGCAATTTTAAGTGGTCATAGGCTTCGCACTAGAGATGAAGCGATGCAATTTTTGGATCAAGATAAGGGATGGTTTGCAAAGATCATGCAATCATGGAGTTATACTGTTGACCATTTTGGTCAAACGCGTGAAAGGATTAGTTCTTCACCTTGGCACGGAGAAAACCCGGCTGAATGCGACGACATGACAGGGTTATCGGTGTGTTGCAAATTGACGAAATATCACAAAGGTCCTTATCCAGGACCAAACTATTACCCAGGCCCAACATATCCATTATGGTGGAGGTTGGGAAATCCGAGAAAACCGATTGATGACTTAATGAGTGAAGGGCGTGTTTTTTCAGATGGGAGTCATCAGGTGTGGGTCCAGCTAACTGAAACAGAATTTAAAGATTCGTTCTCGGGGAACTATGGAGCAATAGATGAACACGTGGAGAAAGACTTACTAAAACGTGTGGATCCCGGAACGCCGCCACATATTAGTGGAATGATGCCATTTGAAGAATATCGGTCGTGTGCGGTTATAAGCGAAGATATAAGTCAAAACCCCGACGACGCCGAATTAGCTGAGATATTTTACCCGAAAGCAGGCGAAATGTCAGAAGGAGGAAACCGAGCACAAAAAAAACACAACCAAAAACACAAAACCAAATGCAAAACCAAATGCAAAACCAAATGCAAAACCAAATGCAAAACCAAAAACCGGAATCATTGAATGATCCATTAATATTGTGAACAGTGAAGTAGGTTCTGTATGGAAACCCTTATGAAGTGTTAAATGAGAGAAAAGTGATTTCAAAACATGTGTTTGAAACCAACTTACAGGTCCAATTCCGCGAATTTAGCCAATGGATGTATATATATTTATATACATATATATATAGGTATATATATATACATATTAGTAAATGGTCATTGAGGATGACAATGCAACACAGTGCGTTGCCGCCGGTAAATCTCATAAAATATTAAGAGCACCCATTCCAAATGAATTGCTTTATGGATTCATCAACAAAATAGCCACCAAAACCCCGAACACCAACTATTATTTGATAGATGATTGTGCATACCGAAAATCAATCTATGTTGATGATGACGCCAATGACGCGCCTTCATTGTTGCAAAAATTTTGCACCGATTTGACACCCTACTACTACCCTAATAAACAGTTTTTTGTCACGCGAAAGATGTCTTACAACAATTTAAACACAATTTTAAGACAGGTGTGTCGCCACAATTCAATTGAATGCAAATCCCACCGCAAATACGACAAATCTAAAACACACATTGTGTATTACATTCACGATGAACTAAATCCCAGCGACAATTGACATGTGTGTCCGAAGGACAAACACGTGAATAAATATATATATATATATATACATACATAGATACATAGATAAACATATACAGAAAATACACACCACTTGATTGCAAAATTGCACATGAAATACAAAATCGGAATCATTGGAAACGGCTTTGTGGGAAGAGCAACCCTGACACTTCAGTGCGACGACATTGTCGTGATCTGCTATGACATTAACCCTGAGTTGTGTGTGCCCAGGGGAACCACCCTGCCCGACTTGTTGGCGTGCTGTGCCGTGTTCGTCTCTGTGCCAACTCCAATAACCAGCACCGGAAAAACATCCATGAAATATGTCGACGTGGTCATGACACAAATGCGGGATTTGAACTATGGGGGATTCATGGTAATTCGGTCCACCGTGCCGGTGGGAACATCGGATGACTACAAGTGCGGGTTCATGCCCGAATTTTTAACGGAAAAAAATGCATTGACCGACTTCGCAAACAACCCGAATTGGATTTTTGGATGCAACGACGATGAAAATAATGATGCGTTCATGGAGCTGATGACAAACATCATCCGCACCGCGCACGCGCACAAAAAAATAACGTGGGATCGCATCACTTTCATGACCAACAAAGAAGCAGAAATGGTGAAATACTTTCGCAACACCTTTTTGGCAACCAAGATCTCATTCTGCAACGAAATCCACGCATTTTGCAGCAAGCAAGGCATTGATTATGCCCGAATGGTGGATGTCGCTGCAGAAGATGCGCGCATTTCCAAAAGCCACACGGCGGTTCCCGGACATGACGGGCGGCATGGGTTTGGCGGAACTTGTTTCCCCAAGGACATCATCAGCCTGCGTGCGCAAATGGCCGAATCTGACGTGCCGCGCTGCGTGATTGATGCCGTCATCCATAGAAATGACAGCATTGATCGTGTGGAAAAGGAGTGGATGCACGCCGTTGGCAGAGCATTTTTGAATGAATGAAATGAATGAAATAAATGAATAAATGAAAACATACGGCGCGCCTGGCGACGAGCGATGAATTACAAATGCATGTGCATATATATATTTATATTTATATTTATATATATATACCTATATATTACACGCATGTCTCAAACTAATTTTCCGGATTTGCCACATGACATTCAATCAAAAATTGCATATCATTATTATGATAGCATGTTTTCAAACACAATGAATAGAATGGGATGTGATGCAAAGTATAATGAATTAAGAAGGTCAGTTCCACGTCTTCGGCCGTTGTTTAAACAACTTCAGCACAAGTGCAATGCACGATACAATGTTGTGCCTAACATGCAGTTCAACTTGTTGAAAGATTGCCCTGAAGACGCGACGTGCGATTGCGGCAGTATGCACGATATTGAGCCCACCGATCCACAAGTCATTCATGCATTAGAAACGCCCCACTTCATTGAACGTTTATTTCAAAATTGTTTAAACTTTTTCCAATGCGATGCATTATATAATTTGTTCAGAAAATGCGGCCAGAATGTGGATGAGTTACGAGCCCTTCGCAAAGAGAGTTACAATAGAATGTATCCGGGACAAATAGACTGGAGCACGATGATTATCTGTCCTGAACATAGCGAAAATCCATTGACACCCCAGGAACAAAACGAACTCGCATATCATGAAAATTGTTACAAGAACCCCCCTTGCGTGACCAATAATCCTAGACTATTAGAATTATATAGTAGATGCAACTGTGGAAATTATCATAATGGGAATGGACTTTATCGTGCGTTGCGCCTTTTGGTAGGTCGTGATACAATGCAACAATATATTGCTGGAAAACGCAAAACCATGCGCAAATCGCGCAAATGTCGCCGCAAATCAATCCGAAAACAAGTTGCATGAAACAACATTGCAATAAAAATGAAAAATATTATTATTATGATTTTTTCCATTTTTTTCATTGATGCATTTTTTCATTTTTTATTCATTTTGCCACGCACTGTGCACATCGTCAGACGCATACACAAATGTGTCATCTATCTGCGAATCATTGCAATGGACTGAAGTGTCATGCAGATGTTCCGGTTCCGGAACATGATGTGGTGGTTCATGAGACGGTGTTTCAGACATCACGATGTCGTCGTAATTGAATTCGGTGTTTTGGGTATCGCCGGACACGCAGCGCCCGAGCGCACGACGGCACACTTCATATGCAACCGGCGTGTTGTCCGAATCATGTTGGATGGAGTGCATGCGGTCCAATCCCATGCCTTCTGCATTGCGTTTTGCGGATGGGTCTGACCCAATGAACAGGATTGAATGCATCGGGTTCCGTTTTTTGTTGTCGGCGATCATTTCATTGACACTGGACTGAGTGTATCTTCTTGAATCGTTGTTGTCACCGTCGGTGAATATGTAAGTGGTTGCAGGAACCTCGGCGCTGTTTGAATTCATGTGTTCAATCGCAATTGCGGTGGCATCCCATAGTGCAGTCATGCCATCACACACCAAGTCGGTTTCACGCATGACCGGAACATCGTGCACTGGCATGGTAGTTCCCACGCGGATGCAATCATGGGATGAGAATTGAATGATGCACACGGTTGCCTTGTGTTCGCAGGGCGCCTTATAGCGCTTTTTCACATCGCCAACGATTTCATTGATGCCGTTTGCGACTGAACGGCGCTCGTCTTGCATGGAACCGCTCACATCCTGCACAAAGATGACGTTCATGTCCTTTACGGCTGCAGCTACTTCAATTGGGTCTTGGATTTGAGTGGATTTTTGTGTTTGTTGCTCGTCGGTTGTGGACATTATGATTGCGTGTTGTAGTTGGGGAACGGTGAACTAGATTTCGGTTTTCAGACCAGCTTTCAATTTTTTTTTATTTGTCCTATAAAATATTTAAAAATGGATAGCATTCGCAAATTGCATCATTTTGGATGTGCACATTTTTCGTATAAATGCTTGCATGCATCCAGCGTGATCATTCCAATAAATATCCACGACTGATTGTAAAAATATTTGGACATGTCCATCACTTGGAGCGTGTAAGAACACACCGGATTTGCCACATTAAAAAATGTCACAAAGTATCCATAAACCCCGGGTGGAGCACAGATCCGCGCATACGCTTGCGCGGAAGCCCAGTGCAGGGATGCAAACACAACAGGCAAAACGAATCCAATGCCACGCATTTGGGGGTTATGGTGGCGATGTGTTTAAATCATTCAAATTGTTTAAATGCATAACGACCACATGTTTCGCAGAGAACGCATCTGCGTTCCATTATTTGCATTGTTTGCACCACGCAAATTGTCACCAACAATCCACTTCATGGATGGCTTGTGCCAAAAGTGTTTATAATACACGACGCCGTCGGTCAGCATTGCGGCAACGTAACTGAACGAACTAGCGGAGGTGACCAGAGCATCCGCAAATACCAGTCCATTGAATGCGTCTTCCACCGATTCATTCAAATGCATGACAACCTCTGCACGTGTTGCGGAAAAATTGGTGAATGCGAATTCGTTGTTGTTCGCGTTCCCCTGTGAATGAATGTGAAACCGAACTGGTTTTGTGCCTTTGTAATCCTCAATTATGAATCGCATGACATTGAGGTAGTATGCGTTCGGTTCATTCTTGCGCTTGTGGACACGCATGTCATGGGCGCTGTGTTTGCGCAGGTGAACCGCCACATTGTAAAATGCAGTGTCATACGGGGTTGATTTGCCTTCAAAGAACAATTGCTTTATCAATTTGAATGCATCGGTTTCCAGCAATCGTGTCAAATTGGCTTCGCAGAACGCATAATTTGCAAATCCTTTGTAACGAATCACGTGAATTGGCTTAGGCACATTAAATTTGGCATCCAAATTCATGTAACGAATCAATCTATTGGAAAAAGTGGGGTCGTTTTCGTAATTGTGTTCAAATCGCATGCGCGCAATGTTGGATGGAAACACGTATTGCACATGTGGGGTCATCGCGGATGTGAACAGTATATCAAATATTATGTTCTGAAACTGTGCTCCAAATCCGTCGGTTCTTGGTTCGGTTGACACCACGCGCGTCGTCATCGGTGAAGGCAAAACAAATGACAGGCTTGTTTTTATATTTTAACCCATGTTTTTAATTGCTTTTCCGTGTTTCATTTGCGCGCATTGTGATAATTTTCAACGAACCACTGCACCGTGTCCCGAATGCCCCGGCGAATGGGCGTGAACGCGAACGGCGCATCGTCGCCATAGAGGCGCTTGAATTTGGAATTATCCGCCGTTTTTTTGAACTGTCCATCCGGCTGGGACATGTCATACACAATGTCGTTGTCCAGCCCAATTATGTCGGCGATGTGCCGCACCACTTGCGCAATGCTGATTTCATCGGCGGGATCCACCGAGAGAATGAGGGTGCCCGCGCCGGCGCCACTTTCGGTGTCGGCATCATAGTGTTCCAGTGTCCAGATGAGAAGCAGCGCCAGGTCGCGCGAGTAAATGAATTGCCGCAACGGCGCACCGCTCCCCGCAACCACCAGCGGCACCCCCTGCTGCTTGGCCATAAAGCACTTGTGAATCAGCGCCGGAATGACGTGTGCGTCGTCCAGGTGGAAGTTGTCGTGCGGGCCGTAAATGTTGGTGGGGATGACGCACATGTAATTGCGGCCGTACTGTTCTCTGTAGCAACGCGACTGCACTTCCAGCATGCGCTTGGCATGCGCATACGCGTCGTTGGATGTGTGCGGCGGGCCGGCGTGCAGCATGGACTCGTTGATTTGTTCCGTCTTCGTTTTGTCGTCCGGAAAAATGCACGTGGAAAGGCAGCTCACAACCTTGGCCACGCCCAATTCGTGGCACGCGCGCATCACGTTCATGTTGATGCGCACATTGGTTTCAAACATGTCCACCTTGCACCGCATGTTTTTGAACAGACCGCCCACTGCCGCTGCCAGGTGAATTACCGCGTGCGGCGCAACCATGCGGAAATATTGCAAAGTGGCATCATAATCGGTGAGGTCGCAGTCGCGCGAAGATGCGAAAACAAAACGATACTCCAATTTGGACCCGCACACGCTGCGCAGCGCGGACCCCACGAGCCCTGAACCTCCGGTCACCAACACGGATAATTGTTGATGCTGCATCGTCATTGAGAGAAAATGAGGTAAGTATGATATGAATTTAATGATTTACATTTAATCTATTTAAATGGTATTGTTTACTCTTTACATTGTTGCATTATCTCTCAACGCATGACACATTCAACCCCCTGCATTGCATTCATCACCGGCATCACCGGTCAGGACGGCTCCTACCTGGCCGAGTTGCTCCTTAGCAAGGATTATCTGGTGCACGGCTTGATCCGGCGCTCGTCCACCATGAACACGTCGCGCATTGAGCACTTGTTTCACAATCCCGCGCTGAAGCTGCACTACGGTGACATGACAGACGGCGCTTGTCTGTACAAGATTCTCAGTCACATCAAGACGACGCACATCGGTATGCAGCGCTTGGAGATTTACAACCTGGCGGCACAGTCGCACGTGAAAATTTCGTTTGAGATGCCGGAATACACGGCCGACACGGACGCGTTCGGCACGTTGAAGCTACTGGAAGCGGTGCGCAACAACCAGCTGGACTCTGTCGCCCGGTTTTATCAAGCGTCCACCAGCGAGTTGTACGGCAAGGTGCAGGAGATGCCGCAGCGCGAGACCACGCCGTTTTATCCGCGGTCGCCGTATGCGGTGGGCAAGCTCTATGCATATTGGATTGTCAAAAACTACCGCGAGGCGTACGGCATGCACGCGTCCAACGGCATCCTGTTCAACCACGGCGGCGTGCGCCGCGGCCACAACTTCGTGGAGCGCAAAATCACGCTGGGGCTCGGCAAGATTCTGCGCGGCGAGACGGACCGGCTGGTCATGGGCAACATTGATTCGCAGCGCGATCTGGGCAGCGCGCAGGATTACGT
>Ga0315284_10014846_pt1 | contig 11086 bp, 17 predicted proteins | sample YL17G09_16_MG_FD_203696 | JGI IMG/M metagenome (GOLD analysis project Ga0315284, IMG submission 203696) | Sediment microbial communities from Yellowstone Lake, YNP, Wyoming, USA - YL17G09_16 | ecosystem: Environmental > Aquatic > Freshwater > Lake > Sediment | place: USA: Wyoming | collected...
AACATATCTTACTTCATGAAGGGGTATGGTCTCGGCGCAAGTGGTTTAGCCATCAACCCAACAATATCTGGAACCGTGGCTGGACTACCGTCAATAACCACCCTCATTACTTCTCCTAATGCAATTTCAAACAATGATTGGCTTAGACAGTCATTTAATTTTACGACACCCGCTACTGGATCTAATTTTAATTTAAGCATAGGCGCAAAAACGGTTCTTTCCACTGGCACTGTTTCTACTGGCATCTTTGGATTGACAGCTGTTCAGATTACAGAAGGACCAGCAATTGTTCCATATAATAAACACGAGAAGATAAATCAAATACTGATCACCGATGCGTCCTTTAGCGTTGTTCATGCATGGCCTAATGCTACCACCTATACAATGCCAGCATTTACAAGAACCTTTTATACTAAGGGTGGGTTTTGTATGGTGAATGCAAATCCTGATTTATCCGCCACCCGTCAAAATGCATCTTTTTATCAAGATCTTTCGTTTGGGCTTTACCTAACCTTGGATGGTAGAGACATGGCCGAGTCAATGAATACGCTTCCCTATTCGATGGCAGGTACAATCGGGCAGAATTATGCTTATCGTGGGCATGCCAATATGAGTTTTTGTACTTATTTGGAGCCAGGGTTTCATACATTACAAACAAGACTACATGGATCTGTTACGGGTGGGGCCTATGGTGGAAATTGGACATTTACATCATCGGCAACAACGCCATTTAATATATCGATCACCATATTTGAATAATTGAAAAACTTTGTAGATCACGTATAATAAAGCATAAACAAACTCTAGAGGATGTAAGTATGCCTTTTAATGGTAAAACACTAAAGCCCGCAGAGAAGTCATATTTATTAAGGCTAATTAAAGACGGAAATACAAAGACTAAGTGTATTGAAATGTTGATGAGTAAGCATGGCCGCACAATAAGTGATAGAAACCTCTCTAGATTTGCAAGAATTGAGGGTGTTAAATTTCAGAAGTTTGTTGGTCAAGAATATAATAAAAAAGAAATGGATACATTGAGAGGGTTATGGTTAGTTGGCGCTTCTCCCGAAAGAAAATCGAGAGAGCTTAAAAGTAGGAGATTAGAGAGCATGGAACGTAAACTCAAGACTATGAAAAGGGAAGGCGTGGTAGCAGAAGGTGTAAAAGAGAGAATAAAAAAGGATATAGAAAAAGGGTTGTCTGTTAAAGCCATAGAAAAGAAGTACTCAATACCTCGCTCATACGTTGCCGAGTTTAAGTCTGGAATTGATGAGTCCAAGGTTGAAATTGAGAACCTAAAGAGATGGGAAGATGCTGATGTAAACGAAGTTCTTGATGCTATGCAGGCCACACAAGAAAAGATGAGAAAGCTAGACTCTCAGCAGAAGCATGCAGATATAACTATTTCTACTCAGAACAAATATGTGGCCCTTATGTTCTTGAGCGATATTCATCTTGAAAACGTAAATACAGACCTAGTTTTGCTTCGCCGTGACATGGAAATCATAAAGAACAGCAAGGATTTCTATGTTGGATTTGGTGGCGATCTTATTGATAACTTTTTGGTTGGACCTCATAAAGAGGGTGTGGTTGAAGCTGTAGCCCCTCCCAAAGCAGCCAGGATAGTCGCAGGGAAGCTCTTTGATAGCCTCAGGGGACGTTTACTATGGACTATCATTGGTTGCCACGATGCTTGGGACAGAGACTACGCCGACTATAATCTTCCAGAACACATTGCAAGAAAGCTAAAGGTTCCATACCTAGGCCATGGTGGCGATATTAACCTGTCGTTACGCTTTAAGGGCAAGAAGCCAGTTCTTTACAGTATCCATGCCCGTCATAAATATAAGGGTTCAGGCGGTGATAATGGAACTGCCTGTTGCAAGAACGTCCTTAGAAACATTGATCCGAAGTTTGATATTGTAGCCATCTCTCATAATCATTTTGCAGAGATTAAACTAGAGCACTTCCTTAGAAAGCCAAGAGTTTTCGTTAGAACTGGATCATATAAACTTGAAGATCGCTATAGTCAGATGCTTGGATTTGAAAAGAACGACTTCGATTCAAAGATTCCTGTAGCGATACTCAATACAGAAACAAAGGAAATGAAGATTGTGTCTGGTGTTAAAAATGCTGCTGATATGTTGAAGGCTCTCAATAGAGGCAGATAACTCGGTGAAAGTAAATGAAAAAGCTAGTTTACTTAAGTGGTATGATGGATGGCGTAAGCGTAGAAGAGGGCAATGCTTGGAGATTGAAAGCATCCAAGTTCCTTAAAGACAAGGGTTACGATACTTACAATCCTTACGATGGGAAAATGCCTGGACATGTCTATGAACCCAACGAAGTCCATAACCGTGACCTTTTCTACCTAGACAGATCAGATATAGTTTTGGTTAACCTAGATATTACACCGGTCATTGAAAACTCAAAGATACCATTCTTCACAATTGGGGAAATGTATCTGGCTCATAGAGATCGTAAGCCCATAATTGCCTATACCAACTGTTTGTCTCATCGTCATGGTTATAGGGCTATTGTTACAAAGAGTTTTACCAACCTAGATGAATCGTTAGAATATATATCTCTATTTTATTAATAAGGTGGTTAATGCAAGTTGATGCTAAGAATTTCATCCAGAGATCTTCCCATACTAAACGTCAGAATTGGACACACGTTCATATTTTGTGAACACCCAACTAATCATGAGCAAAGACAGCATGGACTTATGGGAAGACCTTTTTTATTCGAACACCGTGGGATGCTGTTTGATTGCTACGGCACCTATAAGCCACTGTTTACTATGAAGAATGTTTTGTTTGATTTAGATGCTATTTTTGTTGGCAACGATATGACGGTTAAAGACATTGTTCCGATGAGAAAGATGGATGGCTCTACAGCATATACTACTCCTCTTAGAGTTCCTATTAAGTGGGTTATCGAAGTAAATAGTGGTTATTGTGACCGAAAAAACATCAAAATTGGGGACAGGGTTTTCATATGAAAAAGAAGATCAAATCAGAAAAGCCAGCCAATAGATTAGATATCATTGAAAGTCAGATCAAGCTTTATCAATATTGTAATGAGATGACTAAAAAGATGCATGATATGGAGATGTATGTAAAAAACATGACATTTCAAATGCACATCTTAAAAAAAGAGAATTTTGAGATTAAAAACCTGATGCATGGCTTATCGTCTCATCTTCAAATGATAAGAGATATTAAGATGAGAGATGAGGGTAGAGATGACAGTTGGCTTGATGAAGACGTATCGACTCCTCAGGTACAGTCAAATGAAGCCCCTCAACTAGTAAAAAAGTTTCTCCCCTTACATGATGACGTAATGATGAATTGTGAGGTTTGTAACTTCAATCATCACATGAATATAAAGGATTGCCCGAAGTGTGGTTATAACAGACTTAAAAAGGAACGGTGACTATGAATGGCCTTTATAGACTTAGGATACACGATTCGTTTTTGGAGGGATTTCTTCGGCTCATTCTTTAAGTCGAACAATACCCCTGTACCAGCCGCTCCGCCCACCGCAAAAATAGAAGTTTTATCGGCTCCCCCAGCGCCACAAACAACAACCACATCTGAAAATACTTTTTTAATATTTGATCCAGAGCTCATTATAACCGACAAGGAGTTCTTGGATAGCAGCTCAATGACAGAAAAACAGATTCAGGAATTTCTAGAGCTTAAGGGCACATTCCTCAAAGACTACAAGATAGACGACAAACTAACGTCCTATTGGATATATAAGCATTGTTCTGATAATGGATTAAATCCAAAAGTTTTGATGACAAACATTCAAAAAGAACAAGCTACGATTACCATGAAAACTCTCCCCAAATCAAAACGAAGACTAGACTACTTTTGTGGAGTGGGCGCTTATGATCCACCCAGAGGCGATGACCCAAAATGGTCTGGTGTTGAGAAGCAGATACTTGGCGCAGTGCAGGTTAATGTTAAGAAATACAATAAGGCCCTGACACTTAAGTTTCCATATGATTTTACCACTGATAAACCAGAGTCAAGAAAGATCAAAATAAGAAACGCAGCTACAATGTCACTATACAACTACACTCCATTTGTTGGCGACACAACTATGATGATAGGCAAGAACAAGTATGAGAAACCCTTCGGGAATGCATTTTTTTGGTATATATACAGCCGTTGGTTTGGAAAAAAATAAAAAAAGTAGGGGTGGCAAATGCCTTTGGAAATCTCTCAAATTCAGCCAAAAATATTCTTTGCTAAATTTGACGACCAGTACAAAATGTGCGTGGCCACCCTTCGTATTGAGGCGGCTAAGACAGAGATAAATAAATCACATGATAACCACAAAAAATACATTAAGGAATATGTTAAAAATACTAAAGTCAGTGGATGTTTCATAAGCAGTAAAAACTTAAGGTCATTTTTGAAGCTCTTTAAGGGCGGAAAGATGGCAGATCAAGAAAAGGACTTTGTTAAGGCTGTTCTAAAAACCGCAAAAGAGTCGGGATTGAGCAGTCGTAATAAGTTCAGTATTATTGTCTGTTTTAATGGCCCCAATAGTATAACTTTTAAGCATGAAATGTCTCATTCTATGTTCTATGCCGACTATAAATATAGAATGAAGGTTTTGAGGCTTTTCAAGAAGATAAAGCCAGACATTAAGCAAAAGATGATGGAATACCTTAATAAGAATGACTATAGATTCAAGAGCTTTGAAAGCATTGATTTTGTTGATGAAATAAACGCTCGTATATCAACTGAAAACGTCCTACAAAGGGCTTTTGACGACACCATTCATATACCAAAAAGAGAGCTAGATAAGTTTAAAAAGCTATATGAGGGCAATACAAAAATTCATTAAAATACCATTCTTTTATAAAAATCTATTTAGTATATGATGATATCTTACAGACAAGTTATATTTAAAACAGCTGCTGACCCAAACAAATACCCGTGGAATGTATCTGACCATTCTAAGGATCCTCAAACTGGATCCCCCGATGAGTCTAAGCCCCTACAGACCATGATAAATCTTAAGATGGATAAGAGTAGATTGGGGTTAGATTCTGGTATGGAACACTTTACTAATTGGGAAACACTTAACCAATTGGGAACTGATTTTGATCCAGCGCTACATGTAAAAAATCCAAGAGCAATAGAAGAGAAACCAAAAAAGGACAACCATTAAAATGCTATCACCCGAAGAAAGAAGCAACCTCGAACAAGAGATTCTGGCCGAAAATAAAAAGGTCATGAAGGAAATTCTTGTATTGGCTGAGTTCTGCTTACCAGATGATAAATTTGAAAATTTCAGACACAGCATTTTTAATCAGTTTGGATTGTCTGGATTAGAAACTAAAACAAAAAAGACTCTAGATAAGTATACGGAGCCTAAGGAGTAAGAAATGGCCAATGAAGTAATCCTAAAAGTGAGGGTATTAAATGAGGCTGGAGCGGCCATATTAAACCGTCCTGTTATGCTCATGAATCCAGATACGGATGCTAACCCATTTGCTCCCAATCCAACCGTTGTAGTTTCTTCTGGTAATACTGACACGAGTGGCTATGTTGCCTTTACTGGTGTTAATGCTGGAGTCTATGACATTAAGGTGATTGATTCGAGCGGCAATTCAATCTTGACTTATAACTACGCTGTTAAAAACTCATACCTTGTTGATCCTGCTAATGTTTTTGAGAGCAGATTCGCAGTTCGTAGCGGTGAGCATATTCAGGGAGTTAGCGCAGGAATCATAGCAAGAGTCTCTGATGCTGAGAACGGAATGTATAGCTCATATACCTATAGTAGAAATCCTGTTGTTGGGGCTGGCATTTTGACCGGAACACATGCGAGCACTTCTAAGTGGAATGGAACTGGAACAACCTACTATCAAGATCAATTTAATGGAACCATATTTTCTGTTTCTGAGACATTGGTTGGTAAGCAGACTGGCAACTCCTACTATCACGACAATCAAAATATAACGTTGTCGCAGAAAGTAGATATCGTAATAGGCGGATAAAATGGGAAATACTGGGCCGGGAAGAAAGCCGTTTGTGGTTGGACAAGACAGAACAATAGATGCATTAACAGTATCCTTTTATTGTACGGGATGTCCATTCAAAGAGGTTAAGACAAATATTCGTAATCCAAACGCCAATGGAACAACTAATCCTACGCAATGGACAAGTGAAGCAGCTGGACAACAAGCCCCTATGATGCACATTCAATACGTATGTAATTCACCAAATTTCAACTATCCACAGACACTTATGCAGAACAGCTCGACAGTTGGATTTGGTTGGTGTCCCTTCTTACAGCAAAAACAAACCACTCTTTTGGGTGGCTATGATGATGGAGATGAATCATGAGGCCTCCATTAAAAAATTATTCTACAATTTATAAAATTACTTGCAAGGCAACTGGTCTTTCGTATGTCGGACAAAGCAGAGATTTTGATAGAAGGAAAAACGAATATATTAGAGAACATAAAAACAAAGACAATTATTTGTTTTTTTCCGACATGAGGATTTTTGGTATTAAAAATTTTACATTTAATACAATAGAAACATGTGATCCGTCTATTGCAAATTCGAGAGAACAATTTTGGATTAAAGAATTCAATACACAAATCCCAAATGGATATAATTTTTCTAAGGGCGGAAATTCTTGGGCTTGGAAAAATCCAGAAGAAGTTAAGCGTAAGATATCAGAAAAATCTATGGGTAGGAAGTTTAGTGAAGAAACACTCAAAAAATTAAAAATAAGAAGCGCTGGGGGAAAGTAATCCAAACGCCAAGCTGAACATGGGGGACGTAAAATTAATAAGATCAATGTACAAACCGCATATTGTAATGGTTAAAGATTTGGCAAAGCAGTTCAATGTATCCAAAATTACAATACAGAGAATTGTTAATAACAAATCATGGACAGGAGTTTAATATGGATTTCAATAAAATATATAAAAGTTATTTGGCTTTATCAAATTATAAAAAGGGATCAGCTGAACCAGAGTTGACTGGAATTAGTTTTAAATATAAGACCGTCCAGTTCCACATTTTGGACGACACCTTTGAGGAAATAAAGGATAGGAATGAGTTCTTTGGTGACGTTAAAATTTACTCAGAAAGATTCTCGCTTCCAGGATTTGGTGTAAAGAATGATATATTGAATGGAGAGGAGTTTCAATTTTCTATCATTGTTGGAATTGACTCAAAGACTGACAGAGAGACGTATCTGCAAAAGCTAAAAGAGGTATTCGACAATATTGAGTCTCGCCATGGTGTTGATGTATTGGGAGAACCATACAAAAAGACTGGTGACACAGGAAACTCAGAAGAATACTATAACCTTCACAGCATCACTTTCTATACAACTAGAGACGATGTTTTTCCTAAGGAGTAACAGATATGTCAAACATCCGTGGCTATGAACAAACATTTGAGAAGACAAACATTGGATTAGGTATCGGTGGAAATCCAACTGATATGACGCTTCAAACAAACGACTTAAATGACGCAAAAGATAAAATAGTTTACACCAAAGACGATCTTGGCGTTACAATTTCTCCACCAGAAACACCACAACCAAAACAATTAACTCAACAAGACCTATTAGCAATAATGACAAACAAGGAGTAAGACATGCCGCAAACATCACAAAATAACGCCAGCGTCGATGAAGCAGTTGGCCAGAACGTAAGACAAAGAGGGGAGTTTAACATTCTTCAAGGCAACACCCTTCTTCCAAACAACTTAAACACAGCACAGGGAAGCAATGGTATTGATACCCCAGAGGGAACAACTTTTGACAACCTAAGTGAGCCAGTAAATCCTCATGGAGTGCTTGTTAGAAATACGAACATTGCATCGCTATATCCATCAACATCAGCGGCTACAGAGATTCCACAGTCTACCGTGAGTGGTGTAGATATTTCATCTAGTCTTTCTTTTGCAAATATAGCAATAACGTTTGCGTCGTATAGTGGATCATTCGCTCAAACACTGCCAGCTGCTAACGGATCAATAAGTAATGTTGTCGTTAATAATGTTTATAGCGGAAGCACGACAAGCACGGCCAAGTTTTCTGGCAGCTCTGTTCATGCTTCAGGGGCAGGATGGTCACAGAACGGAAACACCATCGTTTGGACCAATGGAATTTTCCCTGCCTTTAGTGGCGCTTCTTCGGCTAACGGGAGTAGAGCAATTCCATTCTCAGGACAGACCTACTACTTGGATATTTCATATAATGATGTATTAGAGGGTAGCATAGTTACTGGCGCTGTTGGAGTATTGGACTTATCTGCCTCGCTCAAACAGGTAAGAGTTGGTATGGATAACTTTGGAACAAGCCTTGATGGAACATCTCAGGTTGTTGTTACTGGAAGCACAAGAAGCGATATCAGCATGCCAACCAACCAGAGTCTTGCATCCGATAATTTTATACCAAATGTTGGATCAAGATTCTTCAGATAATAGGAGTAAGATATGTCTCAAAATTCATCAGAGTCGGCCTTTAAGCAGGACTCACTTCAAGAAGCAAAGACAATAGATAAACAGGGTAGACTGGACCCATCAACCCAGGCGCTAGTTTCAGCTAATGGTCAGATATCACCAGACATTAGAGGCAATAGGGTTCGTTATATTCAGCCCGATACGATGCTAGAAGACATGAGGAATAGGAACGCATAATGTCAATTTCTAAAAGAGAATTCCATTTTTGTCCCCTCTACCAAAACGATGTTCCAAGAGAAGATTGTGGTGGATGTGAATATAATGTAAGGACAGCCAGTGGTCTGAATCGTTGCGGATTTTGCCGTCTTTCAAAAAGAGATAAAAGAGCTTTCCGTTTAAGCGAAAGAGATGATATAATAAAAGAATACAGCTCCTCAGAAGCGGAAGAGGAGTAACCCAAACAAGCATAAGGAGACAGGCGGAAATTGGAAAAATTCAAAGGCAGCGAGGTCGGCACTCACGTAATTGCCGATGTTGTGGGAATCAAAAACCCCTTTAAATTTGACTCAATCGAAACAATGCAAGAGGTATTTCATGCAGCAGCCAAAAAAGCAAAAATGAATATCATTGCTGAAAATTGGAAGAAATTCGATCCGCAAGGTCTATCTGGTGTTTTATTTTTAGCAGAAAGCCATCTTAGTATTCACTTTAGTCCAGAACATTCATTCTGCTGGATAGATAGCTTCACATGTGGCCGTGAAGGATCGGCATCTGTAGCGATAGAATATATTTGTAAACACTTAAAGTGTGATATGAAAAAAACAAAGATAACCCATATGGATAGAACCATAAAGTATTAAGCGGAGGAAAGTAATGAACTCACAGGTAACATGGCAAGATACAGATTTAGCCAACGCATTTATTGAGTTTGGCAAACAGCAGGGAGTCTCAATATCTACCGAGACGGCCATGGAACTTGCCAACAACATCCGTTCACAAGTAAAACAAAATGATGTTTTAGAGGTTACTTCTCTTATTAAAGACGAGATATCAAAGTTGTTCCCTGACCAGTCTGAGGTTGCTCTAGCATCTTCGATTGGTGATGTTTTAGGTGTAGCTATGAGGCGCATGGCTGAATATCAAAATAAAATGGCAAAAATGGTCTTATCACAAAGCGGTCCAATATCATCTGAGGAAGAAGAAGAGTTAAGGGGTGGTATTCTTAATGACGTTATTATTCCTATGCAAGAAGGCGTTAGCGACAAAATAGCTGATGCTACTCGTGAATATATGCGTAGAATGCTTCCTCTAAAAGAAGAACTTAATGCTATCGATGCATTTTTGGAAGACGAAGAAACGGCAAATAAGCTATATGATGATATGAAGGCGAACCCAAACGATAGGGTCAAGGCCAAAGCCTATCGTGCTGCTCAATCTATTAGAGATTCAAAGATAAGAAAAGGTCTAGAGATTCTTCATAAAATTAACGTGTTAAGAAGTAGCTTAATTCTTCTAGACAGCACAAACACATATATTAAAAAGAATCTTTCAATCATTGACCAATATAGAGGTGTCGATGGAATGTCAAGATTTTTTGAAAAGATTTTTCAACCAACTGTTCAAAACATAAAAGACGTAATGGGAAGAGTTAAAAGGGGAGTTGTTTTACCAGAGGTTGACCCACATGGTCGTCACAGCAAAGAGTGGATACTAAGACATCACCACACCAAAGAATATCAGCAAGGATCCATTCCTCCCAACAAGGACTCAATTGATTTTGAAGAGTTTAAGGGTAGCCCTGTTTATGGAACACTAAGGGGTGATGGTGTTTCAGATCAAACCATTGAAAACTCTTTAGACAATCTTAATAGTATGCCAACGACCTGGAGAAAGGGTCATGCCATCTATATGCTTATGGATCCTCCTGCTGAAAAGACTGTCCATCAGGATATTCCAACCATGCTTACGGATGTTCCAGACAAATGGGATGAACAGGTCATAACAAATCAGCCCTTTAATATCGAGAAGGGGAAGTTTGATGAAACTACCGATCTGGTTAAGGGTACAAAGCCAAAAGCTATGACAAAAGATAGGAAGATGTCTGAGGCTGCCAACGAGAAGGCTCACTGGTCCGTACTTATGAACTTGAGTCGTAACCAAAGAATCGATAGAAGCGGTAAGACTAGAGCTGAAAAGTATGTTGAGTCCGTTCCAGAAGAAATGAGAGATAACGAAGAGGTTAAGCGTAGGGCCGAAGAAATGGATAGCGAGGATATGCTTCATGATGAGGATGTAATCTTTGCTACGCTTAATAATCCATCGACTCCAGACTGGGTTCTGATGAAGGCATCTGTAGTCGGATATGCCACCAATGTTCGTCGTTTGGCCAAGGCTATTCTAAAACAAAGAAGAGGATGGCAGCCTAAACTAGACGAGGCTGGCAACTTCGTTAAAGACTCAGAAACAAGAGATTTCGTTTGGGAAAGAATACCTGGATTTCAGGCTAGGGCATCTGTTGTTATTGCCCAAAGTGCCGATCAATCAAACATGGCCAGACAGGGCTTTCAAGATCAGATAAATTCTGTTGATGAGCAAATTAAGACGCAGACAGCTCAAATAGAGCAATTAAG
>Ga0315284_10014849_pt1 | contig 11084 bp, 8 predicted proteins | sample YL17G09_16_MG_FD_203696 | JGI IMG/M metagenome (GOLD analysis project Ga0315284, IMG submission 203696) | Sediment microbial communities from Yellowstone Lake, YNP, Wyoming, USA - YL17G09_16 | ecosystem: Environmental > Aquatic > Freshwater > Lake > Sediment | place: USA: Wyoming | collected...
AGCAACAAGGTGGTGCCCGACATGGAAAAGCCGCACGTGAGCCGCGGCTGCGCGACGGGTGATTTCGACAATGACGGCGACCTCGACGTTCTCGTCAGCGCCTGCGGCGGAAAACCCCAGCTGTTTCGCAACGACGGCGGCAACGCATATCACTGGCTGGAGATTCTGCTCATCGGAACGAAATCGAACCGCGACGGCGTCGGCGCGCGCGTGAAAGTCACCGCCGGGGATCTCGCCGTGTACGATCAGAGGAAAGGCGGCATGAGCTACCAGTCGGCGCAGGATCCGCGATTGCACTTTGGGCTGGGAGAGCACACGCAGGTTGATACGGTCGAAATCATCTGGCCCAGCAAAGAGGTCACGAAGCTCGAAAAGCTGAAAAGCGACCAGATCCTCACAGTCAAGGAAGGCACGGGAATCGTCGAGCGCCCCTTCCCCCGCATTCCGGCAAAGTGATGAAGATTCAACGCAGAGCTCTTGCGGCAACTGTCGTAGCCGTTCATTGAAATTAGAAACTGTTTATCTTGTGCGCCGTCAGGTGAAGCTCTGGTGAATAATTAGTGCACATTTGGTGAATCTCATAACCTCCCGGGGGAAGTTTCCGGAGAGACGCAATGACGCAAAGACGCAGAGTACCCACATGGATTTCTTTGCGCCTTTGCGCCATTGCGTCTCTGCGTTCTACTTTTTCTTGACGGGATTCGACATGTTGCCGGCTTTGCGGTCGCCGGGTGCGTTCCGGATTCTCTCGATCTCTTCCTTGTTCAACTTGTCAAGGATGGCAACCATCTCTTCGGCGTGCGCCGTGTCTCCCTTGCGACGGTAAGCCGCTGCCAGATTGGTATAGATAGCGGAGTTTTTCGGAGCCAGTTCCCGCGCCGCATTCAGTTGCGTGATGGCATCGTCCACGCGGCCTTCCATAAGATATAGTTTGCCGAGGGATACACGCGCACTGACATAGTTGGGGCTCACTACGACGGACTGTTCCAGGGCGGCGCGGGCATCCGCGAAAGCCTCACTGCGGGGTTCGGCCCCGGAGAGAATCACCGCCTCGCCATAGAGTGCCAGCAGCATAAAGTGCTGTTTCCCTTTGTTGATGCCTTCGCGGGCGATGCGCACGGCCTCATCCACATTGCTATCGAAGATGCTCTTCTGTGCCGCCGCGATGTACGCGACATCCGACCCCGGCGCCAGTTTGGGCACCTTTTCGAGTTCTTTCATGCCGTCTTCGACAAAGTCCATCTGAGCAAGCAGGATACCGTGCTCAAAGACGAGGGATCCCGAGCGCGGCAAGCGTTTCAGGCCTGCCTCAGCAACTTTGAGGCCCATGTCGTTGTAGCCGTGGCTCATGCACGCTTCGATGATGTAGAGATAAAGCTTCTCGTCATTCGGCGTCAGCCGTGCCGCCCGTTCGAAGGCGGCGAATGCCTCCTCCGGCTGCCGGTTGCCGATCAGCGACTGGGCCAGCAGGTTCTCGACATTGGCATTGCTGTGGCCGCTGGACCTCAGCTCGTTCAGCAGCTTGATTGCTTCCGGGTATTGCCCGGTACCGACATAACAGAGAGCCAGGTTGAAGTTGAGCGCAGACGAGTCAGCCCCTTGTCTTTGCGCTGCGAGGAAGTGCGGGATGGCTTCGCTGAACTTTCCGCTGCGGGTGAGTTCGATTCCCCTCTGCAGCTCGGGATCTTCGCCGGAGGCCTTACGGCTCGTCTGACCGCCACGCTGGGCATACGTCAGGACGGGTGTGCCTGCCAGGAAGAACCATACCACGGCGGTGAGTAATACCGCCTGGGACCGCGCGCGTCTCGCGCGCACGTGTACATGATCCCATGGGGCTGGCGCGCGGGACGCGCGCGGTCCCAGGATTCTTTCGGAGCACAACTTAGTCATACCCATTTGCCTTCTCCTTCGACGATGGTGATATAGCGATCGACCGGAGGATTGACGAACCGCTCGACTTTGTCTGAGGGCGGGGGCCATTTTACTTCGATCCAATCCACTTTGGTCCGCGGACCCAGGCCGAGCACGGCGCGCGGGTCGTGCGCGGAAAGAAAGCCGCCCCGGCCGGCGAGCCAGGTGTGGCGCTGGAAGTCACCCGAGCGCCAGGTGATCTTCGCCCCGATCGCGTCAGGGTTGGCTTTGCGGCCCCGGAGCCGCACGCCGAGCCAATGGTTCTGTCGCCCGGCGTTGTTCCGCAGCAGTATCGGCGGGCCGTCGTTGGTCGAAATCAGCAGATCCACCGAGCCGTTGTTGTCGAAATCGCCGAGCGACATCCCGCGCGCGCCGATGTCTTTAGCAAAAATCGGCCCGCTTTGCGCGCTGACGTTCTGCCAGCGCCCGCCGGCGTTGCGAAAAAGAAGCATCGGCTCATTATACTTCACATCGGGGATGCGCTGTTGCACGACCGTGTCCACGTGCGCATTGCACAGAATCAGGTCCACGTCGCCGTCGTTATCGTAATCAAAGAGGCGGCTTCCCATGCCACTCATAAGCATGGTGGCCGCGCCGATCCCGGAAGGTATGGACAGGTCGTCGAACGTCTCCATCTTCAGATTCCGATAGAGCGAGTACATCTCGTGGTCTATGGTGGTGGTGAAGAGGTCGATCCAGCCGTCCTGGTCGAAGTCGGCGGCGTCCACGCACATGGTGGAGCGGGCCACGCCCATGACATTGTAGGCGACGCCGCTAAGGGGGCCTATGTCTTCGAATTTGCCCTTGCGGTTGGCGAAGAGGAAGGCGGGGAGTTTGTCGTTGGAAACGAGCAGGTCCATCCAGCCGTCGTTGTTGATGTCAGCCGCCACGACCCCCCAGGCCTTGGCCTCTTTGAGGAGACCCACTTCGCGGGTGACGTCGGTAAAGGTGCCGTCGCCGTTGTTGTGGAACAGCCGGCATGGTAATCCCGGATACGCGGTCGGCATGCAGTAGGCACGCAGGGACGGCGTGCCGCAATAGATGTTTTTCGCCTTGCTGAATTCCAGGAATTCGCAGACGAACAGATCGAGGCGGCCGTCGTTGTCGTAATCGAACCAGACGGCACTGGTCGTCCAGCCCGGCGCAGCTACGCCGGCTTTCTCCGTCACATCCGTGAAGGTGCCGTCCCCGTTGTTATGATAGAGGACATTGCGCGGGTATTGTGTGACGTAGAGATCGGGGAATCCGTCGCCGTCGTAATCCCCGACCGTAACGCCCATTCCATAGGCGGTGCCGAAAGCGCCCGAGCGCTCGGTTACATCGGTGAACGTGCCGTCGCGGTTGTTGTGATAGAGCGCGTTGCGGAGCGGCTGGGGCGGATCAAAGAAGTCGCACTTGCCGCTGTTGACCAGGTAGATGTCCATCCAGCCGTCGTTGTCATAGTCGATCCATGCGCAGCCGGCGCCGAGCGATTCGGGCACGTACATTTCGGGAGTAAGCCCTGCGACGTGTCTCCAGTGGATACCGCTTACGTTGGGAGGAATCTCTTCGAACACCGGCGGCGCCTTCGGCGCAGAGAAAGAGAAGATGTCGCGTATACCGCGCGGCAATGCGGCAAGCAACCCAGCCTGGCCGAGCCGGCTCAGGAAACGGCGGCGTGATCTAGAGCAGGGGGGCATTGAGATCGACGCCTCCATTACGGAGTCCACCAGGGCGCTGGTGCGTTCGTGGGTCGGCGCACGCCAACTTTTTTTTTGCGAGTGCTTCCCGTTGAAGCTGTAGTTCGCGATCCGCGGCCGCTTTGTTTCCGGTGCGGGAATAGGCAATGGCAAGCTGATAATGTCCCGCCGGGTCGTCCGGCACGCCCTTGGCATAGCGCTCCAGCGGCGCGATGGCATCTGCGTACTTGCCAGATGCGCTGAGGGACACGCCGAGCGAGAAGTAAGCCTCCATAAACCCGGCATCCAATTGCGCGGCGCGCGTGAAAAGCCGGGTAGCTTCGTCCCAAGAGCCGGCCCGGCGTGCTACCTCACCCAGCACGAAAACGGCCGATGCGTTGTCAGGATTGATTTGAAGCTCCGCCTCCAGTTCCTTCTTCGCTTCCGCAGCCGCCTCCGCGGTGGATGATGTATCGAGCAGAATGGTAGCAATGCGATAGTGGAGGCCCTGGACCTTGGGATACTGAGCCAGGATATTGCGGTAGGCCTCAATCGCCTCCTTCCACATCTGCTTCGATTCAAGCGCCTCCGCGTTCATCCTTCCCACCTGAGGCGAGTTGGGGAACCGCCGCGCCAGGTCCTGAGCCGCGCGATCGGAGAACTGCGCGAAAATGCGGGCGGCTGTGTAGAGCACTTCCGGGTCGTCGGGAAAATCGCGCTGCAAAAGCGCCAGTGCGGTCAGCACCGCGGCGGTATCGTTCACGCTCATGCCGCAGCGCACGGTGGCAAAGGCAGCAAAATAGCGTAGCTGCTTGTCTGCGAGGCCTGCCGTGCTGCGCTTCAGAACCGGGAGCGCCTCCGTGCAGCGTCCGCCCTCCGCCACGGTCAATGCCTGGCGCACGGGGGCCGTGGGATCCGCAGACTGGGCTTTTGCGGGAGCCTGGGCTGGTGGTTTCGCGGCCCCTTGCGCATTTGAGCTTATAGCAGATACGCTACAAGCAAACATAACCGTGATCATCGCGTAAAGAAATCTAGACATCGCCAATCCTCGGACGCCCGATCTTTTGGTGTCAAAGTCCATCAAAATATGGATTTTATCACATGGCACATCCGTTCTGGACACGGCAAACACAACGGAAGCCAGTGTCATCAGCTTCGGAATCCAGGATAAGAGCCGCACCGTTCACCTATGTGGGAAATCAAGGCTTAAAAAGCAGTAGCCGGGCTGGGCCTAGTCCGCATTTCTCACCAGGTTTCTGCTGCGGCGACGCATCCGGGCATGTCTAATGCGTTGCGCTTGGTCGGATTCCTCGACGTACTGTCAAGTACGCCTGCGGAATCCTCCCGTCGCGCGCCTTGTAGCCATGTCCATCTGCGCCGCCTCGCGACGAAACCTGGTGAGAAAAGCGGGCTGGTCAATAGCCAACCGCCGCGCGAGCATAATGGTCTCACCGCCAATCGAAACCGCGTATTCGTGGTTCATTTTGGGCAGAGGTGCCGGGAGAGGATCAATGAGCCTGAGCTACGGGAATTGCCTCAAGACGGTCGGGGCGACTTTTGCCGGTGGCGATTTCACTGACGCGCCGCAGGATGTCAGCAGAATAATAGCGATTGCCGCACTTGTCGCAGATGCCGATGACCAGGTCCTCGAGGATGACAAAACCGCGTCTGTGCTTGAATGCCTCCCGCTGCACGGACTTTGCCCGAACCATTCCCGTGCAATATTCGCACCGGTAACCGTAGCTGCGCCTCATGATTTTGGTTCTTCCATTTTATAGACCGTAATGATGAGAAAGCGTCCGGATTCGGTGAAGCGCCCGACGATCGCGACGGCACTCATTTCGTCAGCCTCGATTCCATAGATAGTATAACACACTCTGCCGCGCCCATCCCAACGTGTCCGGACCAGGCGTCCATTGAAAATTGCGTGCTCGACATCAAAAATATCCAGATCGTCCTCGGTCATCTCCTCCAGCGCATGAATAGTCATGTCATAGGATCCATCCGATATTTTCGACCGGATCCGTTCCAGCGTTCTTCGCGGCATCGCCGTGCTCCTGATACTCCTATTTATTTCGCGAACCGCGAATTTATTTCAGCGAAACTCAACAGGTAGGGTTGAGGCAACCATTTTGCCGTCGAGCGCATTGATGACAACCCCGGCCGGCAGCCAAATCAACCGTTGGACAGCCTCTTACGCCCGGGTATCCTACCGGGGCGGCTCATTGCGTTTCCTGCTGTGGAATCGCGTGGTAAAGCGGCAGTGCTGATGGTATTCTTCGGCGACAATGCCGGCTGCCAGGTGCATGGGATGCAGAAAGTATTCGCCGGCGCGGTGAGGCGTGAGCAGTACACGATCGGCAAAGCGGCTGAAGAAGGGAGGTCCCGCGGCTGGGTCTGCCTCACTCAAGGAAAAGGCAGACGCTCTGGCGGGTTCGGCCCCCCCTTCAACGCTTCCATATTCACTCAGGCAGGTCCTGTGGTTCGCGGCGGCCCTGATTGCGATCACGGTTGTCGTCTACGCGCCGGTCCGGCATTTCGACTTCGTACCCATCGACGATCCCTCGTTTGTGAGCGAGAACACCCACGTGGCCGGCGGCCTGACGTGGCGCGCAGTCGTCTGGGCTTTCAGCACCGGGCATACAGGCAACTGGCACCCGCTGACGTGGCTGTCGTACATGCTCGATGTGGAGGTATTCGGGATCAGCGCCCCGGGTCACCATCTCGTAAGCCTCGCTCTCCACTTGGCTAACACACTCCTGCTGTTCTGGCTCCTCGTCTACATGACGCGCGCCCCGGGCCGCAGCGCCTGCGTCGCCGCGCTCTTCGCCGTCCATCCGCTTCACGTGGAGTCGGTGGCCTGGGTGGCGGAACGAAAGGACGTCCTCAGCACGCTGTTCTTCCTGCTCACCCTTTGGGCGTACGCCGCATACGTGCGACGGCCGGCCATCGGCCGCTACCTGCGCATGCTGATCTGCTTCGCGCTCGGGCTGATGGCTAAGCCGATGCTCGTCACACTCCCGTTTCTGCTCCTGCTGCTCGACGTCTGGCCGCTGCGGCGCGTGACGACCGAATTCGGCACTCGGAACCGGCCGGGCTACGGGTTGCCACGGAATTGGTTCTCCGCTCTCGCCCGGCTCGTGCCCGAGAAGATTCCGCTGTTTGCGCTCAGTGCCGCATCGTCTGTCGTTACTTATCTCGTTCAGCAGCAGGCGGGGTCCGTCAGCACGCTTGATCAGATTCCGTTCGCCCTGCGCGCCACAAACGCACTGGTGTCATATGTCGTTTACCTCGGTAAAATGATCTGGCCAGTACACCTCGCTGTGCTGTATCCCTATCCACAAGACATTCCCGCGCTCTGGATCACGGGTGCGGCTCTGACGCTGATCTGCATTTCGGTTGCGGTCTTCCGGTCGGCGGGGCGTCGACCGTATCTCCTCGTCGGATGGTTCTGGTACCTGGGCACCCTGTTCCCCGTCATCGGGTTGATCCAGGTCGGGATCCAGTCGATGGCGGACCGCTACACGTATATTCCGCTCGTGGGGATTTTCATCCTGACTGTGTGGGGGGTGCCGGACCTGCTCGCCGGCTGGAGCGGAAGGCGCGTGCTTCCGGTTGCCGCCGGCGTCGTAGTGCTCTTGTGCGCGATCGCAGCTCGGGCCCAGGTTCGCTTCTGGGAGAACGGAATCACGCTGTGGGAACACGCCGTGGAACTGACCCTCGGCATGGACAATTACACTGCACACATTTCCCTCGGGCAAATCCTGCGCCAACAGGGGAGATTGGACGAAGCGGTCGCCCACTTTACCGAGGCTGTCCGCATCAAACCCGGCTCTCCGGAAGCGCACCGCAATTTAAGGCTGGCGCTCTCGGACCAGGGGAAGCTCGACGAGGCCCTCGCATCCCTCTCGGAGGAGGTGCGCCTCAATCCAGGGAGCGCTGATAGCCAGGCGGAACTGGGATTCGCCCTTTCCCGGGTGGGAAAAACCGAAGAGGCGATCCCTCATTATCTGGAGGCGCTACGCCTCAACCCCGATTCCGCCGAGGTTCACAACGCCCTCGGCTATGCGCTGGCCGGCGGAGGGAAGACCGTCGAAAGCATACAGCACTTCAGGGAAGCCATGCGCCTCAAACCTGACTTTGCCGAGGCCCATTTCAACCTGGGTCTTTCCCTGCGGAGCCAGGGGCAGGCCGTGGAAGCCGCCACGCAGTTTTCCGAGGCCGTACGCCTCAGACCGGACTACCCGGAAGCCCAAAACGCCCTCGGGTTGGCGCTCGACGCCCAGGGGAAGGTTGGTGATGCCATTACGCACTACCGGGAGGCGTTGCGACTGAGGCCGGAATACGCAGAAGCCCACAGCAACCTGGGGCTGGCGCTGGCCAACCAGGGGAACCAAGAGGAGGCGCTCTCGCAGTTCTCCGAAACCGTGCGGCTCCGCCCGAACTCCGCGGTCCCCCGCCTCAATTACGGCAAGGCACTGGCGGACGCGGGCCGATACGGCGAGGCAACCCTGCAGTTCAAGGAAGCACTGCGCATCGATCCGAAAAACCGGACAGCGCGATCGGCGCTGGAGTACCTTGCGCGGCAACCCCGGTAATAGCAATTCCACAATGACGTGGCACGGGCTTCCAGCCCGTGACCGCTCAGAGGCGAAATTCTGAATTCACCCACACCCATTTCCAGTCTGCCAATCCCGCCTTCAATGGATTTTCCAGGATGTACGTGATCTGCTGTTCGAGTTCATCCTCATCTTGAATCAGGTGGTCGAAATACTCCGCCTCCCAGAAAGCACCCTTGCGCCCAATCAGTCTATTTGCCTCAAGAGCCGTAAACGATTTCCAACTGTGCAGGATCTTGGAAAGGGGGTTATCACCCAGCGGCTTTACAATGACATGTACGTGGTTCGGCATGATGCACCAGCAGGCGAGGATATAGCGGACATTGTTGAAATGACTCAGGGCCGTGCTTACCAGTTGCGCAACTTCTGGGATTTTAAGATGACACGCACCGTGTCCGGCATTGAGGTAATGGTCGACCTTTTCCCAAAAAAGATGTGCAAGGCTCCTCCTTTCCTGGGAGGAAAGCGGGCGCTTCATCTGGTGGGCTGTTTTGACGATATTTTCTCGCTCGAAACGCCAGCCTGCCAGGACGGACGCAGGTAATGAACCTGCCAGCCGAAAATTCACCGCATACGTACCACCTTCCTTGGTCCAATGCGGCAGGTAAGCGCCGTGCCGCTTGTTGATGACTTGGGAAGATTCTTCCATAAACGAAAAACCCCGTGGCAAGAGTGATTGAGCAACAACGGTATCACGGGCAGGATGCCCGTGCCACAACCTGGGATATGAGTTTTCGGAATTCAGGCTTAGCGGATCTCGGCGGGTAGGGTTGAAGCCACGATTTTGCCGTCGATGGCGTCCTGAGCCACGGCGCGCAGGCGATAGGCCCCGGGAGGTGCTTGCAGGGTAACAGACATTTCAAGGCCGGTTTCGGTCATGCGGATGAAAGAGGACTCTTTCAAGGAAAACTTGATTTCGAGCTCCGTGCCGGTCACAAAATGGCCGCTGTCGTCGAACAGGGTCGCGATGAAAACCAGCCTCTGAGTGCGCAGGCCGTCCTTTTCGACGAAGTGAAATTTCCGCGCGTCGACATTAAGTACGACCTCGAGGGCCGGATCTCCGGTGTCCGTCCTGGAAGGTTCCGAGCTGATGACGGCTGCCAGCTCCCTTACCATCTCCGACCCCATGACTTCGCGATCGACCCTTCGTTCCTGAACAGGCGGCTCCTGCTGCTTTGCAATCGCCCAGTAGCCGGGCCGCGCCTGGATGACATAATCGTTTTTGGACCTCATGCGTACTTTGAGACCGTGAAATTTTCCATTGGGAGCTTCTTGTGGTGAGAAGCCGAAGAGATAGGAAACCTCTGGGATCATGCCAACCTTACGAAAGCCGAGGTCGAGATCGTTATTGTTCTGAAAGAACAGGCCGCCGGTGCTTGACGCCAGAATTGCCATTATATCATTGCTGAGGTCCTTCTCTTTGGTCCCCAACTCAACCAAACGTCTGATCGAACGCTCGTCGGCGCCGCGAGTCACCTCCGGTGGATCCTCTGTGTAGAGGCCTTTGGCGTCGAGCGCGTTAATGACGACGTCGGCATGGAGGGCATGGTCTATGACTTTCTGGTGCTCCGCTTCGAGCGTTCCGACCGGGAAGCCTGAGGACGTCAGCAGAACCATTCGCCTTCCGGGCAACTGCGCCATGTAGTCCACAAGGTTGCCCATGGTTTCCAATGCACGCGCTGAGGTGTCGCGGATCTGGGTCCACATAGCTTCGGCCTGCATCATCACCTGGTCTGTTCCCGGAAAAGGCCAAGGTCCGGCTTTACCCGGAAGAATGGCAGATATTGATCCTCTCCCTATGGCAGATGGTGATCCTCTCCGTCCAGAGCATCGCACTAGTTCGGCGTACTTTATAGCATAAGTCTCATAATCAATCTTGTTGGCGATTACATAAGCGTCATAGGGTGTCAGTTTGGGGCAGATGTCGCCGTATGGAGTGCGCGGGAATGAATTGTACCGATCGACCGCCGCCACGAGTTTCGTTACGTCGCCGGTAAAAGGCACAATCTGCCTTCCGGATGTGGTAAACAGCCCCACGCGATCACCCTTTGCCAAGCCCTCCTTGAGAAAGCGCCTGGCCGCCGCTTTCACATAGAACTGGTCGGCGGAAGGCATGCTGAAGTCGTCGAAGAGCAGAGCTACATATCGCAATGGCAGTCGCAATGGCAGCACCGATTTCGTGCTCTCAGGTGCGGAATCCGCCGCCTTTGCGGCCGACGGTTGCGCCACCATTGGGACGAAAGTCTCCACGGAAAACGCCGTGATCTCCCGCTTCTTGCCTGCATCTTCGATCTCGAAATCGTCCTTGCCCAGCCCGCCGATCGCGCGGCCCCGGGTGTCGCGAACCACGACTCCCACTTCGACAAGATTGGAATCCGCCCGCAACGTGTACTGCGCGCGCGGCCAATATGTTTGAATGGTCGCATCCATCTCCTTGGGGCTTGAGGCCTGCTGAAAGGGGAAAGCAAATATTTTGCAAACGAAAAACACGAACCCAATAATGGCCAGCCGACGCACCAGGGGTAGGAATACAGGATGCCTGCTATCTCGAGCAATCACCGGAATGATGCTGGATCGAGTCATTCTGCCACGCATCGCCTTCTCCAAAAATCAGCTTCGACATTGGTATATATGATACGAAGAGTGCCGAAGCGTAGCCTACGTCATTTTGACGACGTAGAAACCAAGAAAGTTCATATGCTGGTGCCGCAGAGTCCATTGGGTGCATCATCCGAGACGGATCCCAGGAACACTGCCGCGAGCTGGAAACTGCCCCCGATCTGGGACGGCGCCTGGATAGGGGTAGGGAGAATCGATTGAGTTCGATCCCCCCTCCCTCCGAACCGGACAGGCGGTTCTCCCGCATCCGGCTCTCCGGTTAGTGGTTTTACCTCGT
>Ga0315284_10014850_pt1 | contig 11083 bp, 11 predicted proteins | sample YL17G09_16_MG_FD_203696 | JGI IMG/M metagenome (GOLD analysis project Ga0315284, IMG submission 203696) | Sediment microbial communities from Yellowstone Lake, YNP, Wyoming, USA - YL17G09_16 | ecosystem: Environmental > Aquatic > Freshwater > Lake > Sediment | place: USA: Wyoming | collected...
GAAGAAAGAGCGCTCCTTGAAAACGAAGGATTGTCTGTGAATGATTTCAGAATTAGATCTATGCCTGAGCTGTCTTCAAAAGGAAGTACGAGAGCCGCATTGGTACCTATAAAAGGGTTTTCATACAATAACTCTACATTCTCATTTGATTTGCCTAAGGGAGCTTTTGCCACATCTGTTTTGCGTGAATTTATTGATCGCAAGCAACTGGATTGTTAATTGTTGGATAAATTGTAGATGGGATTCGTATGGATATCTTAAGGATAGCTGAATATGTAATGATGTTTGCTGTTCTCTACTTCACAGTGATCATGCTTATAATTTATATAAAAAACAGAGGGCAGCTCTGGACAAGAAAAAAAGACACAGAATATGAACCAACAGTTTCTTTTGTGATTCCCGCCTATAATGAAGAAGCGCTTATCGAAAGAACTGTTCGGTCTGTCCTCGCAGTTGATTATCCTAAGAGTAAGTTAGAGGTTGTTGTTGTAAATGACGGATCGAAAGATAAGACATCTTCAATTGTAAAGGCTATTGCAGCCAAAGACAAGCGGGTCAGATTATTTGACCGAAAAAATGCTGGAAAGGCAGAGGCGTTAAATTTTGGAATCAAGCAGGCTAAAGGGGAAATCGTAATAACACTAGATGCTGACTCGTATGTGACAAGGAATGCTGTCAAAGTTTTGATGACCCATTTTGACGAAGATGTTGCTGCTGTCACTTCCGCTGTCAAAGTCAGAAACAAGAAAGATATGTCGTTCATAGAATCACTGCAGCGGGTTGAATACCTGTTCACAATCTTCAATCGGCGCCTTTTTTCATTCATAAATTCAGTGTATGTTACGCCGGGTCCCCTTAGTGCATTCAGGAAAAAAGTGTTTGATGAAATCGGTGGATTCGATCCTGACAACATTATGGAAGATCAAGAAATCGCGCTCAGAATTCAGTCAGCCCATTATCGGATTGTTAGTTGCATGGATGCTGTTGTGTTTACGGAGGTTCCGAAGAACTTCAACGAATTGATGAAGCAAAGGATCAGATGGCACCGGGGTGGCTTCAGGAACATAATGAAGTATTCCTACATGATAAGCCCGGAATACGGGGATTTTGGGGCATTTGTAATGCCTTACTCGTTTGCTGCAATCTTTCTTCTATTTCTTGTCTTTGCGATTGTGGCAGTTGCAGTCTCAAAAGTTTCAGGACTTTACTTCCTTGACCCTGCGCTATCGATAGAACCGATTCACATCATCTCTGCAATCGTGCTCGCTGTGACGCTCGGATGGACGTTTATCGCACTATCGCATATAGAAAAGAATCCAGATATCAAAACAATGATTCTTTATACGTTAGCCTATTGTTATATGATCACGCTCTTCATGGTTATCGCAGTCTTTAAAGAGCTGCGAGGAGAACCTGCTTCCTGGTAAAGACACTGTAAGTGATAATTTGTGAGGGTTTAGTGATAATCTATGCAAAAAACTGAAAGGCAAATAAACTGGAGCATCTACGTCATTGGTTTCATAATCTCCACAATTATTTTTGGAGCTGGTTTCTGGTTAGGCTCGCAGATTGAAAAAAGTGTTTCTGAAAGTCTGCAGAAAACAATCGGAGACACGCGAAGCAAGATCACATCTATCGAAACCATGCTCATACTTCAGGACGACCCCGCCTTCTGCTCGTTTTTCCTTGATGAAATATCGAATTTCGACAAAGAAACCTATGCGCTTGGGACAAAGATAGGATACATGGAAGAGAGAAAGGATATCGATCCCCAGCTTAAGGCGGACTACATGGCTTTAGAGTTGCGTGACTACTTTCTTGCGAAAAAGATCAATAGCAAGTGCGGCAGCAATGCGTCTCTTGTGCTCTATTTCTTGTCAAGCTCTTCGTGCTCAACTTGCAGAGCGCAGGGAAATGAATTGACGAGTGCCAGACAACAGGCAGCAATTCGGGTTTATTCGTTTGACATTGACATAAATAGCTCATTGGTGAATTCGCTCGTTCAGAGCCAAAGCATCAAAACATACCCCACACTGGTTATAAACGACAAAAAGTACGAGGGTTATGTGACAATGCAAGCAATACTTGACGCTGTGAAAAAATGATCTCAATACGCGTCAGAAAAGCAAAAGAGGGTACAATTCTTGCGATGTGCGATAAAGAGCTACTTGGAAAAACATACAACGAGGGCAAAGCGGTTCTTGACCTTAAGAAATACGGCTCATTTTACGAAGGCAAAGTTGTGAAAGAAGAGGCCAAAGAATTGAAAAATGCAATAAAGAGCGCTAGTATCATCAATGCTGTTGGAAAAAAGGCGATTACAATTCTGAAAAGGGCAGGGATCAAAACTAACGGCAGCAGAACGATTGATGGCGTTCCACACCTCCAAGTGTACAAAATCTAGATGTTTGTTTCCTCATTTTGCAGCTGAGACTATTCTGATTACGTCTCCGTCGTTCAGCTCATGGTCTTTAGCCATACGTATCTTCTTTTTCGCATCAATTGCGTACAGGAAAGATTTTGCCAGTTCCGTATGAATCTTTTCAGCGAAGGCGAGGGCAGTTGTTCCTTTTCTGACAAATATTGCGTCTGGCAGAACATTTCCAAAATTATCTGTCAACTTATGCTCATCGCTAACCGGATAAACTGTGATCAATTGCAGAACATCGAAAACTGCTGTGTTGAGCAACTTTTGTACGCCAGATCCTCCGTTTTCCTTCAGCACTTTCGATATCTTTTCCAAAGCTGAGTGCTGGCCTTGGCTGATGTTTTGTGACAATATCTCAAAATCTGAAGAATCTGGATTGAATTTAATCAATCCTTTTTCGCTCGCCTTTCTCAATGCAAGCTCCCCGTCTGCATAAACTGAAAATATTTTTCTATCTGGGAACTCTTTCAGCAGCTTTTCAAATTTTACTTTTGCACCTGGAAGATCTATCTTGTTTGCTGCCACCACTATCGGGAGCGTTCGTTCCCTGATTTTCTTTGCAAACTCTTTGATTTCGCTGTCAGACCACTGAATTCGTTCCTTTGATAAAGCTAATTCGTCTGCAACTCTTTCTATCATGTCGGCTGAAACATTCAAACCCGTAAGAATCTGTCTTATTGTTTCCAAATTCCTGTTCTTAACTTTGTTCCAATTCTTCAGAAGAATGCTGGCAATCCATTCATTAATCTCCGTCTCAAGAAATCTGATTTCTTCTGCCGGATCTGCTCCTTCTGTCGGATTACCCTCCAGATCGGTCTGCCCGCTTACGTCAACGATTTGAATGAGCATGTCGGCATTTCTTACGCTGTCAAGAAACTTGTTGCCTAATCCTTTTCCTTCATGTGCGCCCGGAACAAGACCTGCCAAATCAACTACATTTATTGGAACGTATCTTGTCCCGTCAATACACTTTGAATTTTTCGGGTTACATCTCAGCCCAAATTGCTTGTCTGGGCACTTGGCTGTGATAAATGTTGCTCCTTTATTCGGCTCAATTGTTGTGAATGGGCGTGGCGAAATGGGAACGTCTATCTTTGTAATCGCTGAGAAGAACGTTGACTTTCCCTTGCTCGGAGCACCAGTTATTCCGATTAGCATAAGAGTATTGTTTGGCGCAGAATTAATTAAATATCTCTCTAGTCCCCATTAGGAACTCTGCTGGCATCCTTCGGCTCCTTAGCTGCCCTAACATTGGTTTTTAAAGTTTTGTAGGAAATTTGTTATATGGCGGACATATTGTTTTCGTTTGTTGTTTTGCTCATCCAACTTTTCTTAGGCATACTCTTTGCTGTCCTCTCAGTATATTTTGCATTGAGGCTTTTTGATGTAATGACGGAGGAAATCGACGAAATCGCTGAGCTCAAGAGAGGCAATATTGCTGTAGCGCTCGTCCTTTTCACCATTATCGTCTCAATCGCAACGATAACGAGCCAGGGAATCCAACAGTTTGAGAATATATTCAATGCGACTACGTTTTCTTTGCCGATGTTTATGATTTCATTCATAATGGCCATTGTCCAGCTCGGTGTTGTTCTGCTGATTGCTGTGCTGACAATTTACACTGCGATAAAGGTTCTTGATACGCTTACGGTTGGAATTGACGAACTGAAGGAACTGAAGAAAGGAAACATCGCAGTCGCACTTCTGATCTGTGCAGTAATTTACACTGTTTCATTCATTGTTGCTGTATCGATAAGCGGAATAGAAAACTTGCTCATATTTCAACCTGAGACGCTTGCGACTCTTGTTGGATTAAAGTAACTGCCATAATTCTCTAATTTTTAATTCTCTAGCTTTTTGCCGATAATCCTGCCGCCTACATTTTCAAGCTCTATCCCTAATTTGCTGTTCTGAAAGGATTGGATCGTTACGATGTCTGTTTCGCATTTTGTGCTTGCAGTTTGGATCTGCTCTTTGCTTTCTATTATCATCTCAGTTCCGTAGGCTGAAACATTGACTGGTCTTGAAAAAACGAATGAAAGATCTTGCCGGTTCCTTGGGCCAAGAATGCATAACATGTCAGCAGTATTTGAAAGGTCTGACAATGCCCTTTGCTCGCTCAGCATCGCCATATTGGATTCGACGATCTCTCTGCTCTTCATTATCGAAGGAAGGAGAAGGATGAAGACTGACAGGTTTACTCCGATAAGGATTAGCATTTCCAAAGACAGCTGCCCTTGTTTGTAGCTGTCTTTCTTCTGTTTCTTTTGCTTGGCGCTTCCATGCTGCCCGGTGCTATGTGCATGTTCCGTCAATGCACTCACCGGACCTGCATTGCCGTGACGAAACGCACGCTTCCCCGCTGAGGCGCTTTGCAAAGCCAGACGTTTCATTGATAATGATCTGCATGTCAAGGCTTTGGTTCTGTATCTGCGCCGATGTGCTTCTTGCAGTCTCCTGAAGGCGGGCGGCAACTGTGAGAACAAGTCCCAACAGAACTGCAAAGACAATTATCATCTCGGCAGAGATTTGTCCGCGCGGTAAATGCAGAGAATTGTTTTTCATGACAAAATAGCTGAACGGCCGTTGATAACTGTTTGTGGCGGAGCTACACCACGGGAGTAATTAAAATTTGACTCCTTCTCGCTCTTCTCTTTCCTTCCTTAGTAGCGTTGCCAAAAAAGAACCTGTGCTCAGCGCAACGGTTACATAGAGAATTTCGATTGCAATAATTGATGCGCCATTTATTATTTTGTAAATATCAAGGTTCAATCCTCCGCCAATTCTGAACTGTGTTGCCTTTGCAGCATTAAGCAGAAAAAGGGCAATGCCCACTCCGGCGCCCAATCCAATACCCAGCCCAAATATCTTATAGAAATCGAATCTGATCACGTATTCCTCAGTCAGTTTGTAGCCTAATGCGAATGCTGCAAGGATAATTGTCAGATCAAAGTATCCCCTGGTTTGGTCAAGATCAAAGAAGCCAAGTAGGGCCAGTACGATGTACAATACGGAAACAACAAGGAATCCGTAAGGTAGCTTGTCGATAAGCTGCATGTATAGATATGCTGTGATGTTCTTTTAAAATTGGTTAATTACTGCATCCGTTGGTCCAATATCTCCCGATCACTTCAGCCTGATGGTGTCAAGATTCATTGGCGCTCTGGCTTCTATTCTCATCAGCCTTGAAATCGTGAATGCGAGGTCCTCGCATTTTCTTTCTTCCCCGTGATCGATAAGAATACGCATTGGCTTTGGACGGATGTTCTTCACATATGCGAGCAGCTGGCGCCTGTCGCTATGGCCGCTGAATCCCTCTGTTGACTCAACACGCATATTGATCTTTATTGTATCAAGGCGACCGTCTTCGCCGACAACGGCTACTTCCTTGTCGCCACGCTGAATCTTGCGGCCAAGGGAATAATTAGTATTGAAGCCGACAAATATAATTGTGTTCTTTGGATTGTCCGCCATTGCTTTGAAATATTCAACTGACGGCCCCCCCGTCATCATACCGGATGGTGCGAGTATTACGCATGGCGGGCCTTCGAGAATCTCTTCCCTTTTGTTCTTTGCAATTTCGAAAATCGGGGACTCGAACGGATTTCTGTTGCTAAGTATCATGCGCTGCAAGCTGTCGCGCAGATATTCAGGATAGACTGTGTGAATTGCGGATGCTTCCAGCACCATTCCGTCGATGTAAACTTTGTATGGGAAGTTTCCTACTTTTCTTGCATATTCCTCAAGAATAAACATCATGTCCTGCGAACGTCCGACAGAAAATACAGGAATCAGAACCTTTCCGCCATTTCTTAGCGTCTCGTCGACTATGCGAACAAGTTTCGCTTCCGCTTCCTGGCGCGGAAGTTGAAAATCGTCCTTTCCACCGTATGTACTCTCCATCACAAGCGTCTCGCACCTGGGAAAGACTGCATTTGCCGGATTGAACAGCCTTGTGTGGCTGTACTTGAAATCACCTGTGTAAACAAAATTATGGAAGCCGTCGCTGATATGCAAATGAACAATCGAGCTCCCTAGAATGTGTCCTGCATTGTGGCATGTGAGCTTGATCTCCGGAGTGATGTCTGTTACTTCCGAATATTCGCGCGTTATGCAATGAACAAGCGTGTTGCGCACGTCTTTCTCTGTATAGAGTGGCTCTGCTCCCTGGCGCTTCATAACTTTGATATAATCGAAGCATAGCAGAGCGAGCAAATCGCGAGACGGCGGCGTGCAGTAAAGCGGGCCTTCATAGCCCATCGCATAGAAGTATGGTATGAATCCGCAATGGTCAAGATGCGAGTGCGACAGCACAAGAGCGTCGATCTCGTCAAGCGGAATGTTCAATTCCCGGATATACGGATACTCTTTTGATGTGTCTGTTGCTTCAAATCTGAGACCGCTGTCAAGGATAATCTTGTCGTTTGATGTCTGCAAGAAAATGCATGACCTTCCGACCTCTCGGAATGCACCGAGAGCGGTTATTTTTACCCATGATGTCTTTTCCTGCGGTGTGAATATTCTTTTGCCGACTTTCTGGAGGAACTTCTTTCTGACTTCTGCTTCTTTCAGCAGCGTTCCGCGCACACCTTTGATGATATCTGATGGCAATGTAGGAACTCTGAGCACTTTCGGCGCCCATCCGCTGCTTTTGATTATCTCTTTGAGCGTTGATCCTCCTTTGCCAATGACTATGCCTGGCTTGTACGCTTCTATCCATACCTCGTGGAACTCTGGGCAGAAATGGATATTGTCTGCCTTAGCATCCGCTGGAATGACTGTTTTGATCTTCTGCAATGCTTCGTCCGGAGGAAGCAGCGCGTCTGCGGTTGCTCGGATTATAACTTTCTTTTTGATTCCAGCTGCAATATCCCGCACTGGATTGTCAGCCGCGTAGAATTTCTCAACGTTGTCTACGTAAATTACGATGTCCGGCCCTTCCGCCTCTATCTTTGCAGCTGAACATCCAGGTGGAAGAAGTGTTTCGATCTTTTTCACTAATTCGGGCTGTATATTTTGCATATTTTCAAAACTCATAAGATTATATTAGAACAAATAACTGAAATGAGAGTGCGGCAAAGTGCGCCGCAGTCACCGCCCGTCTTTCCTTTTGTTTTATCTTCGCCTTTCTACTTTCGCTTCTTTTCCGCTTCTCTTGAAACGGGTCTCTCTGTCTCTGGCGCTAATCCTTTGTGGCGCCTGAAACCTTCTTTTGTAATCGTAACGATATTTATTGATCCTCCTGAAGCAACGTCCCGCTTTATTGCTGCGGTTATTGCTCGCGTAGCGAGGGACACGCTACCGTTGGTGTCTTTTTTTTCATAGTGCTCGTCTAGGATTGCATATGCCATCGGAGTGCCGCTTCCAGTAACAGTATATTTGTCTTCCGGAATAGTATCGCCCCATGGACCGAGATTGAAAAGCTTTGGCTTTCCGTCTACTTCGATGCCACCGATAATAATCTGAGAATAGAAAGGGAACATCTTGTACTGATACATTATATTTGACAGAAGTGATGTTGCTGCGTCCACACCTATCGGTCTGCCGTTCCTGATCCTGAATAGCTTTGCTTCGGTTGCGAGCATCTGCGCAAGCTTCTGGCCGTCGCTGGCAGCTCCAGCGATAGTCATGCCAATGTGCTCGTCAACTTTGAAGATCTTTTCTATTTCCTGCGTTGCAATGAAATAGCCCATTGTTGCCTTTCGCTCACTAGCTAGAAGGACTCCATCGCTACAAACGATACCGACTGTTGTCGTACCTTTCAACTGCTTTGGTTCCATTTAAGTCACCAGAAAATGAATAGTAATGTCTCTTGCCCTGACATATGACAACCGTGAGATATATAAATCCACCTTTAGAACTGAGCAAACTCACCGCAGAATAGCCAAAACTCAATCACCAAAAGCTTTTAATGAATTATTAGAGTAAGGTTTTCACTAATTAATTCCTGAATAAATTCGGAATAATTCATGGAAAATAAATAAAGAGTAATAAAATAAATAAAGAGCAATGAATATTATTTCTAATTACGGGTGCTAACGTGGAAGAATTTGATGTTATTGTAGTTGGTGGGGGGCCTGGCGGATCGACATGCGCTGCGTTCCTTGGCAGGGAAGGACATAAAGTGCTTCTTGTTGACAAAGCGCATTTTCCAAGAGAAAAAACATGTGGCGACGCAATCAGTGGAAAATCTTTAACTGTTTTGAAGGAATTGGGGCTGCCGCCAGAAGTTGAGAAGGTTGCGCATGCAAAAATCTATGGCTTGACTTTCTCCTCTCCGAACAACACTATCCTGAAAATACCAATGAAAGACCCTGAAAGAAACTACGGGTATGTGGTCCGAAGAGAGCTGTTTGATAATGTACTATTCAGGAATGCAAAGAAATATGTCAAAACGCTTGAGCAATTTCAGGTAACTGATCTTATCAAAGAAGGAGATAAACTCGTAGGTGTCAAAGGGATTGATCTCTTGACAAACACACAGAAAGAAATAAGGGCTAAGATTATTGTTGGCGCAGACGGGGCGACATCTGTTGTTGCCCAGAAACTTGGACTGTTTGATGTTGACGAATCACATCATTGTGTTGCGCTCCGCGCATATTACGAAGGAGTGGAGGGAATGGACAACACAATTGAACTTCACTTTACTGAAGGGATAGTCCCTGGTTACTTCTGGATTTTCCCTGCGGGGCACAAAGGCTTTGCAAATGTCGGGATTGGAATGTTGACAAAAGATATGAAGAAAAGAAAAGTTAATCTGAAAGAGACAATGTTCAAAGAAATTGCTGAGAATCCGCTGTTCAAAGAAAGATTCGCAAAAGCAAGGCTTGCTTCTGAGATTAAAGGTTGGAACCTGCCTCTTGCATCTAAGATGAGGAAGATGGCGGGCAACGGTTGGGTGCTTCTTGGCGACGCTGCGTCTCTCATTGATCCGTTCAGCGGTGAGGGAATGGGTAATGCAATGATAAGTGCGAAGATTGCATTCCGAACAATCAGCAAAGCGATCAGACTGAATGATGTTTCTGAAAAAATACTGAAAGAATACGAAACGGAACTAAGAAAGGAACTGAAAGACGAAGTCGGTATGAGTTATAACCTCCAGCGACTTGGAAAGTACAAGTTCCTGCTTAATTTTGTAATTGGAAAAGCTGCGAAGAACAAAGAGGTTCGGGATCAAATATCTGGAATGTTAATAAACGAAGAAGCAAAGAAAGGATTTGTCTCTCCGTTGTTTTATGTCAAATTGCTCTTTAGTTAACTGTTTTGCTCGTTCTTTTTAGCTAACTGCACTTAACCGGCTACTCCGTTTCGGCTAGCAATTTCCTTAATTTTTCAAAATCTTCTTCTAGAAGTTTTCTTTTCTTTATTGGGGATCTGATCCCGGCGGCAGGATGAAACGTTGAAAAGAATAGCTTATGATTCACTGGAATCACTGATCCGTGAACCTGGCTTACTTTCAATTTATCATCTATAAGTGTATTGAGTGCTGTATTTCCTAGAGTAACGATATATTTTGGTTTTATTACATTGATCATTTCACTGACAAAATCCAGACTTTGTCTGATTTCTTTTTTATTTGGTTTCCTATTGTTTGGCGGACGCCAATGAAGAACTGACGTGATAAACGCGTCTTTGCGTTGCATTTCCAGTTTTGTCTCTATCAATTCTGTCAATAATTTTCCTGACCTCCCAACAAATGGCCTGCCTGTTCTGTCCTCTTCCGCACCTGGCGCCTCGCCGATAAAAACTACTTTTGCGTTAGCGCTTCCTTCACCGGGAACTGGAGTTTTGTTATATTTTGATCTGACAAAGGATCTGATTTTCTTCAAGATCATGCTTAGCTGTTTTTCCTTGTTCATACCATCCCTTGTGCTTGACCGCTGGATAATGGGGTCGCTGAGATTTGAACTCAGATCACCAGCTCCCAAAGCTGGCAGCATGCCAAGTTAGCCCACGACCCCTAATAATAAATACTAGATTATGTTTTTAACCCTATAGAAGTGTGTGAAATGCAACTAATAAAAATGAATGAATCTAAACCTGCTAAAAAAGCTTTGATGCGTGCGGTATCAGCACTTCGGAAAGGAGGGTTAGTTGTCTTTCCCACAGAAACCGTGTATGGACTTGGTGCCTCTGTATCCAACAGAAAGGCAGTAGATAAAATTTTTAGGATAAAGGGGCGTCCTACTGACAACCCATTAATCGTGCATATCGGAAAAATAAAGCAGCTTGACTTACTCGCTAAAGAAGTTGGGATTGGAACAGAGCGACTGATTGAAAAATTTTGGCCTGGACCATTGACTTTAATTTTAAAGAAGAAACAAGATGTTCCTAGCAATGTTACAGCTGGCTTGGATACAGTAGCTGTGAGAATGCCGTCGAATAGGATTGCTCGGAAACTTGCGGAGATTGCTGGCCCGATTGCAGCTCCAAGCGCAAACAAATCTGGCGGTTTAAGTCCTACAGATGCTGAACATGCCATAGAAGATCTGACTGAAACGGATAGAAAAAAGATCGGGGTTGTTATTGACGCAGGTAAAACTGAATTTGGATTAGAATCTACTGTTTTTGATCCGGCTAAAAAATTGATTCTGCGGCCCGGACCAATAACGTTGCGTCAATTGCGCAGATATGTGCCTGAAACCAGATACTCTA
>Ga0315284_10014851_pt1 | contig 11083 bp, 7 predicted proteins | sample YL17G09_16_MG_FD_203696 | JGI IMG/M metagenome (GOLD analysis project Ga0315284, IMG submission 203696) | Sediment microbial communities from Yellowstone Lake, YNP, Wyoming, USA - YL17G09_16 | ecosystem: Environmental > Aquatic > Freshwater > Lake > Sediment | place: USA: Wyoming | collected...
GGTTGTCTTTACTCACCGCGAAGCTTCGCAAACGCTGTGACAGACAATACCTGTGCGCCACCCCTGTCGCAAGCGCAATATAATGCTATATTGTAGCGGCAGGAAAACTACATGCGATTGCCCTGCCCGACCACCGTCTACCAGGGCTGGCTGTTCGTTAAAAAGGCCGCGTCCCTTTACAATGCGGATACGGCGAACTGGACCCCGGCGAAAATCAGCGTTCACCCTGCTGCCACGCTTGTGATCAGCGCCGGCGGCCCGGGCGAGTTCACCGGCACGCACGTCGGTACGCTGCTCAAGAATCTTACCGCGTCGGTCAATAACAATGGTTTGATGGTTGGTTCGGTTTTTTGTCTGGATACCGCCAAGGCCACCGGCACGGTCACAGTTTCGGCTGACATTTCGGACTCAAAGGGCCCCGGCGGCGGCGCGTTCCTCCTCAAGAAATGCGAGGGAGGCACATTGCAGCTCTCCGGCAACAACACCTACACCGGCCAGACGGCTCTCGAAGGCGGCACGCTAAGCGTGGCTTCGCTCAACAGCGTTGCCAACGGCAAGGCCAGCAGCAGCCTGGGTGCGCCGACAACCGTGGAGAATGGCGAAATCGTCATGGGCAGCGGCGACGGTGAGTTCACCCTGATTCATACAGGCACGGGCGAAACGTCTGACCGCGTGATGAATCTTGCTGGAAAGAATTCAACCGTGACCTTCGATCAATCCGGCACCGGCCGGTTGAAACTCACCAGCACGTTCGTGATCTCCGGTTACGGCGCCAGCAAAACCGTCGCGCTCAAGGGTGATACCGCCGGCCCAGGTGAGATCGCCGGCAATATCGTCAATCCCTATGATCGTGCAGGCAAAGCGACAACCGCCGTCACCAAATCTGGCACAGGCACCTGGACGCTCTCCGGTACCAACAGCTATACCGGCCCGACCAAGGTGATCAAAGGAACACTGTCTCTTGCGAATGCACGCAGTCTTGGTGACACAACCGATGTCTATATTTCTGACGGCGCAACGCTTGAACTCAATTTCCAAGGACAGATTCGCGTCCGTAAGCTCTATCTCGATGGAAAGCTTCAACCGGCCGGTAATTACAGCACCGCTAACGCGCCCAATTACATCAAGGGAACAGGTCTTTTGAGAAATGAGTGAACCGTAATCATCTGACGGAGTTGAAATGCAATAACAAGGCATGACAGGAACACGCAATGCGTACAACCACGCTAAACGTATTGGCATTGATTCTTCTGGCTTCGAACTGGGTACGGGCTTCTGATTTGTCAAACGTGCCGCAGATCCACGAAACCACGGAGCAACGCGACGCTCGCATGCAATGGTTCCGCGACGCCAAGTTCGGGATGTTTATTCACTGGGGACCCTGTTCCGTCGGCGCCAAGGAGATCGGCTGGGATCGCAGGGCGACTCGGCCCTGGGATATCAACGGCATTCAGACCCCGCGTACGGAAGATACCGTTTACGACAACTACTACAAGCACTTCAATCCATCCAAATACGACGCCGAGGCCTGGGTGCGCTTCGCGAAAGAGTCGGGCATGAAATACATGGTGCTCATCGCCAAGCACCACGACGGCTTCGCGCAGTTCGATTCGAAGGTTTCCGACTACGATATTATGGCAACCCCCTACGGCAAGGACATCATTCGCGCCTACGCCGATGCATGCCACCGTCAAGGGATGAAGCTCGGGCTCCATTACTCGACGCGCGACTGGTATCACCCCGACTACCTTGTTGGCGACAACGCGAAATACGACGCGTTCTACCGTGCCCAGGTCAAGGAGCTGCTGGCCAACTACGGGGCGGTGGACGTGATGTGGTTCGATCACGTCGGCGGGCAGGACTGGGGAAAGTGGAAGTTCGACGAGCTCTTCGAGATGATGTATCAGCTTCACCCGAAGCTGATCATTAACGATCGCGCCGCCAAGTTCAGCGGGCCAAAGACCCCCGGAGGACCGCGGCCCGGCCACGCCTGAGATCGCCAAGATGACCCAGGGCGACTACTACACGCCCGAAGGCAGCATCGGCGCGATGGACATCGCCAGGGATTGGGAATCCTGCATCCATGTCGGCCGCGGGTGGTCGTACCACGGTGAAGATGGATTCAAGGGTCCGGAAGACTGCATCAAAATGCTGGTCAGTTGCACGACCGGCGGCGGCAATCTGCTGCTGAACTTCGGGCCGCGTCCGGATGGCACCTTCGCCGAGGATGAGGCCAAGGTCGCCCGTGCTATGGGCGAGTGGCTGAAGAAGTATGGTGACGCAATCTACGGCACCCGTGGCGGCCCTTACCGCAATGGCACATGGGGCGGCAGTTGCCACAAGGGCAACAAACTGTACCTGCATGTTTACCAATGGCCGAAGGTAGGCCTGGCCTTCGACGCACTACCCTGCAAAGTCCTTTCCGCCCGCACGCTTACTGGCGCGCCGGTCACGTTTACGCAAAACGACGACGAACTTTCAGTAAGCGTCGCCGATAAAGACCGCGCCACGCCGGTGACAGTGATCGAACTGACGCTTGAGAAAGCGGTGGAACCCGGCCGCATCATCGGTGTTGCGCATACGCCGAAGGCCTACCTGTCCCAGCTTGGTGCGATCCTCAGCGAAAATGCGAAGCTGGAGATCAGTTCCAGTTCACAGTGGAACCGGGTTGCCGACCATGCGCGGCTTTTCTCGGGCGAAAAGCCCGCCAGCGGCTACGCGTTCCATACCGGCGACGAGAAGAACCCGTGGGCGAAGATCGACCTCGGCGCCGTGAAGACGGTCAATGTTGTCGAAATCGAAAACCGTCCCAATGAGCGGCGGACCGATGGCCTCATCCTGTCCATCTCGGAAGACGGGCAGAAATGGGAGGAAATCTGGCATGCGAAGGAGTGGGAATCCTCATGGATGGTGCCCGTGACTCATTCTGAGGCGGGCATCGACGCGCCCGGACGTCCGGCGAGGTTCATCAAGGTCGAAACGAAAGGCAATTCGCTGCGGCCGCTACTGCTCCAACGCATCACGGTGTACGGGGTGAAGTGACGGGGAAGGTGATCGAGGCGATGGAAGCTGTGAACTTGGGTTAGACTCCGGAACAGAAAGGAAAGCTCCAATGAGATCGAGGAGACTTATCGCTCAGATGGTCACCTGCCTGCTGGCCGTTGTTGCACAGGCCGCACTCCTATCCACGACGGTCGCGGGCGAGGAGGAAGATGGGTCCAAGGACATCGAGTTGAAGATCCTCAAGCCCGCGAGTGCGACGACGCAGCCGCAGCCGTCAGCATTCGGCAAGGCGACTGCGATCACCGACAAGACGCTGGTCGTCTGGGCCGCCCCGGCAAATCTCACTCAGCGCGGGGGCAGTGCGCTGACGATTGATGACAATCAGTCGCACTTCGACGGGATCGTCTTCGGCGAACTCTCGCCGGCGAAATGGATGGCCGGCAGCGATTTCTTCAACCGTACGCAGCAGGAGCAGAAAGATTATCCCCCAGAAACCGCGGATGCGAATACGCTGGTCCTGATCGCCAGCGTCTATCGCGGTAACCAGGTCACCCTCTACCGCAACGGGAAAGAATACGCTCGCCACCAGATCGCCGAGCCGCAGAGTTTCGGCGCGGGCAGCGTGGTGACAATCGGGCTGCGGCATCTGGAAGCCACCGATAAAGCGTGTTTCGCCGGCGCCATTGCCGACGCACGCCTCTACAACATCGCGCTCACTCCCGACAGCATCGCCGCACTGGAGGTGAATAGGCCGTCGGAGCCAACGCCGCTGGCGTGGTGGTCGTTTGCCGACGGCAGAGCCACCGACCGCATGAACACGTTTCGTGCGGTTGAACTGGTCGGCGACGCGCGCATCGCCGACGGCAAACTCTGGCTCAGTGGCAAGGAGAGTTTCCTCGTCGCGCGGCGACAGAGCCTCGCCACCGGGACGCAGCCCGGGGCACCGGCCGACATCGCCAACACCGCAACACTCGTCGCCTCCTCGCGAGCGTTGCGTGAGAAGTTGCTAAGCGATCCGTTCCGGGCGGGGTACCACTTTGTCATCCCGGAAGGTCAGGCGATGCCCTTCGACCCCAACGGCGCCATCTACTGGAAAGGACGCTACCATCTTTTTTACATCTTCCAGGACAGCCGCGGGCACAACTGGGGGCATGTCTCCAGCACCGACCTGTTCCACTGGCGGCACCATCCGACGGGGCTGGTCTCCGGCATGTTCAGCGGCAACTGCTTCATCAACAAGGATGGCCGCCCGACCATGTGCTATCACCAGGTCGGGCAGGGCAACGCCATGGCGGTCGCCGTCGATGACGAATTGAACGAATGGAAGAAGCTGGAATCCAATCCCATCACCCCCAAGACCAAGCCCGGCGACGCGCATCATGGCAAGTATCAGTCGTGGGACCGTATGGATGGCTGGAAGGCGATACGTACTACGCCATCTTCGGCGGCCAGCGACCGGCGATCGCCAAGTCCGACAGTCTGCCCGGCGAGTGGAAGTACGTTGGCGACCTGATGGCCAACACCGTGCCCGGCGTCTCGATAAACGAGGATGTATCCTGCGCCGACCTGTTCAAGATCGGCAACAAACACATGCTCCTGTGCATCAGCCACGGGCTCGGCTGCCGCTACTACCTCGGTGAGTGGAAAAACGAGCAGTTTCATCCGACCTTTCACGAGAAGATGAGTTGGGTGGACAACTCGTTCTTCGCTCCCGAAAGCTTGCTGGATGATAAGGGCCGCCGGATCATGTGGGCTTGGATCTTTGATGGCCCGGGCTTCAAGACCCGCACGGATTACGGATGGTCCGGCACCATGAGCCTGCCGCGGGTGCTCTCGCTGGGCGAGGACGGCATGCTGCGTATGAACCCGCTGGAGGAAATCGAACGGCTGCGTTACAACGGGAAGAAAAGGGCGAACCTCACGGTCAAGGCTGACTCCGAACTGGCGATGGAGGGCATCGGCGGAAACAGCATCGAGCTAAGCCTCGAGATCAACGCCAGAAACGCCAGGCAATTCGGGATCAAGGTCTGCTGCTCGCCGGACGACCAGGAGCAGACTCTTGTTTACTACGACGCGATCGAGAAGAAGCTGAAGGTGGACACCAACAAGTCGAGCCTGACGGCAGGATCGAAGAGCGTCGAGGCCGGGCCTTTTGAGCTGAGGGCGGATGAGCCGCTCAAGCTCCGCGTCTTCGTGGACAAATCGGTCGTCGAAGTGTTTGCCAACGGCCGCCAGGCGGTGATGCGGCGCATCTATCCGTCGCGAACGGACAGCGTCGGAGTGAGGCTATTCGCCAACGGCGGCCCAGCCACTGCCGCGACTGTCGAGGCGTAGGATATGATGCCGTCGAATCCGTATTGAGCACAAGCACAGCAACAAGCAGAATGCACACTCGACACTGTGGTAGTGAAAACGGGTGAGAAGTTACACCTCGAACTGACGTAATGCACTTCCTGAAGCGTTATCGGCGCCGCTCTGGTGTTACCAGGTTGGACCGAATATATAGGGGCGTCTAACTCCGTTTGAGAGGAATGATATCCATGAAGAACTGGAACATGGCTCTCGCCACTGTGGCTGCCCTTGTGATCGTCGCGTGTCTCGGCCGGGCCGCTGAAGTATCCGCGCCCGCTGAACCGATGAGCGTCTGGTTCGTCAGTCCTGCCAGGTCGTTTCATGAATCTTGCCCGCTGGGCAACGGACGCCTGGGGGCCATGGATTTCGGCGGGGTGGGCACGGAACGCATCGTGCTCAACGAGTCGTCCCTCTGGTCCGGCGGTCCTTACGACGGCAACAAGTACGACGCCTACCTATGCCTGCCGGAAGTGCGAGCGAAACTCTTCGCCGGCGACATTTCCGGCGCCGGCGGCGTCCTCGGCAAGAGCTTCCGCTACGCCGACGGCGTCAGCGGTTGGGGAGATGTCAACCAGTTCGGCTGCTACCAGACGCTTGGCAGTTTGATCGTCGATTTCGACAACAGCACGGAGACGACGCTCTCCTCCCCCAGCGGACACGCTGCCGGCGACGGAAAGATCGTTGAGAACACCGTGGACGGCAATCCTGACTCGAAGTGGTGCGTGAACAGCGGCAGAACGCCCGTGAGCTGGCAAATGCGGTTGCCCGCGGCGCAAACCGTCACCTCCTACGCTTTCACGAGCGGCGATGATGTGCCGGACCGCGACCCGCGATCCTGGGTGCTTGAAGGTTCGGCGGACGGCAAAGCCTGGGTCGAGGTAGATCGCCGCGCCCTGGACAAGCCGTTTGAGAAACGCAAGCAGGCCAAGACGTTCGAGATCGCACGTCCCGGTGCGTTCTGCTTCTATCGTTTCACGTTCGCGCCCACACCGGCAAGGACCTTCCAGGTAGCGGAGATTACCCTCGCCGGAATCGTGAAGCCGTCGGCCGTGGTTGGCGACGGTTACCGCCGCGATCTCAACCTCATGCAGGGCGTGGCGCACACCCAGTATCAGTGGAAGGGCGTGACCTTCACCCGCGACCTGCTGGTTTCCAAGCCAGACGAGGTGATCGCGCTGAATTTGAAGGCCGACAAACCAGGCGCTCTTTCGTTCACCGCTGCGCTGCAGCGCCAGCAGGATGCCGCCACCCAGGCTGACGGCGGCGTGTATGTCCTCGAAGGCCAACTGCCTTTCAACAAGCCAGGCGGTGGTGGCCGAGGCATCCGCTACACGGCGCTGTTGGGAGCCAGCGCCAAGGGGGGTAAGGTTTCCGCCACGGACCAAGGTTTGGTCGTCGAGGGTGCCGACCAAGTGGTGCTCATCGTGTCGGCCGGCACGGACTGGAAGGACAAGGAGTTTGACAAGCTCGCTCGCCGGCGTCTCGACGCGGCCTTGACCAAACCGTTTGACGCCCTCCGGGAAAGCGCGGTTGCCGACCACCGCCGCTACATGGAGCGCTGCCAGTTGACCCTGCCGGAGGGGCCGAACTCCAAGCTGCCCACGCCCGACCGCGTGAAAGCACAGGAAAAGACTCCCGACCCGGCTTTGGCGGCGCTCTACTTCCAATTCGGCCGCCATCTCGTTGTCTCCGGCTCGCGGCCCGACTCGCAGTTGCCGACCAATTTGCAGGGCATCTGGGCGGAGGAATACGACACGCCCTGGCGCGGCGACTTCCACAGCAACATCAACCTGCAGATGAATTACTGGCCGGCGGAACCTGCCAACCTGTCAGACTGCCATCTGCCGCTGTTGCGGTTTATTCAAAACGTGGCCAAAGAAGGTCAAAAGACGGCCAAGGCTTACTTCAACGCCCCCGGCTGGATGGCCAACCACACGCAGAATCCGTGGTGCGACACCGCGCCGAGCTTCCTTCCCGCCTGCATCGGGCCGACGTGCGGCGCGTGGCTCGCCCAGCATATCTGGCTGCACTACTCCTTCACGCAGGACAAGGCGTTCCTGCGCGAGTACTACCCCGTGCTGCGCGGCGCCAGCCAGTTCATGCAGGCCGTGCTGGTGGAGAATCCGAAGACCCACGAACTGGTGATCGTGCCCTCCAACTCGCCGGAGAACAGCTACGCGTACAGCGATAGGGACGGCAAGCGGCAGACGACCGCGTTGTGCGTGGGCGCCACCTTCGACCAGCAAATCACCCGCGATCTGTTGAAGAACACCGCTGCTGCCGCGCGAATCCTGGGGATCGACGAGGAGTTCGCCAGGAGCCTCGACGCTGCCAGTGCCAAGCTCGCGCCAACCCGCGTGAACGCCGACGGGCGCATCATGGAATGGCAGGAGGATTTTGAGGAGACAGAGGTCCATCACCGCCACTGCTCGCATCTCTGGGGCCTGTGTCCCGGCAGTGAAATCAACCCCAGCACGCCCGAACTCTATCGAGGTGCGCGCCTATCGCTGGAAAGGCGCGGCGATGCCTCCACCGGCTGGAGCATGGCCTGGAAGGCCAATTTCTGGGCCCGCCTGCACGACGGCGACCGCGCCGAAAGGCTCCTCTCCATGCTCATTGGCCGAGGTGCGCCGAACCTGTTCTGTCTTCATGCGCCGTTCCAGATTGACGGCAATTTCGGCGGCTGCGCGGCGGTGGCCGAAATGCTGTTGCAGAGCCAGGAAACCATGGCCGACGGCCAATTCGTGATCGAGCTGCTCCCCTCGCTGCCGAAAGCCTGGCACACCGGGACTGTACGCGGCTTGCGCGCCCGGGGTGGCTTTGAGGTGGATGTCGCGTGGAAGGATCGTCATCTCACTTCCGCCACCGTACGGTCGCTTTCCGGCATTCCCGGCCGTTTGCGCTATGGCAAGGTGACACGCGATCTAACGATTAAGAAGGGCGAAACGGTGGTCTGGGATTAGCGTGTCTCCGGCGGCCTCACCGGCACCTGCACTTCGCCCAGCTTCAGGAACCAGGGCACGAACGGACTGTTGTAGGCCAGGAACCTCGGCCGGCCACACGCTTCGTAGCGATCGCGGTTCTCGTCCAGCCACAGCCTCAACTTGGCCATGCCGGAGGCAAACGTGCCGGAGCCGAAGCGTTGTCAGGAGATTTGCGTGACCTGATCTCGGCGTTGAGGATGAGTAGTCATTGCTCGGGTGAGCTTAACGCAGGTTCTGCGTTCGCCGGATTTCCACCAGTGTCGCGGGAGTGCTGGAGACCTGGATCGGGATAATTACCGGTGCCCCTGATGAAACGGACCTCGCGGTCTGGCCCTCACTGTTCACCGACACCGCATAGGTGCCTTGCGGCAATCCCTCGGCACGCAGCACGGTGGTGTCCGCAGAGGCCCCGCGGTTCTCCACAGTGAATCGAAGGTGATCCAAGCCGGTCGTCAGCTCCACCGCCTTGGCCTCCGCGAATCCGTCACGGTCCAATTCGAGATGCAATCGCCTGGCACCTAATACCGCGCTGAACCGCTGGCGCACGCCATCGCGTGGAACCACGGCGATCGTTTCGCGATTTCCCACCACCTCGCCCCCGTAGGCGAACAGGCCAAACAAGGGATCATCGAACAGCACCGTGCGCGCGGCTTCGATGCCGGCAACCAGGCCGTGATCGGCCTCGCCGCAGACCGGCCACGCGCCCCGTGGCAGGTCCTTCGTGGCAGGATTCTATTCGGAGCCAACCCGGCGTGGCTGAAAGCCCCAGCTCATCGCGCCGTCGTGCAGGGGACCGGGGGTCCAGAAGCCGTAATTCGATTTGGCGTCGCCGCTGTTCATCAACGCCCAGGAACTCAACATCGCCGCATATCCCAATCCCAGGTTGGCAGCAGGACTGCGGTCGTAGCGCAGCGCGTAATCCAGCACGGCCCAGCCGCCCATTTGCGACATGTAGCTAAGGGTGTAGCTGGCTCCGCCGCATCCGCGAAAGTCGCTGCTCAGGGACCAATAGTTCGCTTCAAGCACGCCGCGGCAGGCGAGGTTGGCCAGGTGTTGCCGCAGGAGAAACTCCTGGTGGCGATTCGGGTCAATCGCCGGATGGGAGAACCACTCCTTAAGGTTGCGGTCATACCACAGGTTCTTGTCGGGCCGCAATGGGACTTCAATCGCATACCTGGCCGCGGCGTAAGTGGACTCGTAGGCGGTCGAGTCAATCGGCATCTCCGAAGCAAACGGCCAAGGGTTGTCGTAGAGGAAGTACTTCACCTTCTTCTCCCACTCGCCGCGGAGGTAATCGGACTTCGCTTGCTGACCTTCCACTTCAAGCGCGGTGATGAGGGGGAGCAAATACTTCTCGTGGAAGTTGCCGACCGTGTATTGCCAATAGACCCAGCCGGTAAAGCTCCAACCACCTTCCATTCGGATGTTTGCAGGCACGTCAAAACAGGCACGGGCGGTGCCATAGGCCCGCTCGAGGTAGCCGGAGACGTTGAGCTCCTTGACAAGATCAGGCCGTTGTTTCGCGATCCGATACATGTCAAGGTAGAGCGCGAAGTACGTGGTGTAGTCGAACGTGCGCCACATCCGGCAGGCACTGGGTCCGCCGGGGCGGCTGATGCCTTTGTCGAGCGGATCACGTTCGCTGAAGCGGTTTTGCTTCCAGGAATCCGAGCCATAGATGCCATATGGGTAAGGCGTCTCTCTGTCCGTGCGTTGGTGTTTGCCCCACACGAAGTGCTTGATGAAATATTCCAGCGACGCGATCTCAGCCGAGTCGGGGTAGACGACATTCTTCTCGGCGACCAGCAGGCATTTGCCGTTGGAGGGATCGTCCGAGCCGCCCACGGCGTAGGGATGCTGGCCGGCGAGGTGGTCAGGACCGAGCAGGTTCCTCCCTTCGGCCTGGCGGCGGTCCCAGAGGCTGAAGAGGCCATCATACCACTTCGCCGGGTCGCGGTGTTGCTGTTTCTGAACGATGAACGCGGCACGCTTCCCGATCAGCGTTTCCATCGGTTCAGTGACGAAAAACTCCAGTGGCATCGAGCGTCCGCCGCCGTAGCGGACCGTGAGCCGGTTCTCGCCGAGCCTGTTGAACTTGACGCGATAGAGATGCGTGTCCTGGCCACGTTCGAGGAGATGCTCGATCGTGCTTTCCTGCGGGAACTCCGCTTCGATGTTTTCGACCTTGTGCCGGGTGCGTAGAGCGAATCGTGCCTCCAGGTCTCTTGGGACAACCATGCCGGGCGCGACGTGCACGTCCACGCCGCCGTTTCGGACAAGTGCCTCCCGCACCGCGTCGTAGGAATCGGCCCAGAGCAGGAGGAACGCATAGCGAGCTTTTTCGCCGGGTTTGAGGACGCGGCTCGTGTGCGGCTGACGCCAGGTGCCACGCGGGTCCGACTCGGCGGTTGCCTTCGAATGAACGAACGCGGTGAAGCGTTCCTTTCCGAAGGCATAGTCCATGCCTTCCGCTGTGAAGAAATCCATGTGCGTGTCGTCTTCGGGCAACATGACCAGAAACCATCCGCTGCCCTTCACCGGCAGCCAGTAAAGAAACGATCCGTGCCCGGCCACAAATGCGTGTCGAAACACGCGGCGCACAAAGGTTTCCTCATGGTGTGAACGGCGGAGTAAAAGTGCGGCGGGGGGCGGACCCAACGTGCAGCGCCCGGGCCAGACTTACCCCGCACGCCGCGGGGCGTCAACTTCTTTCTCCGCTTTTTGTCAACCTTCCTGGTTCTCTG
>Ga0315284_10014854_pt1 | contig 11083 bp, 9 predicted proteins | sample YL17G09_16_MG_FD_203696 | JGI IMG/M metagenome (GOLD analysis project Ga0315284, IMG submission 203696) | Sediment microbial communities from Yellowstone Lake, YNP, Wyoming, USA - YL17G09_16 | ecosystem: Environmental > Aquatic > Freshwater > Lake > Sediment | place: USA: Wyoming | collected...
AGCGCTTCAACGGGACAAACGTCAATAACGCCGTCAAACCGAACATACACTGGAGTACAAGCTGCCACACTGTCCCCATACACGTGCTCCGCCCGCGTGTTTACGACACCATATTTGCTCGTTTGGCATTCAGCATTCCCATATGTTTCTTCAACAACACGCTTGGCATATAGGAGCAACTTTCTGCCTGTTGCCGTTGTGGATGCCGCCACATCAATTTCATAGAATGAGCTCGTTTTGGCACCGCATTGACCGTACAGCGAATTCGCCGTCACTTTATAACCCAGCTGGCGCTTATCCAAAATATTCTTCATGAAGTCGTCCGTCTGCTTTGGAATGAGTTTGCGCGTGGCGCTTCGAGCTTCAAGCAGTTCCTCTAAAATCGAAGGCATGATTGCCTTTTCACCGACAATTCCGCTTACAACATCCATCTTTGGTTGCGCAAATCGACACACCTTTTTTCCGTTGACCGTTTTTATCGCCTTCCCCCTGGCATTGTGTTTCCACACATATGTGTCATACTCCACGTCGACATATTCGTATCCGGGCAAGTTGTCGTATATGAACACGCCTTCGCCGTCCATTTCACCTGTAGAACAAACAAGTATCCCGTTCAAATTATATTCCTTTGTCCATACTTTACTGTCGTGTGACAAATTCTCGCTAATCATTGACGACGGATACAATGATGAATAATCGACGCACGCAACCGGATTGTCTAAATACAAGTCGCACTTGGGCGGAAGCACGATTGCACCATCATAACTTTCATTTCCGAATCTTCGGTCAAGTACTGGAATCAGCGTTTTTTTATCGCTGCATTTTTTTGCGATAAAACTGGTGAGTTTAATTCCCTGTCCGCGAAAAACCAGAAAGCTGACTGGAACGCTGCAAATGTTTGCCATTTCAATGAATCCGGTTAAAACATCGATTTTGCGCATCAAGTGGTGAACGAGGTTGCAATCCTGAATACAGTATTTTGCAATGATTGCACGCTCTGCTGGACCTTCATTCGTCATTCTGAAAATATCTTGCGGTGTCACGTCGTCTTTTGCTAGCCCCCATCGCACCTTTTTTTCCATGTTGGGCATCTCCTTGCCCGAAATTTCAAATACTTTTGCAGTAGCATCTAGCCGAGTTACTTTGAACTTTTCGCCTCCCTTGTATCCGTCGGTTGAATTGCTCGTTTCTTCAAAGCTGATGTAACTTCCAACGTCCAGTCCCATGACATTTCCTGTGTAAATCGCAGTAATATCTTGTCCAGATTCGTTAATCTTGTGCTCGATTTTCGTAACTGCGTCGCCTATAAAATATCCTGAAACATAATCCAGCTTATAAGACGACATGTTGTAGTCTCGTCGCAAGTAGTTGTACATGTCAATTTGCAACCTGCCTGGCATTTTAATGTAATGTAAATCATGCTGTCCGCTAGCAATAACAATGGTGCTTTCCTCTATTTTAAGCTTTCGTGTGTTGGGGTCAAATTCACCACAAACTTTGTCTTTATTTCTAGACAGTTTCAAAAATTCTGGGGCGCAATCGTTTTCTATAGCACGATAAAACATGAAGTTATAATCAAAACCGAAAATATTGTATCCGATTATAATATCGGGGTCTTCACGCTGAATCAATTTTGTCCATTCCAACAACATGTCACACTCGCCGCGACAAACTTGTATTTCTGAATTTTGCACGTCGTGAATATTATCGCACGTGTCGATGGTTAAACAGTGATTTAAATATGGGCGGTCTTCTCCTGATTTCAAAAAGGTCGACCCAATAAACGTTACTTTATCGCCTTCGACTTCTGGAAAAACGCCGGATAATGCGGAATTCAGATGAGTTATTTTCACTTCACGGGTGTGTGCAGATGCACACGATTGAAGCAAGTTCAAGATATTCATGTTTTTATCAACTGGCGTCATCGTCGTTGTCATTGTAACTGTCTTGGCGCTTGATTTTTTCACCTCTTCCACAATATTCATTGTGACACCATTGTCAGAAGGTTCGTCTTCGTCGTCACTGTTTTCTGCATCGCTTTCGCCGTCGCCATTACCACTTGCCTGTGCTGCTGCTGCTGTCGCTAACGCAAGTTTTTCTTTGATGGCATTAAACAACTTTTCAATTTCAGTTTTTGTATTATTTTCTTTTATTAAATTTTTAAATTTTTCTGTAATTAACTTATCCACTAGTAAATCAACTTGGCTTTTTGATAATTGTCGTTTTGAATATATTCTCTGAACGTTTCCATTAATATATTCATTTTCGCTTTTTGTATTTGAAAATGCAACGTGAATCATTTCGCGCAACAATTCATTACTCATTATTCCACCGTCATTTTGAATGCACTGAGACACATCAACAATATTAGTCGCGAGCTTTTTGTGCGTTTTAACTGGAAGCGGAAAATCGCCGTGACTGCTGCTCGCCTCAATATCAAAACTGCATATCTTGTATGGGACACGAGTTTCTTTAGTGGGTTGCGCGCGAATGTCTTGCATGCTAATTACAAACTCGTGCACGCATGTTGTTATTTTATTTTCTTCTGAAATTTTGGTGTCGCTTTGGTTTGAAAATTCTACCCACCCAGATGGGCTGATTTCATTCATGTGAAAAAACCGCAAGAGTGGAGGAATGTTTGATTCATAAATCCTAAGAGATGTCCCGTTGTAATTGAACCCCTCCGGATTCAAGTCATACGACGACGTTTCGGGACAAGAAATGTACCACAAATTTTTCACCCTGTTCATAATTGTCAAGTTTTTAAAATATAATACTAAAAATTTGTGCATTTTTCCACCATCAAATCCATAAAGCTTTTTCCGCTTTACAAGCGCGCATTTTTCTTTGATAATCGAGCCATGCGAAAGTCCCAGTTTTTTTGTAACCTCGGTGATAAATTCATTTTTTGTGCATTCGGTCCAGCAGTCAGAAGGAATCAAAACATAGAAGAATGGATTCATGTCTTCAACAAAAATGGCACACGATTCCCCCATTTCATTAAGTCCGAACATTTGAATTACCATTTTTTTTCCTCCCCCTGTCCTAGTGTTTACATCATCATATATATTGAAATCTAAAAGACGAATTGACACCTTCTCATCTTCAACTTCTTTTGACTGTTGTTGTGGTGGTTGTGGTTGTTGTTGTTTTGGCTTTGGTTTGATTATAAATTTCTTCTTCTTATCATCTGTTGTTGCTGTTGTTGACATTTATCCAATCAATAGCAATAGGTCCGTGGAAAGTTTTTTCTTGGATATATATCTATATCTGCCTGCCTTTAACTTTTATAAAATTCAATTTTATATTTTATAAATGTTTTGAAATATAAAAAAATGAATCAAGTCCTTTTGACTTTTTTTGTCCTTTTTACTAATCTTTTTAATACTTTTTTTACTCTTTTTGTATTTTTTGCTCTTTTTGCTCTTTTTGTCTTTTTTGAGCCACCGCGCATACCATGAGCGTGATTATTATTATGTTGTCCACGTTTATGTTTTTCTTTTATGTCACGCTTTACAACGGTATTTATCCACTTGGTAACGGCTTCAGAGTTTCTGGGAATATTTACAGCGTCAATTTTCATGATGCCTCCATTATTGTTATTTTTTAAAGGCGTTCCATTGTCGTCGAATGTAATGTATCGAATTGTGGGGTATCCATCTATTTCACCGAATAATTCCTTTGAATATTCTTTTTCTTCGACGGATGACAGCGTTAACAAGTCTTTTAATTCTTCATCAAAATTATTTGATGGAACAATTTGATTATCGAACACCGGCATAAATTCTGTGCAATGACCACACCATTCAGCGTGTATAACTACTACACACGGACCCGTCATTTTTTTGTTTTTTACATAAGGTTCATGTTTAAGTCTGACCATTTTTTTATAAAATATTTATTAATTGTAATATATAATATTATCATATATTTTATTCTTTACCTATAATAATAAACAAAAAAAAATAAATATTTATTTATTTCATGCAAATTCCTCACATTTCAAACCAACTTGTATTTTCAATCGTCGTTTTTATTCTCGGACTTTATTTTGTTCTCAACTACTCGTCGTTGCACGCAGCCGAAGGATTCACAACAACCGAACAACACCGATGTCCTAATCTTTTAATACAAAAAGGCACTGAAATTTTCTTGTATAATTCAAAAATAGCTAAAGTTCCTGGAGTAAATCCGGTTAAATTTAATAATTTAGAAGATTATGTTGAATTTATGGAATGGCAAAAAAGTCAGGGAATTATTTGCCCGGTTTTATTTTTGCAGCACATGAATGACGCGCAAGGAAAAGATGTTTATAAAATCAGACCGTCCCCCGTTGATTTGCAAGGTGGACTGCCACCAATGGTTGACACGACCGCGGGAATTCGGATGCCCACGGTAACCAAACTTATGGATTCTAATCGAAACGACCCTCCGTTTAATACAAATTCGTATCCCGGATTTGACGCATCCGGATTCAACATGGGCGATTTTACGCCGCTGGATGCGCTTAATTTTATACAACAAGACTCTGGTTTAAGTCCTAATCCAATGGATGCAAATTGGGGAGGTCCAAAATTTACGCAACATTTAATTGATTCCGGATACTATGAAGGCGACCAGGTGAGTTTGTACGTGCCTTAATTGTTTTATCCCAGCAAATACCTTTTTATATTTTCAATGCACTGCGAACTAATCTTCCGCTTTTTATCGTTTGTCTCGATGTAAATATTATTCAAACAATGTCCGTCATTTTCTAATGATTTTATCAAGCCATTTATAGTTTTAAATTCCTTCATAATTACTATTGCCGTTTTAGAACTTATTCCCGGAATGGTGCAAAGCATTATCTCTCCAATGTTATCTGGAGTAATATTGCCATTTTTTTCTTTTTTTATCTTGAACACGTTACAATAATGTGACTCGCGAACCGGTTGTTGTAGTTGGGGTTGGTATCGTTGAAGTTGTATTTTATCGTCACCTTGTTCTAATTCTTCTAATTCTTCTAATTCTTCTAATTCTTGTTTTTCCATTTTCAAACTACTATAATACGGATTTTTCGCACCCTTTTCTCGCTGAAGCTTATCCGCCCAATTCAATATTAGCTCACAGGTCTCTGTCATATTCATTGTTCTTATTACCGAAAATCCCTTGTAATAAAGCATGGAACACATTGATGAAAGCAGCGTTTTTTTATTCACCCTGTTCTTGTAACCATAACTAGTATTTTCTTTCCATTTTGATAAATCACCTTCAATAATGTAAACAATGTTATGGTTTGGAACAGATTCGTATCCGTCTAAACGATATGACTGTTCCACATATCTGCCATCCTTTATACTAGACGCCAAATCATTCAAACTTTTTCGTTCAAATAAAAGCATTTCATTGCCACCGTCATCATCGCTTATGACAATGTCTCCCAATTTTAAATTCTCTACTTTTATTTTTATTTTTTCTAATCCTTTTTCTTTCTTTTTCCCTTTTATTTCTTCTGTTTCCGGTTCCGGTTCTGTCTCATTGAGCTGAAATAAATCGATGAGCTCTTTCTCTCGGTAGTCAATGGTAATAAGCATGATTATATAATTATATATATTATGTGATGTAACTATGTGATAATGATAACAGTGTAATTATTATCATTATCTCTCTATATCGTAATCAAAAAAACTTGTTCGATTCAATTCTATTCAAAAATAAGTTTATCCGAGATTTGCACCGTATGCGCGTCTACCCGCATTGATGTACGGTGTCCAGTTGAACAAATAATTCGCATTTAATGCCGGAACAGCTATCAAGTGCCTGCGCCCAAAAGGAATCATGAACCCGGTACCCGATGGCTGTGCTCCACCCTTTTTCATTCCGCCGCCATTATCAATATTTGTATAAAAACTGTTCGTTTTACCGGTTGCGCTAAATATTGCTTTTCGCGCAATTGCTGACCTCCCGTTTTGACTTCTTGGTGTATTACGTGCCATTATAATATGTAGAAATATTATATTTTAATTATTATTATTATTAATATATACTAAAAACAAAATATTTAATAATAATAATAATTTATAATAATAATTGATATTTTATAATAATTAATTATTAATTATTATTAATAAAAATACTTTTTTTATAAATTGTGCATTTAAGTATTTAAAGAAAATAATAATGTTATCTATATAACAATTAATTTGATGAGTCAAAATACTGGAAGAAATCAGCCGCCGCCTTCAGAGAGCAGTGGCGGTAGCAGCACCACTTCATCCTCGGGTTCAGCTTCGGGGTCGGGTCCGTCTTTTCGCATGCCGTCACAGCTCTGCATGCAACATGCCGCAAAACTTGGCATCGTGGAAGACCGTCCCATTATGCTCGACTATTGGACGCTTTCGCTTGAAAAAAAAGTTATTATTGGAGTAAAAGAAAATGGTGAAAAATTACTCGTTAAAAGCGAGGATGAATATACAAGTCCCGTTTCAAAAATTTTTAAAATTGAAACCGAGTACATTATTCTTACGGAAAATTCAATCTACATTGTTTCTTCCGATATTCAATCCAATCGCATCAACTAGAAGGGGGTTTGTAAAAAAATAATTCATTCTTATTAAAAAAAATATGAATGAATCAATGAATCAGTTTTAAAATTTGTATTAATTTATATATTTTCAATTGATTAATATTTTGATTAATATTTTTTTGAAGTTTTATTTCGTTTATTCATCCTATATACTCGTTTGGCTGATTTAAACATTGACATTGATTTAGATTTAGATTTTGAACGTCTTTGTCTTTTGTTAACATTTCTATATTTTTTATTTGTTATATTTTTTTTACCACCAAAGTGTTGTTGAAACAAGTCGGCCCCAGCTAGACTTTGCGCATTCATATATTCCCACGAATATATTCTTGCAAGTGTTCTTAATGCCAATTTAGTTGCCGTATCATCAGGACTTACACCCATCATGACATTGATAGTTATCGGCACAATTGGCCCGTTATTTATCAACGCCAGGGCAGTATTGCCATTTATTGATGCGCTCGCTGAAAAACCGTAAGTTTTGCCTGCTACATTTATTCCAACACAGTTACCCGCGCCTGCAATAGGAGGGTTCATTGCAGGATTATTCAAAACATTGCAACCGGTTAATCTCCTGAATTGTTGTCCAATATAAGTATTAAAAGCATTTCTTTGTCTAAATATATCAGGTTTACTTATTCTTACTTTAAATTTAAAACCAGGCGGAGGGTCAACCGACCCACTTGTATTTGAATTTGATGTATATATTACTGCTCTATCTGGATATCTAATAAATATTTTATATCCTGTTGGGAGCGTGACAAATTTTGTGTCAACAGGACATTCAAACTTAGTAGAACCATCTGGATGTGAAAATGCGAAACATACACACGTATTCTTAAATGAATTAGGTCCTGCTATCACAAATGCTTTACTAGCTTGTTCGGATCTTGCTAATTTAGAACCTTCTAATAAAGTTAAATGTTCAAGTCTTAGACAATTAAGTGGTGTTTGGTCAAATTGACCAGTTGGATTTAAGCCATATGTTTTTTTTACTTTTTTTTCACCTGCATCATTTAAACCGAGGTTACGTGCATCTAATCCATAAACTTTAAAAGTCACATCGCCAGGGGCAGTTGTAACGGTTGCTGGACCATAAGTTAAAGTATTAACGACACCCAGGATTACGGCACCCGCTCCATCTACATTGCATTCAGAAAATATTATCTCGGGCATTGCTGTTTGTAAATGTTCATTAGTTGAACGTACAATATTTCTCGCTCTAGCAAGAGCCACAGCATTACCAGCTGGATCAACATTTAAAACACCTTGAAATGCAATTATTCCTACAGCATCGTCTATACTATTAAAAACTGAATCGCTTGGTGAAAACAACCTAACAAGTTCAGGTAAAGTCATTGTATCTGTATTCCCTGCTGCAGTGTATTTCGCAAATACTTCCTCGTATGACATCGCACCCCTCCCCCTTATATACATTCTATCTAATGCGTCTTTGACTACTGATATATTTCTTATTAATTGGTCTGCAGCACCCCCTGCAGCTATTCTATCTATTGCAGTTACAAGTAGATTCCCACCTGGATTATCAAGAGCTATAAAGTCATTTAATATCGCCAGCGCTGTTGCCATATTTTTTTATATTATTAATTTTATTATATATTGATATATATAATGTATATAATAAAATTTATAAATTTAATATTTTTGTTGTAAATTAGTTCGAGTAAAGTAAATATTTTCCAATGAGAGTATTTGATTCTAACACTTGTTCCGGTGAAAGTCGAACGAACCATCCAAAAGCGATGCGTTTCAATAATTCTTTTTCTGGAACGTACAATCCGACGGCATTTTTGTCTAAATCAATATCTTGGTCGCCCATCAAATCGTCGATAAGAATGGCGCTTCCGCTTTGGGATTGAATTCCAAATAGCGTGGAAGTAATTGCGCTCATATTTCCCGAAATAATTTCAGAATAGCACCATCGTCCAGATTCACCTAAAAAGTCCATTTCGTTGGTATAATCTTTGGAAATTAAAACTTCTAAATATGAAATGTACTTTTGCATAACCGGACTGTTTCGTTTGCATCCCATAATTTCGGTACTGGGGAAAAACTCTGCAACTGTGGACACGGAAGATGTTGCCAACATTTCACCCGCAAATGCGGTAGCCGGAAGCAGCGCCGTATTGTAAATGGAAAATAAATTCTGAAAGCAAATAAAAGACGGAGGAATCCGCATCCCGCCATACATTTCAAGCACTTTTGCAAATGCGAGTTCTCTTAAATGAGGACGAAGCGGGTTGGGCAAATTCTGCGCATTCAGTGTCCAATTGGGCAGCAGTTTATTGAACGACGAGTCATCGATTAAACAAATATGGAACGAGTCGCTGCATTTCTGTATAATGCTTCGAATAGTTAAATACAAGTACGGCTGGTTGAGTTCGGTCGTGTTCCTGGAACCATAATTCAGCCACTTGCGCGAGTTCACATCATATTCAATGTGAATCCATAAAATCGGCTTTGCATTCTTCTTATTAAATATGGTGTCGTAATCCTGGTCGTGCAGCAAATATTTCCGAATGAGGTCGTGTTCATCTAAAATTTCTCCGTTTCGCACCGTTTGTTTGTATTGCGTGCACATGAATGCGATAAACAATATCATCATGTAAAAAAGGATATTTTTTGTGAAATAATTATAATTTGAACTGGCTGAAGATAAAATGGACATGGTTTGTTAAATTTTATTTTGTTAAATTATTAAAATTATTATATTATTATATTATTATATTATATATATACAATTATTATAAATATTTGTATATGTTTTCTATATTTATATTTATATTTATTTATATTTTCAACCCGAGTAAACCATGAATTTATGAATTTGGATTAGGGAATCCGCCAGTCAAGTATTGTTCTTGGGAAAGCGACGGTGCCATCATCCGACTTTGCAGTTCGTAACGCGACAAGTACAAGTTTTTCAAATCGCTAGACTCGTATCCAAACGGCTGGCTTTGGTCCCACGGGGATGAAAAAAGAAACGGCGTTATGCTGCCGTTATTTCCGCTTCCGTTATTGTTGCTTATCAAATCCAGGTTGAAACCGCATGCGTCGGCCGCGCCAATAAGGTTGGCTTGCATGACTTCCGTGGCATTATGTGTTAAATATTGTCGATACTGTGAGTTACTGGTAATGTTGTTTTTTTGTCGTATAATTTCATTCACGACGGCTCCAGGTTGCCATGTTGCGTAATTTCGCCCGTCTGTCATAATCGGAGGAAAGTTGAAATGAATATTGTTGGACCCAGAGTAGCAAGTTCCCCAGCTCATTTTATTTTAAATATATGTATTGGTAAATTAGTAAATAGTATATACTAATATAGTATATAATATTATTAAAATAAATTTAATAAAATACAATAAAATGATTAAATATTTAATTTTATTGTATTTGTATTTTAATAAATTTATTTACATTATTCATTATTAATTATTAATTATTAATTATTAATTATTAATTATTAATTATTTAATTAACTATCGAGTGCTTTAAGTATTTCTTTTTTTGACATTTTGTTAATGGTGGGCTGTTCTAAATGAGTGAGTTTTGTTTTTGCTAAATCTCTCAACATGTTCACTGGCATATTTTTGAGAGGAACCGGAACATCTAATGATGGATGTGGTTCCTTGTTTATTTTTTCGAAATGTTTTTTTTTATCAAGTTTATCAATGTTGTTAATTCCACTACTTCCATTATTATTGCTGCTGCTGCTGCTGCCCTTGTCATTGTTGTTTTCAATGGAATTGTCACTGTCATTGCCGTCACTGTCGCTGTTACCGTCGCTCTCGCTGTCGCTGTCGCTGTGGTCACCATTTTGGAAATATTCGACTCCATCATCGTTGCCATTGAAACAATGCTTAAGTTCAATTACTTTTATTTCAGTGGTGTTTGACCCGCTATTTTCAAAAAAATTGGATGATGAAGGCAATTGCACATTTGACATTATAGCTGATAAATCAATTGATTTTGAATGATGATGCAAATTGGCGTCGTCATCATCAGAATCAGAGGAGTCATAGTCGTCATCGGAATTAGAGGAGTCATAGTTGTCGTCATCGGAATTAGAGGAGTCATAGTCGTCGTCATCGGAATTAGAGGAGTCAGAGTCGTCATCGGAATTAGAGGAGTCAGAGTCGTCATCGGAAACCGTAATTAATCGTTGTTGTTGCAATGAATTTTGCGTGGTTGTTGTTTTTGCATCAGTTGTCGTTGCAGCCGTTCCTGCAATTTGTTGTGGTTGTTGTGGTTGTAGTTGTTGTTGTGGTTGTAGTTGTTGTTGTGGTTGTAGTTGTAGTTGTTGTTGCTGATTTTGCGAGTGTCTTAAAACTTGCTGCAGCAGTTGCGCTTGTTCCATTACAGATTGTTCCAGCATATTGATGCGAGTTCGAAGGTAATAGAATATGATTCCGCTCAACAACATACAAATTGCTAAACTTGCCATGGTAAATAAATCTGAAATATTGCTCAACATGATTTTATATTTAGTGTATTAAA
>Ga0315284_10014855_pt1 | contig 11083 bp, 15 predicted proteins | sample YL17G09_16_MG_FD_203696 | JGI IMG/M metagenome (GOLD analysis project Ga0315284, IMG submission 203696) | Sediment microbial communities from Yellowstone Lake, YNP, Wyoming, USA - YL17G09_16 | ecosystem: Environmental > Aquatic > Freshwater > Lake > Sediment | place: USA: Wyoming | collected...
AGCGTCTCGAAGTCATTCTTGATGATCTCCCGGATGGTCTCGAATCCGGACTGTACCCGTTCCTTGGCAATCTCAAAGAACTTTGCCTGCGCCACATTCAGGAGCTCATCACTGTCATCGGCTCCCTCTAAGACCTGGGAGATCACACTGTTCGCCGTGTAGATGATCTGGCGCTTGACGCTCTTGTCCTTGATGATCCGGCAATATTCCGTGATGTTGGTTCCAGCCCCAAAGGGTACGCCGTCCGTCAGCCCGGCAATGTATCCCGAACCGCCAGCGCGTTGCAGTAGACCCGCCGAGGTGAGGTTGTCAGAGAGAGTCACGAGGTCAATCACGCGGCCCTTTTCCGCTAGGTCAACCATGTGCTGGAAGATAATCCGGTGGGCTTCTCCAAAAAAGTCGCTGGGGTCCGTGTGTTCGAGCGCCATGTTCAGGGCAGCGTTGTCGATTAAGATGGAGCCCAATAAAGCCCTCTCTGCCTCTAGGTTTTGTGGGTACATCACTTCGCCGTTAGATTGCTTCCCGGTCATTATACATCGCCCCCCTTTGGTAGTAATCCACCAGTCTGCATGTTCTCGAATCTGGCATATACCCTTTTTTCCGCATCCGTCATTTCCAATGGGTTCCGGGGAATGCGCGGAGGGTTGACTTGTTTCCGATAAACTGGAAGCTCATCTTCCCACCCATGACGGTTTAGCCAGGTCTGCGGATCTGGAATAAACTCCCCGTCATCCTTCCGCCACTGGTCGGCCTTCTTCCAGCTTTCCAATGAAGCCAGCACCTTATCGAGAATGCTGTCACACCGAAGCCGCTGCCATGCTTGAAATGCTTTCCCCTTCCCGGCCTTCCCCCGGGAGCCAGTTGGATATGACTTCCAGAACTGCATGAAGGTATCGGAATAAGCCTGTATGTTCTTTTTTGTAATCTCTGTAGTACTCTCTGTATTTGTCCCCAAGTTTTCCTTGGGGACCTCCCCTAGTTTTTCTTGGGGAGCCTCCCCCACCTTTTCTTGGGGACCTCCCCTAGTAATTGTGATGTTCAAGACGGCCTTTGGAATGGGTTCAATGAATAGGACATTGTTGCATCTGAGACCGCTGCCAATAATTATCGTGCGGAGTTCAGTTCTGACCAATCCAAGGGATCGAAGATTCTTAAAGGCCGCCTGGATGGTTGATTTCTTGAAGCCGAACTGAGTGCTGAAACTCTCGTAACTTCGTTGGAGCATATCCGCGCGGAATTTCTTCTTGTGTCCAATCGTCTCCCCGGAGTCCTCATCCTTGACTTCATAGCCTCGATACCAATAGATTATTTCCGAGAGGATAAGAATGGCGGTCGTGTCCGGACTCCCGCCAGGGAGCTTGATTTCCTGGAACCAGGAATTTGGTATGATGTTGCCTGAGAAGTTAATAGTACTTATCTGTTTTACTACCACTGTTCTGTCATCCTGGATTGCCACTGAATCCCTCCACTAAGGGTTTCGGAGAGCGGTGTAGTGGCACCGCCCTCCATTCCTTTTCCGGTTGCAAGCCGGGCTTCAAGCTTGGGGCCATCAGCTAGATCATTTTATAAACCAGTTCACTCGATGTCAAGAGGTTTCTTAGAGTCCTCTAATAATGTTTCTCTGCGGGCTCGCCCGCGGGTTCAATGCTTCGCGCCGAAGTTCCGAACTCCACCAGCCGCTCGATGTCTTCGATCTTCACCATGACGCGCCGCGAAATCTTGACTGAAGCCAATTCGCCACGGGAAATCAGCCTTCTGACGCCATCCCTACTGATACCCAGCGCCTTGGCGCTCTGCTCGATACTTACAAGCCGTGTGTCCATCGGTCCTATTTTCTGTAATGCGGCCAGCAGATCGAGGAACTTCATCGTGAAGGACGCCGCAAAGGTAATCGCTTCCTGGTTCGAGGGCTCGGGTGTAACAGCGGCGCTCCCAAGCTCGAATGGGATCTTGAGCTTATTCGGGTCAACATCCTGATTAACCGGATATCCCTTGTAAATGGTCTTTTCCTTTGTCCAGTTCTTTGGCATGGTCTAACCCCCTCATTTTTGAAAGTAGGCAGCAAGCCTCCCACCGCTTGTCTGCCAGCCCGGTGTCAACCATCGGAATCAGCCGAGCCGATCTTGGCGTCAGTTGCAGAATCCCCCGCCGATGATGTTTGAGAACTCCCGCTGCATACCCGGCAATCTGTATCGGATGCGCTGGGTAGATGGCCCCCGTCTTAATATCGACCAACCACTTCTCTCGGTTCCATTCCAGTTCCAAGTCCGCGTGCCCGATGTATTTCAACCCGGCGATGGTGGCTCGGATAGTGAACTCAGTGCGCAGTACCTCTGCTCCGGAGTCCTTCAACCATTTCACGTATTGGCGAACGTATGCATCTGCCGGGGAGTCATTGTCAAACCACTTGCCCTTCCCCGCGCCAGCGCATAGCCGGTGAACAATCGTGCCAAGCGCGGCCTTGGCTTCTAACTCCACCTGGGGGAACTGCGACCAGGCAGGGTACATATTGTTGTCGGCAAGAATTTGCGTCACCCTTATTAGCGGTTTCTTCATTGAGCGCACCTATGCATGATTCTACGAACTTGGGATTGACTCACACAAGTTTGAGAAGATATGGACTTTACGGTTGAACCTTGAAGCCGCATTAAGCGTATTCGCTGCTCGGTTTCCTGTGTAATCATCCTTTTTAACTGATGTCTGTAAGGTAGATGAATCACGTTGCCGCCTACATCGGTCCATCTATGGCCCTGCAAAATCATAGTTATCAAAGCCCGAGACACTCCAAATTCCTTAGCCAAAGCAGGAATCGGGCAGGGATACTGAGCCATTCTTCGCCTTATCTCTAAGACATCATTTACTGATAACTTCGTGCCTTTACCTCTCCGAGTGTTCTCTGCGCTTGACACGATTTCCATGTGGTTCGGATTAACGCACTTTCTATTTCTGCACAGATGGTCAATGCTCATACCCTTCGGGATATCGCCCCGCTGGATTAGAAATGAAAACCTATGGGCGCTTGTGTGAATGTTCACAGCGTTCAAATGGAACTGCCCATATCCCAGTGGCATTATTGCGCCCTTCCAACACCAGCATGAATCCTCGATTTCGACGTTCTCCCAGAATCTCTTTTTGGCTTGTTCCAATATGGGCTTCGGCACTTCGCGCAGCGAATTGGTAGTTGCTCTTGCCTTGGTATCCATGTGTGGTTGCACCTCTCGCATTTCAGAATTGGCAGTTGCATATTGGAAGGATACCTTATATGGTTACCTGAGTCAAGTAAGTTTTCGGTTGCTGATGGAATGTGCTTTTTCATTTTCCCCTCGATTGAGTAACAGTTGGCAGCGTGTGTTTCATTGTCCCTCGATTTGTGGCCTTGAGTCGGTGGCTGGATTTTAACCAACTCCAATAAGGGTAGGCGTGTGCCGACGCCTAGTTTTACTTCCCACTCCTGCGTTAATTCGCGACCTTGGCTATACGACCAGCTCTCTTTCGAGTTCACCGATCTACTCAGTCACTCCAAATCAATTGCTTCAGAGTGGGTTTTCCCCAGCGGCAACCTGTGGGAACCCCTTACCTCGATTCGCGTGTCTCACCACGCCGCACCGACTCTTGGCCCTTTCCCGTCTGCCAGACCTTGCGGGCCGACTCGCGGGAAACTTGTTACCGTGTCTTGCGCGTCGTGCTGATCTCTACCGGCACGAATCGCAAGCCAGCCGGGGGGTTCTGGCCCCCGAAGGCCACGGCAATCTTATTGCACCCTGACTCGCTGGCTTCCAGGCAGGTGAGCGGCGCCACCCCCAGGGCCACGGCCTTGACCAGCTTTTCGAGGTCAACCACTTCAGCCTTCCATGTCCGCCGCACTGACATTCCCTCGACCTTGGGCACCTCACGTTCGACTACTACCACCACGTTCTGAGCTTCGCGCTCCTTCACTTCGGCTTCCTCACGCTGGAGTTTGGCATCGGCTTCCGCTTCCTGACGCTTCCTGTTGGCCTCTGCCTCGATCCGCTTGCGCTCTTGCTCAGCCCGGCGATTGGCTGCTTCGACCTCAGCCTTGCTCTTGGCCGCTGCCTGTTCAGCCGCCAGCCGTTTAACGCGCTCCGCCTCGGCACGCTTGCGTTCGGCTTCGGCAATGGCTTCCAGGCGCTTACGTTCCTTCTCCGCCTCGACTCGTTGCGCAGCCGCTTCCGCTTCCAGCCGCCGACGCTCATCAGCGGCTTTCTCCTCAGCCTCGGCGCGTGCCTTGGCCTCTACCTGCACCCTGTAGTTTGCCATATCCCTGGTGATCGACTCGTCCCAATCCTTGAATTGGGAATCGAGCTTATTGAAAAGCGAGTTGGCCGCGTCCCATGCCTTGCGTGCATAGAAGCATAGCCCCTGGCCGGGTCCGGGGTCGCCATTCGGTTGCTCTTTCAGGTAGGTTGCCAGCGCCTTACGCCGGTCTCTAACAGTCCGCAGTGCCAGCCCGGCCCGTTCATAGGCTACGTCGCTGCGAATAACAATAGGCGGAACTACCGGGCCTGTCCCGCTGTAAATCGCCAGGACTGCACTCTTGGCCGGATTGACGAATCGCTCTACTGCAACTTCCTGAGCCGTTTGCTGTTGGTCTATCATCGGTAGTCCTCCTTGTCAATTGGAGTATTTTCACCTGTCTCTGATTCTCGGTTAGGCTCGGTAGCCGAGAGCGGCGAGATACCCCGCCGCTCCGACTCTGGTAGTTCCGCCTGTTGATACTGCTCGGCATGAAGCCGGGTTAGTTCAACTGCGAAGGCGAAGTAGTCCTCCATCTTCATCGGCCACCCCCATCGATGAACCATTGCACGATCCGTTCATAGTCCGCCTTCATGATGTCCGCTGAATGCTCCAGGCGAAACTCCTTGAGCATAGCAGCCTTGATCTCATCCTTCTTCCATCCGGCCTGAGTCGCAATAGCGAAAAACCGCTTTTGCTGAGCTTCGGAAATGGTGGGACCGGCTGGTTTGCGGGGGGCTGGCTGAAGTGCTTTGGCTTCCTCTTGCTCATCAAGAAAGTCCTGTGCATCCTTGCCGGGGGGTTTGAGTGATTCCGGTTTAACGGAATCCTTCATTGGCTCCGCCGCTCGGTGCTGAGGTTGTGGTGCATGGCCGCCTTCTTGAGCCCCGATGTCCTCCAGGTCTTGCGTGAAGATACCGGATGACCTGGTGGCTGACAGCGTGGCGTCAATCTTGGAGTTATGAGACGTTATGCCGTTTGGAAGAAGGAACAGATGCGGGTCTTCTACCTCAATATCGTATAGCACTGATTTTTGATTGATGACTCGAATCTCCGTTACTTCCTCAAGGTTCTTTCCATTGTAGCGGGGCTCATCGAAACTAATCCAGCCCTCAAAAGTGGGGAACTCTGTGCCACCGCAAGTGCTTACCCCGCGCCTGATGCTATGTCTATGCCCAAGAATCGCAGAAATGCATCGAAGGTCATCCGCCAGCGCGAAGTTTTCTCCGGTGAATCCCAATATCCATTTGTTTTGAGGGCGTCCCTCACGATAATTCTGCAGATGCCCATCTCCATCCAAGTACCCCTTCAAAAGCAGCCGAATGAAGTCTTTCCCTTGCCGCCAAGCATATTTGGATAGATGCTTCCCGTAGCAATCGCTTCCGATGGAAAATTGTTGCATGAGTCCCGAGAAAGCTGGACCAGTCACGATAATGTCGCCAACATTACCCTTTGCCCTTCGAGATGCCGATACCCTTCCGCCGACGATGGAAGCCGCCTTTTCAATAGTTGGAATGAACGATTCGATCTCATCGGCATTCACTGTGAATTTCACGTGTCCTCGATCACAGTGGCCCTCGGCTAGATAGCAACCAACCGTCCATGCGATTGATTCATCGACAGTCATCTGCCCGGCTAGTTCCGGTTGAGTTCGAATCATTACGTCTCCCACCTGAATGTCTGCCGTTAATTGTTCTCCACGAGTTGTAGGCCAGACATGTTCGCCCGAACAAAATACCGCTGAACCGTCAGCAAGTCGGATTCGGACTGCCTGGGGCCTTTCTTCCCGGGTCATCCCGACAACCCTCCCCCATCCGCCTTTCATCGGCAGCATCAATGGTTCGCGGTTGTTCATATTCCACATCTGGAACAGATTATCAACCCGACAGCGGCTAACCCCAGATGATGATGAAACTAGAATGGAAGTGTTGGAGCCAAGACACCGTTTCTTCGACATTTTCAGGATGGTGTTTTTTAGGGTGGCGATGTCGTCGTTCTCGGTGCGCCCTACCGCTTGGCCGATAATCTGCTTATCATCGGCTGAAAACTTCGCTCCGCATCCGTTTGACTTTCCCTCTTTCTTCCAGCAGATGTAGCCACCGCCGAACTCCTCTTTCCCCTTGATGATTGTTGGTTGTCCGCACTTCGGGCAGGTGCGCTTCAAATCACGCCAGCGATACTTGCCTTCGTAGGAATTGCACGAGCCCAGCCCGGTCGCTGCCAGTGCTCCCGTGCGCTTGCTCCGCAGAGTGCATCGGATCGTATAGTCAAAGAGCGGGGGGATCATCGTCCAATCCTCCCGTGAGTATTCTGCGATGATTTCAAACTCGTCGCTGAGGCCGTAAATCTCGCACAGCTTGTCGGCCCCCGGCTTGAGCAGAGTTGGTTTCGCCGTGCCGGGAATGATTCCAAAATCCTCCTCGGGAACCATATACCCAGCGACAAATTCCTGGAACTGAGCCAGCCGCGCTTTTGCGGTAGCCAGGTCCATTACGGGAGTAATCGACAATTCAATCGTCGATTCTCGAATGGCTAACTCCTCGGTCATGGTGTGTCCTCCCCTTCTCATCCCCCATTGGGGGTTAGATTTTCTTGCTCCGTTTGCTCTTGGCCGCAACTACATCCTCCGCCAAATTGCGCAGATACTGAGACCACGGCCGACGCTCTGCGGCCCCGAGAACCCGCAAACCTTCGACCGTATCCGGCCTTAACCGGATCGGGTAAACCTCCAACTTGACTTTAGCTTTCTTCATGATGAGCCTCTGTTCGATTTGTCTTGTGTATTCTCATGCAAGCAAGTAGCGCTTGATAATTTTGGCTTGTTCCGGCAGAATTGCCGATCCAGCCGCCGCCGCCGCCAACCTCGCCGAATCCCAAGCCGCCAACCCAGCCGACCTACCCCCCCATCGAGCTGGCGACTCAGCCGCCGCCCAAGCCGCCAACCCAGCCGGGCTAGCCGCCGACCCAGCCACCCACCGAGCCGCCAGCCAAGCCACCGAGCCAGCCGCCGCCGCCGCCGCCGGCCCAATTTCACCCAACGCATATTGACGCGCAGCCTCGATTGCCATACGGGGGCCTTTATCTGTTGGGTACGGACCCTCAAACAAATACAAGACTGATTCGGCGCAGTCGGCTGCAATCAATCTAGCAATCTTGTTGCTATTTTTAGTCGTAGCGCCGAGCGCCCACAGGCAATCATCGATGCCATTTATTTCGAGAATGGTGAGGAGATTTATTGGTACATTGCGGCCGAAACTGACACCGCCTAGCGACTTCACAAGATGCTGATAGCGCTCAAGACAAGCGCCTGCCTTTTTAAGTCGGTTGAGAGTTGTCGTTAATTTACGCGCGTGATCTTTTGGGTTCATGATATCTCCCTTCGCGTTCATCGTTACACCTCGCCTCCGCCGGCCTCACCGCTTCTTGGTATGCCGCCCGCGCCCGGCTGCATGATCTCGTCGTACGCCACCTGCGCCGGCTGCATACCCTCGTCCTCCGTCGCCTGCGCCGCCTTCATAGCCTCAGCAAACGCCGCGCACGCCTGGTTCATCCTCTCCGCCATTGTGTGTTCTCCCTCTGCCCTTTCGGGCCAATCATGCCTGACCGCAGGATGTCATTACATCTCCGTCAAGATCATGTCTCATCGTAAACGTCGGGCTAACGACTTGCTGCACATCATGTTGAATTTCTGCCATAGCCCGCAGAATCTCCATTGCCGCCCACCTGATTTCGTCCAGTTCCTTTGCGCATTCCATGTTGTCCTCGTCCTCTTGCATTTCTAACCGCACTCGAATAGAGCGGACCCGCGCCCGCTCTCATCGGCTGGGGTTAGCTGATCTTTGCTGCCCTTCGTTCCCGGTGGGCCGTCTGCGCCCGTAAAGCTACCAGAACTTGTCCGTAGAGCGGGTGAGTAGAATCTACTCGGATGCGGTCATCTTCGAAATAATCCGTCATCATGTCTGATTCGTTTTCTACTATGAATGCCGCTCGGACCTCAGCTGAAAACTTCCGGTATCCCTTGCCGTAAATAGTTATAGTCCCGGCGGGAAAGTGAACTAACTTTCCATCGGAATAATGGACCCCTTGCAACTTGCCATCGGCCCCCTTGATCCCGTTCCAAAAAAACCTTAGATTCGCCGTCGTTGTTGGAACTTCGATTATGCTCATCGTTGGATTGCCCTCTTCGCCCGCTCTATTCTGGGCCGTCTAACCACTCCCGAATCCGCCCAGGGGAGCCGGACGGATTGAGGCGGGTTAGCCTTTCCTTGTTCGGTCTCAGCTTCCAGCTGTGAACTCCGTCTGGCATGAACACAAAACCCTCTGGTGCCAAGGCTTCATAACCAGCTTTTTAGAAACGCTTCGCGGAGTATCTTCGTATCGTCCGCCAGCGGGGTCTCCTTCAACCATCCGCCCCGGTCGGTTTTACGGCTATCAATCAACTGGCAGAGACGCTCATCCAGAAACCACCGCTCCTCGCGTGACATGGCAGCTACCGCCGCCTGCATGATTCGGGCCAGACGATAGTGACCAGACGGTAAGCGTTTCGCCTTGAGGCGGAGCACAGGAGTGATGCCCGCCTGCTGGAAGCAACCTCTAGGAGTTCGCAATCGAGCAATACCAGCTAACCAGCGCAGGCAGTCCTGCCAAGAGCCGTCCGCGTCTTGGTGCTTGCCAATCTCAAAATTGGCAAAGCCGTGCATCCTTCCATAAGTCGGCCGGCATTCATGGTCAGCCAGACGGATCTTAACCTTCTCCAAGTCCCACCAGACGGTAAGATACTGGGAGGCCGACAACCGGCTATCCTCAGTTTCAACTTCGAGACCCATCGCTCTGATATATTCAGCTAGTCTACTCGCGTTCATCGTCCCTCCCTCCTGACCGTATCCCTAATAGTCATCCGCGCACCAGGGTTCACTGCCTCCACCTGCTTCTTGCTGTACATCATTTCGCAGGCGTGTCCCTTGCACACCTTGACGTGACCTTCCGCAAGACTTCGCAGGTACGTTGACCAGGGCATTTGTTTAGCTTTCGCAATCTCTGTTAACCCCTCGACCGTTTCCGGCTTGAGCCGGAGAGGATACACTTTCAGACTAACTTCTGAATCGCTTACACGATGCGATCGCTTATGGCAGCTTGCACATAGGTAGCGCAAATTGGCCGCGGCGTTGTAAGACTCACTGCTAAGTCCCACCACGTTCTGATGATGTATATGACCAGACTTAGCTAATTTACGCCCGCAGCATTGGCACTTCCAACTCGCTCTGTCACAAACGAAATTGAGAGTTACAAGCGACGGGCCAGTAAGCTGCTGCACCCGTTGCCTTGACAGATGTAAGATTCTACCTGCGCTTGCATAGGTGTGGCCGGCAAGCCGCAACTTGAATGCCTCAGCTCGTTTCTCACTGTTCCTTTGCTTTATCATATACAAAGTATAACGATACCTCTAGCCGTTGTCAAGGGGAATCTTCGCCCTCAGCGAATTATTTTAGGGCGCTTACCGCCCGAACTATTCACCAGCTTTGGCCCTTGGCTTGCTAACCAGATATACATATAGGAAAGCATTGTCTAGTGTTTTCATGGACTTACGGGCGACTTCTTCTGAATTGGCTGGAATTTCAGGCGGGACTTACTCAAAAAGGGCATTTTGCCTATTGCTAAAGTTCATAATACAACGAAATCATGTTTATAGAGTGTATAATAGCAAGGATTTCTTTTCAGAGACACCCCTCTTAAGAGAGTCTAGCCGCACGCTCCGGCTATCCTCGCTCTGCTGCTACTGACAGCTTGATGTTACCTCAGTAGTCCACCCTAACCCGACGGCCATTCAACGCCATTCTGTGATTGTTAGTCTCGGGATTCTCATGCATCGGTAGCGGACGGGCCTTTCGGACCCTGGCCTGACCTAGCGCCGCTTGCGCGGAGCGTACAAGACTCAATCTTGCCGATTGCGTTTTCTCCCTAATGGAAACATCACAGCCCCAGTGCTCCAAGCCCAGATCGAAACCCTCGACAATAATCCGAAGGTTTTGACTCTGAGCTTGGCTGGTAAGCCACGTGGTGTCGTGATTGCGAGGCGCTGCGGTTAGTTGAATGTGGTGTGTAACATCACTGTGCGCGATTCCGAGAGACACGAATCCTGAGAAGTCAGGTCTATTTTGTGTTGGGGAGTTTTGTGAAGGCATTATCTCCGCCGACTCGGAAGGTGGGGAGCAGGTGAGTCGGCACCCGCCCCCGCACGCTTTTTCTTTCCTGCCAGCCGGACGCGACCCCGGCAAACTCTTACATATTATAAAACCGCTGCCACCATGTCAAGCACAATGTTTTCCAGTTTATCGGACTTCCGCCCAGAGCTTCATTCTCCGCAGCAGATTCGGAACGTACTCGGGGTCGTGCGTTTTCCCGTCTGTCTTGCCGGTGTTCCAAACGGTAGCCATGTCGGAAAAGTCCCGCGTCAAGTCCAGGCCGAAGTCCGAGGCGTTCTCCACCAGCAACCGGACCGTGTGCGTGTAGTGGCGCTCGGCCCGATTCAATTCAGAGATATCCGCTCCCCAGCGTAGCGCATGGTATCCCAATATCTGCGTAAAGCCCCAGGAGGAGGCGTACCGGCTCACGTCAACGTTGGGGCGGCCAACCAGCATCTTCTGGGTGATCTGCCCGTAGTGTTCGCGCGCGCCGTCACGCACATCTTGGAGCGCATAGTAGACCGCAGGCTCAAACCTAGCCGGGATGACGGTATTGTGAATCAGATAGACGCCAGATTCATTGCTCGTAAGGGCAGCCAGGAAGGCCGGCGGCACCGATGTCAACGGCGCTATGGCGTCGATGTACG
>Ga0315284_10014857_pt1 | contig 11082 bp, 10 predicted proteins | sample YL17G09_16_MG_FD_203696 | JGI IMG/M metagenome (GOLD analysis project Ga0315284, IMG submission 203696) | Sediment microbial communities from Yellowstone Lake, YNP, Wyoming, USA - YL17G09_16 | ecosystem: Environmental > Aquatic > Freshwater > Lake > Sediment | place: USA: Wyoming | collected...
CGATTTCCCACAGCATTTGTATTTGTGTTTTAGCCGGTCTAGATTGTGGTCAGAGTTAGACACAACGATCAGAGGGGTAGCCGGGTCTAGGTTTGTTATCGGATGCGAATCGATCATAATGATCGCCGTGTAGTTTGATTTAGCCAGATCGTACGGTTTGCTAGATTTGTACGTTATGATATGCATATGCTCAGATTCAGGATCGGGCTCAGATTCAAGCTCATCGAACATCTTGTACTTGTCATCTAGCAGTACGCCTATCCGGATCTTCGAATTATTCAGATTCTCTGCTACGATTTTTCGTACGATACGCTTGGCCAGCTGTACCAGATCGATAGACTTGTTACACATTACAACATGCAGCTCTTTGGCGGATGGTAGAATAATCCCGTCGTACACGATGAGATTCGCACACAGCATATCAATATACGCCGTGTACTGTGGCTCTAGTATAGAGTCGCATACGGTGCGCAGTATAGAGTCTGTCATCTACAGATGCCGAATATAATGAACAGAATAGAACAGAGCCGGATGTAGAGTGTGCAAAATTCAAATTTTATGGCGTAGCATGATGTAGTGTGATGTGATGTGATGTGATGTGATGTGATGTGATGTGATGTGATGTGATGCGTTATAGTACAGCGCGTTATACAGCCTAAAGTATTTGTACGATGCAGAATATAATGGCGCTGTCTTTGGACGATCAGTTTAATTTTGCGGTAGAGCAGATCCGGTCTATGCCGACCGATGCCGGTGGTCGGAAAGGGCCGACCGACACAGAAAAGCTAACAATGTACGGCCTGTATAAGCAGGCGACTGTCGGGGATTGTAATACTGCTAGGCCCGGCATGCTAGATTTTGTAGGTAAGGCGAAATGGGATTCTTGGAACAGCCGACGCGGGATGTCGAAGCAGAACGCCAAGACCGCGTATTGTACCGAGTTTCTGAAGATGGCCGACAAGTACGATGTGTGATTTTTAATTTTGACGATATTAGGTATAGGCTTAATATCAGAGCATGACTGAAAACGACGAGTACTATCGCCAAAAGTATATGAAGTACAAGGCGAAGTACATCAATTTGAAACTGAACGGTGGGGATGGTGGTCAGAACCCACCACCATTACCGCCAAAGCCACAGCGGCCACCACCACAATTACCAGTTGAATCAGCTACTGCACCTGCACCTGCACCTGCACCTGCACCAGCACCAGCACCAGCACCAGCACCAGCACCAGCACCAGCACCAGCACCAGCACCAGCACCAGCACCAGCACCAGCACCAGCACCAGCACAAGTACAAGAATTGATGAAAGCAAGAGAAGATGAAATTCGAAAGACTTTAGAACAAGAACAAGCACGATTACGAGCACAAGCACAACAAGCACCAGCTGCCGCTATGGTTCAGATGGGTGTACCAGCACCAGTACCAGCACCAGCACCAGCTGCCGCTCCGGCGGTCGTACCACCAAAATATACTCCGATGGATCCGAGTAAAAAACTATTACTTCTTCGGGCCTATATTCGATACGTATACAAATTTATAAATAACTTATTCATATCGACACAACAGTGCATGCTTAATATAGCAGCGTACATGAAAAGTGGTCAGCTGACACCGGATCACCGAAAATTCTTCGACCAAATATCCGAAATCAATTTGGGTTTGGATACAGAATTGAGGAAACAAATATCTGCCATAAATTTGTCAAAGGATATCAAAACTGGGGGACAAGATTTTTTTAGTACGGCGCCCGAATTTTTGAATTTTTACTACAACCATTTTATTATTATAGTATCGCATATACAGAGCGCCATACTTAGTACGATTCAATGGCTCAACACTGAACTCAAGAAAGCGAAGTATTATTATTACATCGGAACAGGCTCAAAGAGATCGATAAGACAAAAAGTTACGGTGCACAATCCCTTTTGTGTAATGTCATTCGTCAAAAATGAGATGGATGGTGTGTTGGATAGTTTTGAACGTATGCAGGCGATACTAACAGGCCAAAACAAAGAACAAATGGATAAAATTGTGAATGACTGCAAAGAGATTATTCGGATCAATAAAGAAAATTACAAACTAATAGAAAAAATAAAGAAGAATATAACCATTCTGACGTAAATTAATCGGGTACCGGATTGTTTTTGTTGATGCATAGTATAGTTTTTACCCATACTACGCATGTGCGGTATATTTGGTTTCATTTCAGAGAAGACGGACAATCCGATCAACTTCTTCGACAAAAGCATATACGCTCTACGGCAGCTGCAAAACCGGGGCTACGATTCTGCGGGCGCATGCTGTATCGTGCCAGACAATAGCCATAACTCTAATACGCTAGTCTTACGGAAGTACGCCACAACGACTAGCGCCGATTCGATAGACCGGCTAGAGAAAGATGCACCGGCATTCCAAAATGCTCTATCCGGCATAGCGCACAACAGATGGGCGACACACGGCGCGAAGACAGATCTGAATGCGCACCCTCATCTAGACCATACGGGCCGTATAGCTCTAGTTCATAACGGCATAATCGAGAACTACTACGAGCTGAAGACGGAGCTGGAATCGCACGGCATTATATGCAGATCGGAGACAGATACGGAAGTCGTGTCTAATCTGATCTCATACTACTACGCCGAGCTGGGCCATATGACGGAGTCGATTATGAAAGCTATTAGCCGGCTCAGAGGTACATGGGCTCTAGTTATACTGTGTTTAGACAAGCCGGACAGAATGTACTGCGCGAGACACGGGTCGGCCCTACTTGTCGGATTCGGCGATCACTCTATACTTGTGTCGTCGGAGCAGGCCGGCTTCGGATCCAGCGTCTCTAACTACATCTGCCTCAACGATCAGGACATTACAGTCGTACGGCGTATTAATAACAAAGTCAAATTCGAAAATATGCACAACTATGAGCTGAAGAAGATCACAACTCTGCCGAACGAGCTGAGCCCGGAGCCGTACAGCCATTGGACTATAAAAGAGATACACGAGCAGTACGAATCTAGCATACGCGCCATATCTTTCGGCGGACGGCTCATGTCGGACGATCTAGTTAAGCTAGGCGGGCTGAGCAGCCATACAGCCGAGCTCAAACAAGCCGAGCATTTGATATTGCTTGGGTGCGGAACATCGTTGAACGCCGCTAAACACGCGGTACAGTACTTCAAGGATTTGACAAATCTCATAACTATTACCGCATTCGATGGGTCTGAGTTTCTAGAATCCGATATACCGCGGAACAGATCGGACAAGACTGTAGTAATCTTTTTATCACAATCCGGCGAGACAAAAGATCTGTACAGGGCTCTGAAGATATGCAAGGCTCAAAATATTTTGCTGACGGTCGGCGTGATCAATGTCGTCGATTCTATGATCGCGCGAGAAGTAGATTGTGGATGCTATTTGAACGCCGGGCGAGAGGTCGGTGTCGCGTCTACTAAGGCCTTCACATCTCAAGTCATCCTGCTGTCTATGATCGCGATCAATTTCGCACAGATCCATAACATCAACCAAAAAAAGCGAGCACGATACATCAAATCTTTGCGTCAGCTCAGCCAGAACATACGCGAAACTATAGCAGACGTAGATAGATCGGCCCAAAATATAGCGCAAGTACTTCTAGACGCCGAGCATATGTTTGTTTTGGGCAAAGGGCCGATGATCAGCGTCGCGGACGAAGGATCACTCAAAATAAAAGAGATCGGGTATCTGCATGCCGAAGCGTACGGCGGAAATGCGTTGAGACACGGGCCGTACGCTCTGATCGAACAGAATACGCCGATCTTATTTGTCTGCCCATCAGACTCTAGCTTTATCAGCATAACGAGCGGCGAATCTTATTTCAGCCTGATGAACAACACGATCGAAGAAGTTAAATCGCGGGATGCTCTGACGATAATAATAACAGACGCCCAGACGTCTATTACGAAGAAAGTCGATCATATTATAACGGTCGGCCATAACGCCGTGTACTCTGGCATCCTACACAATATACCGCTACAGCTCATCGCGTACTATCTGGCTATTCTAAAAAAAGTCAATCCGGATCAACCACGCCATCTGAGTAAATGCGTATCTGTGTAATTTTATGATTTTTTATCTATCGAATCACGTGCTGATTGAATCTCCCTTGCCAATTGAATCGCCCTTACCAATGGTTTGTACTGAATTTTCTCAACATATTTTGCGTCGTACGCATCTGCGATGTACACCCCGATGCTTTGACGTCCATCGTATTTGGGTAAAAATTCGTTTAATATAAGACAGACACTCAGAGCCCGTTCGAAGCGGTCTCTAGTTATTTTGTTCTCCGCATCTACATCTATCAGCATTTTAATGATATCCAGATGCCCGAACTCAACTGCATGTATGAATGCCTCGTTGTCTGACATATCGTACTGTATTCGCCCGTCTTCCAAAAACATCTTCACTATGATCGAGTGCCCTTTTTTGCACGCTTTTATAAAACCGTACACGCCTACTTTAGGATCGAACATCTTATGGTTCAACAGATATCTCACGACATCTATCCGGTTGTGCGAACAGGCTTTATTGAAATACCACATGTTCTGTGCGAAGTTTGGTGGAAAGGCCGGGTGATCAGCTAGTAGCTTAACCAGCTCTAAATCTCCCCGCTCACACGCTTCGAAAAACGCCGATGACAAAATGTTCCTAAGGTTGTGCGCATTCAGAAACGGCCAAGCTGGATCTGCAGACTCGATGGCCTCTAGAATGAGATCCAGAACGTATTTGAACAGATCCATATACCCGTGCTGCGATGCTAGAATCAGTGCGACTTGCGGCTGATAGTATGACCAGCCACTGCCTCCGAATTTGTAGTGCGGTTTGAGTATTAAATAGACATGTTTCACAACGCTGAACACGCATCTCTTCGTGTTCAGCGCCAGTATGAAAATTGTTTTGTAATTACGGATACTCAGCATCACAGAATTCGATTTCATGAGGCATACCGCCCGATCGCCTAAATTGTGTAAGATGGCCGACTTAATTAAATGCATCAGCTTCGTATGCTCTGCTACGTGCTGCATCGTGCTCTTGCATGGAATATGGTTGATTGAGACCGATGCACTATATACTAAAATTTCGCGGATCAATTTTTTACATATCTGTCTTCCTGCACCTGTTTAAGGTATCGGCCAGTATCTGTGAATTTGGTACCTATCCTCTCGCGGATATTATAGCTCATTTCGATCATCTGTTCGATTAGATTGCGCGTTATTTTGTACTCTGCATCGACCTGTATCAGCAGCTTCACAATTTCGATGTATCCGTTCAGTACGGCGCGTCTGAACGCTTCATTGTTATCTGCATCATATGCCACTCTTCCGTCTTCTAGCAGCAGTTTTACAATCGGTGTCTTCCCGTTATTGCACGCCTTGATTAACCCGCCGGCCAGACAAGCATCTATCCCCGGATAGTTTAGCAAAAATCGCACAATCTCAATCGTACCGAACAAACACGCTTGATAGAAAGCATGGTAGCCACTGTACAGCATGCTGTGTAGAGGATGTGCCGCTATAAACTTCACAAGATCGATGTTATTATTCTCACATGCGCGTATAAATGTTATATCCAAAATATACCGAATATCGTATCCATAGATGTGCGGCCAATTATGGTATAGCGTACTAGATGCCGCTTCAGCATGCACCAGTACGTACTTGAACAGATCCGTATATCCTTTCTCCGATGCTGCGATTAGTACGTTAAGCGGCTCGTATATTCCCCACATACTGCTACTTTGTCTGATGTGCGGTTTGAGTCTGAGGTAGATGTATAGTACGACTTCGATCACGCATCTTTTTTGCATAGCCGCCCTATATATCTTTTTGTAGTCCACGATGCTCAGCATTTGAGCATTCGATTCGATTAGGCTGACCGCTTTCTCACCTAAATTGAGCCGGATAAATTTTATGATCAAATGCATCAGCTTATTGCGTGCTGTAACATGCTGCGATACGCTAATCACGCTAATCACGCCAATCACACTCATCTCATCGTATCGGGATAACTAATTCCGATATAATCGCACTCCAACAATCAATCGATCAATTTTTTGCATTTAGCCTATTCCGCTTATCCAGCTTATCCAGCCTCTCTTGCATCTGTTCGATCTCTCTGTTCTGTGATTCCAGTATATCATCTGTCAGCTTCAGAATAAAAGGATCCGACGTCTTGCACCGGATGCGCTTCGACATTGTGAGAGCTGCGCTATGATGCTCTATCATCCCTAACAAGAATTGTCTGTCGTCTATCAGTATCTGTTCGCGTATAACGGATATCATGAGTACAGACAGTACGACTAGCACAACTAGACCCGGTATATTCGGTTCGACTGACATCATGCCCAACTCGTACGCACCCATAGAGAAAGCCATCAACAGAGCCATGTACACTTTGTTGTAGTTGAATGTGATGTGAGATTCTTTGTCTGCTAACAGGGCCATCGAAAAGACGTACCCGATGACAAAGCTGTACACCATCATGTACAGAACAGTCGATGTGATATTCGAACTATCGTGATCCATTTATATACGGCTCACACAAAATACTTAACCGTCCTCAATAAATAAAAGGGTATCCCGTTGTCGCAAGTACGTTCTGTTCGTAAATTTGCTTGACGAAGAAGAAGGATATCTGATCCTGTATCCCGCACTCTTGGATATGAGCATACCACGCATCGTCTATTTCCGTCATTTTTGGATGTCTCATATTCCGTATCAGTATCCCGCACGCACAATGGGTGTCTGTAACCGGCTTCAGACCTAACGCGATCTGCTTATTGATATACGACACATATCTATCGCTCTCGGCTTTGTACCTATCCTGATGCATACTCAAATCGTACTCCTCCCACACACTCTGCTTAATTTGCCAGTGCTGCCTGAGTATGATCGCCAGATCCAGCTGAGGCCTCTCGATGAAAAAATAAGTAATGAAATCCTCTACGAACTTTTCATTCAGATTCGAAATCTTCGAATCGATATAGCACGTGTAGTCGTAAGTACTGAGCTGCGGATACGCGTGTGGTTTCACCTTCACCCTCTTCGATCTCATACAGCTCGTAGTCTGATCCGAACTATCGTATTCCGATTCATTATACGCATCGTGAATACCGATCCATTTTGTAGACTCCAGCTGCCGCATCATATCCAAATTATTCGTGAAGTAGTAGCACTTGTACTTTGTAGACGGCGGTTGTTGTATGACAAAAGCCGGATTGTCTGACGCCCCGTAAAAACACGTGTAAAACGCTAGACTCAGCTTTGTTTGCTTTGTCAAATAAAACACGCTCTCTACACCGTCCGCTAACTGTATACTTTCAAATGTGTACGTTATGCCGTACCCATCCAGCAGAGCCGTAATGTCGTCCATTTTGAACGATACGATCGGAACATATAGACCATATACTAATTTGTGATTGACCATCGATGTACTTATTTCATCATCCTTGTCTGCGATTTGCATACTGATCACTAGACACATCTTCGATCGGAACGAAGTAAAAGCGTTCTGCAGTATGGGTCTCCACGAACTGTTGAACTCTATGACGTGTCGGATGTATATGCCATCCGCATCTGACTTGTAGTTTGCCAGCTCAGCTCTTATATCGGCGTACGGTGTGATAGATCGATCGATCCCGGTATATGTCGGTGCTGCTTTATTCGTAAAAAAACGACGGAACCCACCAGACCCGCACCCCCAGTCTTCGATTGATTCACAGTCAGACAGAAAATCGTAACCCTTCTTGTACGTTATGCTGTCGTTATACACAAAAGTTGTATGTGATGTCCGATCTGTTAGATCGTTGTACCACTTTGCCGAATCGTAAAAATCAGACCAGGTGTCCTGCATAGAAAGTGTACGATCGATGATGATACAGCTCGATAAAAAAATACTAGCCGATAGCCTGCACGGTTATAATTCTAAACGACAATGTTCTGCTTCCGGTTTGTCCGATAGTTATCCAGCTCATCGTACACGATAGACCGCTTTAGAAGCCGGCGCTTTTCGTTCTCAAGCTGCTGAATATTAATGTCGATTTTGTCAAATCTGTACCGAAATTCCGCTTCTTGTTGTTTGATCTTGGCCGAATTAACAAACTTGTCTAAGCTAGACCGATCGGCTTGTGTCTTCCGAACATGGGTGTACAGTACGTCTGATTCTGCGATATCTGTAAAATCGACATCGTGTTTCACACAAGACACCACTTGATCCGGCATGCTCTTCCAAAACTCGCCGTGACAGTCTGTACACCATACGCCATCATTGACAAAATCCACAGACCGTCTGCACTTATCTCCATGGCACGCGATGTACGACGTTCCGTGTAAATTCCGACTGAATAGGTATTCCGCCAGCCCGTCGAACTCGTCCAAATACGGCTCTCCGCCCGTGTAGATCCCGGAATCAATAATGATTGTGTGCAGCTGCTTTTCGACGGATTTCAAGTCATACGTCTCGAACGTGATGATGATCCACAAGCTCTGAGTCAGACTGTCTGTCTGCACATTCTGTACGAAGTTTTGAATCATGCTGTCCGGCAAATCGGGATACCGGATAATAAGGCTCGTCAAGTCTTGCACTAGCTCTACGTCTGTCACGCCAACCATGTCAGACAAGTTATGTATCTCTTCTATCGTCAGCATGATTGAGATGAATGTGTATGTATATTACTATTTGAATAGCGAAACTGATAAAATATCAATTTTATCAGAATCCGTATCAAGCCCGCTAACTATGGCCGTTCTGTCAAACATGACCACTACTCCAACGGCCCGATCGATTAACTGAGCCATGCCGATGCTATGCTAGGCCGACCGCCATTAGAGCATCAGCGAAAGAAATCCATAAATATTTTTGGGGTGTTATGGACTATCACAAATTGAATATCTTCTTCACAAGCTTGCTGATGCTCGTAGCGCTCGTCAGGGTATTCATCTTCGAACCATCAGGCGTACCCCACCCCGTACAATTATCCCACCCGGTTGTGCTGCTGTACGCCCCGTTCGATCCGATTGTTATATCGTTACACGGCTTCCGAACATACAGCATAGGATTCATGAAGCCGATGGTTTTTCGATTCATCTGGTTCAGTTTCGCCGTCAAGCCCGCCATCAGAGGTGAGACGGCGCTAGTACCACCGACAACGTAGAACGATCGATTCATGTATATCAGATAGCCTGTACTAGGATCCGCGTTCCCCGCTATATCCGGCACGCCTCTTTTGGTTCCGATAGACGTCACGCTATTCTGATACGCCGGCTTGGCAAATACTTCACTAAATCCGCCACCGGTCGATGAATTTGGATGATTGAACCACACAACTTCATTCAAAATGCTCAGCCCGTCAGACATCAGAGTTGTACCGCCGCAAGCCACGACGTTTGGTGAAGCAGCCGGGAAATCAGTATGAGACAAGCCGTCTGACACACCATCCGTACTGCCGTTATCGCCGGCCGCACAGAATATATTTATGCCTCGGCTCACGGCGTACGCGAATAGATTGTTGTAGGATGTCAAAGAGGATGGCGGCCAATAAGGCTCCGGCGCACCCCAGCTGATGGATACGATACTTGGCCTGTACCTCGTGTCTGTCACCGCTTTGTATATCGCGTTGTAGAAGCCCAAAAAAGAGTTCGGCGCGTAGTACACGACGATCGTAGCAGCGTTCGCCACGGCCCCCGCTATCTGGATGTCTAGCACGACCTCCATGCTGGCGCCGCTCGGATCTGTCGGGTTATTTGTCGCGCCGTTCACAGAGACCGATATAATTTTAGGGGCGGCTATCCCTAGCGCCCTGAAGTACGTATTCATATCGGACTGGTTAAATCCACCGCCTAGCTCTATAATCGCGATCGTTTGACCTTTACCATTGTACGCCTTGTTCATCTTGTACAGATTAGCGATCTGGATCGGCGTGAAGTACGATCGTAGAGCTCTAGATGCCGTATCTTGATCCGTATCGATATCAACAGCCCCTATATCATTGACCTGAAAATGGGGCCGCATAACCGGCATGTTAGACAGACCCATAACATCGGACACGAAATACAGAGACGCCGGGATGATGAGGCTCGACGTATGGCCGTAATACACTACACCTGTATCTGCTTCTACAAACCGCTCCAGCATTACGCCGAACATCGTACGCATGGATGTAGCTGAGCCGATTGCCCGAACATGCGAATCGTAGATCTTTTGTATCGTCAGACCCGCTTTATTACACTCGGCGTACAAAGCTTCGATGTTCTGCGTACTCAGCTTCGATCGGCTGATTATGTTTATCGATATGGATTCTGTACCCGAATGTGATAACAGTTCGTCATCTATCAAATTTCGCGCATCTGCTTCGATTTTTGTGAAGCGCGTATCTATGATCGGCGGTTCTAGAGTCTGCATGTATTCTAGAACTTCATAAAAAATACTCATCGGGTGATAAGTCATTCCACTAATCCATCGAACACCTGCTGAATTAGTTCTATATCCTTTCCCAAACTTAGCAGTACATCGGTCTTGTCTAGAAAGTATATCACGACACCTGCTTCTTCTAGCATCGTTTTTGATGTGCTCCATTTGTCTTTCCACCGCTCGATAGTCTGCTCATCGTTCACCTTCAACGGGTCTAGACTGATCACCATCTTCGAACCGGATTGTATGATGCCTCGCGCACAATCGCTGCACGGGAATAGAGTTACGATACAGATCGAATTCTTTAACGATGTCCCTGTTCGTGCGGCGTTGAATATCGCATTTCGCTCCGCATGCTCGAAGTACTCGTACTTGAGCGGCCGTTCTAAGCGCTCTAGTCTCGTTTCGTCTATACCGCGCGGCATCCCGTTGTACCCCAGAGTCAGAATCTCATGAGTTAATGGCGCTATGAATAGGGCAGCTACTTTTGTCGATTCGTCTTTTGAAAACGTATTCGCCATGAATCGTGCAAGCCTGTAGTACTTCACAGCCTTCGCATGTGTTATCCAATCCACATTCATTTGTATATTAGAATGGAAATAATTCGAATCATAAAAAAACACGATCTGCATCACA
>Ga0315284_10014859_pt1 | contig 11080 bp, 6 predicted proteins | sample YL17G09_16_MG_FD_203696 | JGI IMG/M metagenome (GOLD analysis project Ga0315284, IMG submission 203696) | Sediment microbial communities from Yellowstone Lake, YNP, Wyoming, USA - YL17G09_16 | ecosystem: Environmental > Aquatic > Freshwater > Lake > Sediment | place: USA: Wyoming | collected...
AGCGCCAGGGCCTGGTGCTGGACGCCATGGTCAGCCTGGGCTGCAGCACGTCCGAAGAGGCGGTCGCCGCCAAGTATGAACCCTGGACCCTGGCCAAATTCACCGAACGCTTCGATATCCTGGCCCCTCACTTTTCTGTGTACGCGCGCAAACAACTGGAGCAGATGTTCGGCCCGGAGATGGTGTACAAGGGCGGGCTGCGAGTTTACACGACGCTCGACCTGGACCTCCAGAAGCAGGCCGAATGCGTGGCCCGCGCCCAGGTGCGCCGCCTCTCCGGCGAGGGGGACGACAACGTGATCCAGGATGCCGTCAACCAGGGTTGTACGGCGGCGCAGTTCATGCCGGCCATGCGCGCCTCCAGCGTCGGCGTTGACCATCACGTCAGTAACACCTCCGTCGTCGTCATCCGCCCCGCCACCGGCGAGATCCTGGCCATGGTCGGCAGCCTCGACTACTGGAACGAGGCCATTGATGGCCAGTTCAACGTGGCCGTAGACGGCCCTGGCCGCCAGCCCGGCTCTGCCTTCAAGCCCTTCACCTACGTCACCCTGCTGGCACAGGGGGACAACGCCGGTCACATGTTCCTCGACGTGCGCCGTGCCTTCCAGCAACCCACGGGCTACCCCTACGTGCCGGAGAACTATGACCGGAAATACCACGGCCCACAGCGCATGCGGCTGGCGCTGGCCCGTTCCCTCAACATCCCGGCCGTCGCAGCGCTCCAACTGGCCGGCGTGGACAACGTGATCCGCACCGCCCATCGCATGGGCATCAACACCCTGGATCGGGGACTGGATTACTATGGACTCAGCCTGACGTTGGGCGGCGGTGAGGTACACCTGCTCGACATGGTCTATGCCTTCAACGTCTTTGCCAACGGCGGCCGCATGTACGGCGCACCCATGCCCGAGGAGCAACGGCGCCCCGGGTATCGGGAACTCGACCCGGTCACCATCCTGCGTGTGGAGGATCGAGATGGCCGCCCGCTCTACGAGTATGCCCAGCCCGAAAGTCGCAACGTCCTCCCTCCCCAACTGGCCTACCTGATGAACAGCATCCTCTCCGACCAGCAGGCCCGCTGGGCCATCTTTGGCCGCCCCAACGCGTTGGAACTGGCCGACGACCGGCCGGCGGCCGCCAAAACCGGCACCACCAACAACTACAAGGATGCCTGGACGCTCGGCTACACGCCTCAACTGGCCATCGGCGTGTGGCTAGGCAACTCTGATAACAGCGACATGGAACCCGTCGCCGGCCTCATCGGGGCAGCACCTATATGGAAAGCGGTGATGGAGTATGGGCTACGCAATGAACCGATCGTCCCCTTCGCGCGGCCAGAAGGGTTGACCGAACGGGCCATCTGCGCCGTTTCTGGCCTGTTGCCAGGCCCTAACTGTCCGACCGTCAACGAGCTGTTCATTCCTGGCACCGAGCCGACCGAAACCTGCCACCTCCATCAGGCTTTCCGCGTCAACCGCGAGACCGGCCGGCTGTGCACCGTCTATACGCCGCCGGAACTGTGCGAGGAGCGCGTCTATGAGGTGTACCCGCCCGAGGCCGCCGACTGGATCGCCAGCCTGCCGGAGGACAAGCGCCCTCCCACTCCTCCCATGGAGTACGACACCATCTACGGCCCCACCCGCGCCGACGCCGACGTCACCATCATCAGCCCCGCACCGTATTCCTACATCCGGGGCAGCGTGCCCATCACCGGCAACGCCAAGGGTGGTGACTTTAACTTCTACCGCGTCGTGTTTGGCCAGGGGCTGAACCCCACCGCCTGGACGCCGATCGGCCCCGACCATGGTAACCAGGTAGATCACAACGTGCTCGAGTTCTGGGACACGAGCGGGTTGGACGGCCTGTATAGCCTGCGGCTGAGCGTCGTGGACCACTCGACCGCCCTGCGTGAGGCGACCATCCAGGCGACCGTGGACAACATCTCCCCCACCCTCAAACTGACCTACCCCGAGCAAGGGGCCGAATACGAACTGGGCTACGACGAATGGGCCAACGTCAACGCCGAGGTAGAGGACTATTCCGTGGCGCGCGTCGAGTTCTACGAATACCCAGGTAACCAGAACACGCCGCCCCCGGAAGGGCTGACCCCCTTCGCCGTTCGTACCGTCGCCCCCTTCAACACCAACTGGACGATGCAGGGGTTAGGAGGGCATACTTTCTACGTCATCGCCGTGGATGCCGCCGGCAACACCAGCGTCAGTAACCGGGTGACCATCTGGGTGGTGCCCCGCGAGGAGAGCCAGTGACGTGGCGGATGAGTGGCGGATGAGTACCTTCCCGAAAGGTGCCCCACCGAACCGCCGAATAGAATTCGCCGTCTAAACCTGAAAAGGCCCCTCAGGGCCTATCACCCAAAAGCCACGACGGCGACTTTGCGGCTCTGCTCGACGCGGCCTGCCGGTCACGCGGGCTAGCACTCCTGCAGATCACTCCCGACAACCTGGCGGACGTGTTGCAGGCCCTGACCGGCGGCCAAGTGACCTTTCGGGCTTTCTTCGACCGGGCGTCAGATGCCGACGCCCGTTTCGCTTCTGTCGTCCAATGGGCCCGCGAGCACGCCGCGTATCGCATCAACCCCCAGGAACGAGCATCCCGTGCCGAGGTGAGATTCCTCGCTGCGCTCGGAATGACAATCGTGCTCGGAATGACAACTACCTGGCGCTCATCGGCGCTGGCCTGTACACGCCGTACAGCATCGTCCTCCCATCCTGCGACGAGCAAGCGGTCCTCCCGCCCGTGGATATGAGCCCGCTGGGCGAGAGATTCACCATCAAGCCGGCCCACGGCGGCGGTGGGGCAGGGGTCGTGACGGGAGCCACGTCGCTCAGGCAGGGGTCGTGACGGGAGCCACGTCGCTCAGCCAGGTGATCGCCGCCCGCCAGGAATATCCCCACGACAGGTACCTGCTGCAGGCTCACAGCGTTCCCGCCCGCTGCGACTCTCGCCCGGCCTGGTTCCGCGTCACCTTCCCGAAAGGTGCCCCACCGAAACTTTCGGGAAGGTTCCGCAGTCCGCCACACCCACGTCTACGCGCCCGTCACCCCGGCCGAAGAAAATCGCTACGGCCTGGCCCCCTTGCGCCAGGTGGCGGCATCCATCGGGTGTACTCACCCGCTGCTCACCTGTGCGGGCTCGAGCTGTTTTCTACCGAGGTCACCCTGACGCCCGACGGCTTGTTCGTCGTGGTAGATTACGTGAACGACCAGATAGACCTGCGCCTGCAATCGAAGACGCCTGACGGTGTCCCGGATGATATCGTGCGGGACGTCGCCGCACGCCTGGCCACGCTCGTGGCAGCCCATTAGACTCAGGCGAGGCTGCCGATGTAGGGAATCGTCTGCGGCCCCTCCGGCAGGACACAGATGCGGGCGTCGGGACCGTAGCGCGCCAGCAAATCGGCCAGCGTCTCCTCGATCTGGTGGCAGGGCTGGAACAACGCACCGCGGACCTCCTCATCGGACAGGTAGCGGCTCTTGACGTACACCTCGGCCCGCATCTGAATCCTGGCCTGGACGTACGCCTCCCATTGGTCCATCATCAGGAATCCCGGCCGCCGGAGGACCTCCAGTAGCGCCTGAGGGCTGTCGGCCATGTGCAGGATGTTCTTGTACTCCCCGTGGTCCGGTATCCCATCCCAGCACTCGGCGGCCACGATGATACTGCCCCCTTCACGCACGACCTGCGCCGCAGCCGACATGCCCTTGACCGCCTGGTAGAGGTTCAGGTCGAGCGGGTAACCCGAGTTGGAAGTGATGACGACGTCGAAGGGTGCATCTACCTCCACCATCGCCGTCCGGCGGACGGCGGCCGCCCCCGCGCGATGGGCTGCCTGCAAATCGCCCGCGTACACCCCGGTGATGGCCCGCTCCCGGTTGAGCGTCACGTTGAGCAGGAACGTGGGAGCGGTCCTGAGCGCCACCTCCAGCATCTCCTCCCACACCGGGTTCCCCTCCGTCACCCCCCACGTGGCGTTGGGATGGTCGAGCATCTCTGCCCCATGGTTCTCCAGCACCAGCCGGATGCTGGACACACCCGGCAGGACCGCCTTGGGGCCGCCGCTGACACCGGCGAAGAGGTGCGGCTCGATGAAACCGGTCAGGATCTTGACCGTGGACTCGGCGTAGGTGCGGTTAACGATGATCTCGTGGCCGAAGCGGGTGTGCCCCAGGTTGACCAGGCCGGCCTCGTCCCACCCATCGTGCTGCACGACCCGGTAGTTGGCCACGACGTCGTCCCCCAGCAATCGGCGCAGTTCGTCAGCCGTGCTGTGACGGTGCGTGCCCACAGCGTTGACCAGCACGATCCGCTCGCGGGGCACGTGGCTCAATTCCGCCAGCAGCGGCGGCAGGAGCCGGTCGTTCGGCGTGGGGCGGGTGATGTCGCTGAAGACGATGGCGACGGTATCTGCGGGCGTCACCAACTCGCGTAGCGGGGGGCTGGCCAGCGGTTGCCGCAGCGCCTGCACAATCGCCGCCTCCTGGCCAGGCAGGCCCGCCACGAAGCGCGGCTCCACCACCGTCACGTTCCGGTCGGGTAACTCTACCTCCAGTCCCTCGCGCCCATACGCCAATGTCACGTGCATCTTCTTCCCCCTGACAGATGGTGGGTTCGTAGTGGCGACTTTCGGTGCAATGGGATAAACGCACTCCAACATGCGCACGCACACTTCCCGAATCTCCCACTGCGCGGCAGGATTGATCCGCAGCCGGAACACGTGCAAGAGCTCTCGAAAATTCATCGTCACCACCTGCACCTTCCCGAAAGGTGCCCCACCGAAACTTTCGGGAAGGTTCCGCACTGCACCTTCCCGAAAGGTGCCCCACCGAAACTTTCGGGAAGGTTCCGCACTGCACCTTCCCGAAAGGTGCCCCACCGAAACTTTCGGGAAGGTTCCGCAGTCCGCAATCTCAGCTCCCCCGGCACACCCCCTCGCATGCAAACTCCCGTACTCCGGTATCCACGTAACCGACCGCTTCGGCCAGCCGGAGGCTGGGGGCGTTCTCCTCGCCGGCCACGTAGAGCGGTTGCCTGGCTGAACGGATCACCCACGTCGTACAGGCCGCCAGCACCGCCCGCCCCCACCCGCGCCCCTGAGCGGCCGGTGCGGTGTAGACAAAGACCTCGGCAAAGTGGGGCGAGTCCCAGTTGATGCCCGCCTCAGAGGTAATCTCCCCCTGCGAGCGAATGACGAAGCGCGGCCGGCCTCCCGGGTCCTGCTCCGTGACGACCAGCACGTTGATCGAGGACTGGAAGCGGAACAGGTCGAGCCTGTAGACGCGGTGGGTCTCCGCTTGCCCGACCTCCACCACCTCGGCGATGGCCTCTCGCAGGTCAGGCGTCGTGATCAGAGCATAGGGACGGCCAGGAACGAGGGCCTGGCGCAGCAATTCGACGGCCGCGCGGGCATCCGGCGTGCGCAATGCCACGGTGGGCTGGAACAGCCGCTGCCCGGTCTGGCAGACGGCCACGAAACCGTTCGCCCGACCACCTGCGTCCTCGTGGACGTACAACCGGGTGCGAGCAGGGTCGTGGTGGAGCGCGTAATACACCGGCAAAGCATCGGCCGGGGCTGCCAGGTCCAATAGGGGGCGCACTTTCAGGCGCAGATTTTCCAGGTCACTCATTCCCATCCCTTCCCAACGGCCAGTTCTTGAAGACAGGGAAAAGCAGGTAGCGCCAGGGAACCACCACCTCCACCGGCAACCCCATCACAGGGGCCGATAGTTCGGCGGCGCGGATTCCGTAGGCAGCGTTGGCGATGCGCGTGCCCGGCCGCAGCCGGATGTACTCATCCGCGATGTACCCGATGGTCTCATCGGCCCCGTCCGCGTCGCCCACCGTGACTACCAACGTCGCCGTCAGGCTCTCCCGACCCGCCAGGTTCGCCGCCGCCCAGGTGACGACGCCCCCCGCGCGGGTATAGTCTCCGCTGGCCCAGGCAAAGGTCGTGCCCGCGGGGATGGCATCGGTGAGGACGACCTGGCTGAGCGTGAAGATCGAGGTATTGGTGACGCCGATGGTGTACGTCAGCCGTGAGCCGGCCCACGCAGGGTCGAGAGCAGCCCGCTTGGTGACCTGCGGTTCCCCCAGGCCCCCCTGCACCGCCGCCAGCGCGTCCACGATGCCCCAGCCGTAGACGTTGTTGGGGCGCCCGCCAGATGCGCCGCCACACTGAGTATCCACGCGGGGCCGCGCGGTCTGCACGATGATCTGCTCGGTGAGGTCCACGTTGCCGATGAGAGGCGGCGCAGCCGACCACAAGAGCGCCACCACCCCTACCACGTGCGGTGCGGCCATCGAAGTGCCGCTCTTCAGGCTATAGCCTCCACCGGGGACGCTGGAACGAACCCCCAACCCCGGCGCGCTGACGTCTGGCTTCAGCCTCCCGGAGCCATCCACCGTCACCGGCCCCCGGCTGCTGAAAGAGGCGATTCTTTCGCTGCTGTCGGTGGCACCGACGGAGAAGGCGGCGGCGTACAGGGCCGGTGGCCTGCTCACCGTGCTGCAGCCACCGTAGCCCTCGTTGCCGGCCGAAACGACGACGACGATCCCCGCCGCCCGCACGGCTTCGACGGCCGTTTGCAGCGTATCCCAGTCGCACCCCTCGTACTCCGGGCACGTCCAGGAGTTGTTGATCACGTGGGGAGCCAGGCCGGGCACGCCGTCCGTAAAGGGGTCGCCTCCCACCGGATACGGTGCCAGAAAGAACTCGAAGCATTCGGCGTAGGTCGCGGGGGTGCCCCAGCCGTTGTCCATGTTGCGGCAACCGATCCACCGCGCCCCGGGTGCCACGCCAACCTGGTTGCCCGCTCCATCGTCGCCCACGATGGTCCCCATCGTGTGTGTGCCGTGGCTGTCGTCGTCACATGGTTCGGGCGAGTCCACGCCACATGGATTGGCGCCGTGGTCGTTCGAGTGGATCGCATCGTGCCAGTGGTAGTCGTGGGTGACCGTGGCGCCGTCGTAGCCCCGGTACTGGTGGAGCAACGCCGGGTGGCTCCACTCGTAGCCGGTATCCTGCCCGGCGACGACGATGCCCTGGCCGGTATACCCCAGCCCCCACACGTCGTCGGCGTTGATGTGCGCCACGTTCCACTCGATCCCCTGCAAAGCCGAGAGCCGCACGCCGGTCGGCTCAGGCTCGGGCAGCGCCTGGTGGACTTGAGGGTTGGCAGCGATACGCATGACCTCGGGCCGCGCCGCCAGGTACGTGACGAGGGCACGATCCCCCTTCACCGCCAGCATGTTGACGATGTAAAATGGACGATACTCCACGCCCCGGGCGTCCAACTCAGCTCGCAGCGCTTGCTGGGAGCGAAGCGCCGTCGCCCGCAGCGTCTCGTATACGTAGCGCAGACGCCCCTCGCGGGTGGGCTGGGCCGCCGCCGCCCTCAGGTCAGCCTGCCTGGCCAGGACGACCAGGAACTCGGCCTCGCCGCCACCCGCCGTCGCCTGCCACACCAGGGGAGCGACGCCGGCCGGGGGAGCGGCCAGCACAAGCTGAGGAAGCGGGCGGCCCAATACCACCACGACCGCCAGGAATAGACCTGCCAGGCTCAACACCAGACCTACGCGCAGAAAACCTCTGTTCATGAGAACCGGATTATAGCACCGGATGCCCGGATGTCGAATGTCGGATGTGCCCCCATCCGCCAAGTGCCGCCCTTGACAAAAGCAACCCCCTGATGGATAATCCGCGCCAGTTTGAACCAGTGATGATGTGGATGAGTACATCCTGCGGATGAATACATCCGGCGGATGTGCTACTGCGGAACCTTCCCGAAAGTTTCGGTGGGGCACCTTTCGGGAAGGTAAGGAGATGGCATGGCAACACCTTTCGAAGTAAGTGACGCTACATTTGAGAAGGACGTACTCCAGGCTGCGCAACCTACCCTGGTAGACTTTTGGGCTGAGTGGTGTAAGCCGTGCAAGATGATTGGACCCGCAGTGGAGGCGCTCGCCGAGGAGTGCGATGGCCGGCTGCGCGTGGTTAAACTGAACGTGGATGCCAACCCCGATACCCCACGCGACCTGCACGTGATGAGCATCCCTACGTTGCTTCTGTTCAAAAACGGTGTAGAGGTCACCCGCATCATCGGCTACCGCCCGAAAGAGGCGTTGCTCGAGGCGCTTCTACCTCACGTCGAACCACTTGACACTCCACCATCTGTGTGATATACTGGCGGATGAGTACATCCGCTAATACAATTCGAGATTGAACGACTACGATCGGGAAGAGTAGGCCTCTAAGCAAGGTTCAGAGAGTCGGGTCTTGGGCTGTGAGCCCGATACCAGCGCAGATGCCGAATGGGCCCGGGAGTCGCCCGCCGAAAGAACATCGGCTTCAGACGACGACGGATGTTTGAGTAGTACGGGCCGGAGATGCCACCGTTACCAGGGCTGAGGGTATTGTCCTGCAGGCTCAGATTGGCTGGCCGAGGGACCGTACCTGCGAATGAGTGAGGCTGGCTCTTCACGTACCACGCGCCGTCACCGGCGCGTGTTGTGTTTTTGAAAGGGCCGCCTAATCAGGGTGGCACCACGGGTGTCAATGCAAGGCGCTCGTCCCTGCCAGGGACGGGCGTCTTTTTGTTTACCGATTGGAGGGAGGTACTGCCATGGCTAAGAAACGCATTCTCACCGGTGACCGGCCCACCGGCAAGCTGCACCTGGGCCACTACGTCGGCAGCCTGGCCAATCGCGTGCGGCTGCAAGATACGTACGAGTGTTTCTTCATCATCGCCGACTACCACGTCCTCACCACCCGCCCAGAGAAAGAGCACATCCTCGACATCCGCCGCTACGTTCACGAGATCGTGCTGGACTACCTGGCGATCGGCATTGACCCGCAACAGAACGTCATCTTCGTCCAGTCCGCCATCCCAGGCACCAGCGAACTCAACCTCATCTTCGAGATGCTGGTCAGTGTGCCGCGGCTGGAGCGCGTCCCCAGCATCAAGGAGATGGCTCGCGATGCCCGGCTGGAGACGCTGCCCTTTGGCCTGCTGGGGTACCCGGTGCTGCAGGCCGCCGATATCCTGCTCCCGCGCGCCCACCTGGTCCCCGTCGCCAAAGACAACGAAGCCCACGTCGAGGTCGCGCGCGAGATCGCCCGCCGCTTCAACCGGCTGTACGGTGAGGTCTTCCCAGAGCCCGAGGCCCTGGTCGGCGAGGTGCTCGTGGGCACCGACGGGCAGGCCAAGGCCAGCAAATCGCTGGACAACGTCATCTACCTCTCGGACGATCGCCAGACAGTCGAGCGTAAGGTGCGCGGGATGTACACCGACCCCCGGCGGGTGCGCGCCGACGTCCCCGGCCAGGTCGAGGGCAACCCGGTCTTTATCTACCACGACGCCTTCAACCCCGACCGGGACGAGGTCGAGGATCTCAAGGAGCGCTACCGCCGGGGGAAAGTCGGCGACGTGGAGGTCAAAGACAAACTGGCCCGCGCGCTCAACGCCTTCCTCGACCCCATGCGGGAGCGACGCGCCTGCTACGCCGCGCGGCCGGGGCTGGTCGAGGAGATCCTGGGCAACGGCATCTATTCGATGCGCCAGGAGTCGGCTGAGACGATGCGCCTGGTGCGCGAGGCGATGGGCCTACCCAGATTAGAGCCGCGCCTCGGCCCACGGATGCTCAGCACCAGCCCACCGGGCCTGGTCTACTGCTGAGGGTAGTGGAGCAAGAGCGGGTGAGTACATCCGATGGAGGACCCACATGTACCTGCTAAGAGTCCGCATCCATAGTGACGATTACCCCACCAGCCGCTACTATCCGTTCAACGTCCCCGCGCTCAGGGGGACACCGGAACTGAGGTTCAGCAGGCCAGTCGCCTTCTTCGTAGGCGAGAACGGGTCGGGCAAGTCCACCCTGCTGGAAGCCATCAGTCGCAAATGTGGCATCCAGATGTGGGACAAACCCAAGCGGCACGAAGCGCACTACAATCCCTACGAGACCCGCCTGGCAGACTATATCACCATCACGTGGGCCAACGGGGGCGTGCCAGGCTCCATCTTCCGGGCCGAAACGTTCCGCGACCTGGCCGACTTTCTCGACGACGTGGCGCTGTGCGACCCTGGCCGGCTCAAGTATCACGGTGGCCACATCCTCAACACGTTGTCACACGGCGAGGCCATGCTGTCCTACTTAAGCGGCCGTTACCACGTCAGGGGGCTGTACTTACTCGACGAACCCGAGGCAGCCCTCTCCCCCTCCAGCCAGGTCAAGTTCCTGAAACTGCTGCAACTGCTGGAAGCCAGAGGGCACGCCCAGTTCATCATCGCCACCCATTCCCCCATCCTGCTGGCGCACCCGGGCGCTCAGATCTTGAGTTTCGATGCGCCCCGCATCGAGGAGGTGGATTACGAAGACACCGCCCACTACCGGCTTTACAAGCAGTTTCTCACCGATCGCAGCGCCTTCCTGGACGTCGAAGGTACTGCAGACAGCTCACGAAAGGAGGTATGCGGCTAAGCGAAGAGAGTCTCCGTGTTGTCTGTGTCCTGGAAATATCACCCGTAGCAAGTATCACTATAGGAGGAACAAGAAATGACCCAGTACAAGTACTTTCTCGAAGAAAAGGACATGCCCACCTATTGGTACAACATAGTTCCAGACCTGAAGACGCCACTCCCCCCCTACCGGCATCCGGTGACGCTGGAACTGATGAAGCCCGAGGACATGGCTCCCATCTTTCCCCCAGGCTTGATCATGCAGGAGGTCAGCCAGGAGCGCTGGATCGAGATTCCGGACGAGGTGCAGGACGTGCTCAAGATGTGGCGGCCCTCCCCTCTCTACCGCGCCGTCCGGTGGGAGAAAGCGCTGGATACCCCGGCCAAAATCTACTACAAGTGGGAAGGGGTGAGCCCGCCAGGCAGCCACAAGCCCAACACCGCCGTCGCCCAGTGTTACTATGCCCGCCAGGATGGCCTGGCGGGGCTCGCCACCGAGACCGGGGCCGGCCAGTGGGGCTGCGCCCTATGTTTCGCCGCCCAGTTCTTCGGCCTGCAAGTCAGGGTCTTTATGGTCACGGTCAGTTTCCACCAAAAGCCCTACC
>Ga0315284_10014860_pt1 | contig 11079 bp, 8 predicted proteins | sample YL17G09_16_MG_FD_203696 | JGI IMG/M metagenome (GOLD analysis project Ga0315284, IMG submission 203696) | Sediment microbial communities from Yellowstone Lake, YNP, Wyoming, USA - YL17G09_16 | ecosystem: Environmental > Aquatic > Freshwater > Lake > Sediment | place: USA: Wyoming | collected...
GTTTCATGACTTTGATGTTATGGTTCGCTTCGATCTCATTTGGTGCGGCGGACCGAGGATCGGCGCTGGAAGCGGATTTCGAGAGGCTTCGGACGGTGATCGTCATGTCCGTCGATGATTCCATTTATAAGTCCTCCGAAATGGGAAGCTCGATGCACCCGATCTTCAACAAGGGATTGGCTCCTGGCGCCATCGCCGAGCATCGCGCCCTGGTGCGGTTGCTGCAAAAAGCCGGCGTGCAGGTCCTGCAAGTCAGGGACCTGCTGCAAGACGCGATCGAAAACGCGCGCCGGCGCGGCGTGCTGGAGGCGTGGATCCGCGAGACGTATCCCGACCAGGCCGATCGGATTCTTCCCAACCTGGCGCAGGTCACTGCCGATGCGGTGCTCCAGCGCAGCGATGGTCTTTTTTACCGCAAGAATGACCAAGGAGAACTGGATCCCCTGTTCCTTCCCCTTACCTCGATGTACTGGTCTCGCGACTTTGCCATTTCAACTCCAAAAGGAATTATCATCGGAAACGGCCAGAACTTCGCGAGAACGCTCGAAAATTCCATTGCCCGCCTGATGTTCACTCACGCGCAGGCTCTGCGCGATTTCCCGATCGTCTTCGATGCCGCGAAAGAAGGCGTGATCCTGGATGGTGGAGACGTCATTGTCCGCGATGAGAAAACACTTTTTCTGGGCGTGGGTCAGCGCAGCGACCGGGAGGCAGCGCCCTTGCTGGCAAAAAAGCTGGGCATGGATGTGATCGCCGTCAGCATGCCGCCACGCGACAAGCCGAATGGGATGAGCCGGCAGCTATTGCACCTGGATTCTATTTTCAATTTTGTGGCCAAAGACAAGGTGCTGGCGGTGCCTTATTTTCTGGAGAAAGCCTACGTGGATACGAATCCCATGATGAAGATCCTGGCCGGGCTGGCGGGTGAAACAGATGCCATCAAGGCAAGAATGCCCTCCGAGGGAGTGGCAGGGGATTCGAAGCAGCTCCGGATCACCATCGACGCAATGCCCGGGGTCGGTTGGCTGACTCGATACGAAGCGGGAACCGGCAAGGAAGCTCCGCTGGGGATGAAGCTGGTCGATTATGCGCGTTCCCAGAATTGGACCGTGGTATTTGTGGGTGGAAGCAGGGAAGGGACAGGCGAGGAAAAATGGACGGTGGAGCGGGCTATGTATGAGTTGCGCTGGCAGGGTACGAATGTCGCGCAGCTGGGTCCCGGGCGCGTGATCGCGTACGCTCACAATGTGCACACCAACGAGGCGCTGCGCCGCGCCGGCGTTCAGGTTCAGACCTTTCCCGGAGAAATTCTGGCAATCCGCAACGGCGGCCCGCACTGCCTGATCATGCCCCTCGTCCGGCAGAAGTAAACCGGCCAACGTTCTCAAGCAAAGATCTAACAGGGTTTGAGTACAGGAAAAGCGCACTGCTTTCTATCCCAATCCTCCCGCACGATGGCAACTCCTGCCGCGAATGAACCTGAATTACCAAGTTGGACCGGGAATCGGAAATAACATGGACGATTCCCAGCGTCGAAGACGCGGTACCGAAACGGCCCCGGCCGTGAGAGGCCAGGGTCTGGAGTTTGTACAGTCAAATGGCGAGGCCCGAAGGGCCGCCATTAAATAGGCCCGGCCGTGAGGCCGGGATATTGGAGGTAGCTCTGGGATTAGCGCCGAAGGTGCGGCACAAAATGCCAATGGTTGGATGTGCCGGCCTTTCAGGCCTCATTGCTCTCTTGCATGCTTACCCCGCGCTGACGCGCGGGGCTACTATCTGCCGGCGCTTCGCGCCTCTTGTGTCGCTGACTTCCGGCATTTGTTTGCAAATTGAAGTTATTTCTCGAGACATGGCTATGTTCGCTTTTCGGATTTGATATACCGCTTGAATTTGGGCTGTCCAGGGTCGGGTAGATCGATACAATTTAGGATTCCAAGATAAATGTGTATCTCCAACTCATCCGCATGCTGAAGCGGCTCCGGGTGCGTTCAGAGCACGGTGTCGCGCGGCACGACCACCACGTAGTCGCTGCTGCCTGCGATGGGCTGCGTCTTGAGCCCGCGGGCCTCGTCGTGCGCGCGGTCGTAGCCGATCATGGTGCCTTCACGGAGCGTCACGGTCCGGTCGATGATGGCATTGCGAACGCGGCAGTAGCGGCCAATGGAAGTCTCCACCACCTTCTCCTTGTGGATGGTGCCGCCGAAGAGCACCGAGTGCTCCACGAGCGAGCGGCTGTGCAGGATCGTGCCTGCGCCGAGCACACTTGTGCGGACGAGGCCGCCGGAGACGATGACTCCCTCGGCGACGATGGAGTTCACGGCCATGCCGGTGCGCGTCCCCTCCTCGTGCACGAACTTTGCCGGCGGGAAGAAGGTCGGGCAGCGGAAGAAGGGCCACCGCTCGCCGTAGAGCGAGAAGGGCGGCTTGGCCGACACGAGATCGATATTGGCCTGCCAGTACGAATCGAGGGAACCGACATCGCGCCAGTAGCCGGAGTCATCGGTGGTCCGGAGTTCCTTCAGCCGCGTGCCTCCCCGGGAAATGGCCACGTAGTCCTCGATCCGGTTCAGCGTCGAGAAGTCGAATGCGTAGACCGGTTCTCCCGCCTTCACCATGGCCGGGATGACATCCTTGCCGAAATCGACAAGGTCGTTGTCGAGCCACTTGTGGAGGGTGTCGTTCTTGAAGATGTAGATGCCCATGGACGCCATGCAGTGAGTCGTCCCTGGGAGGCACTTCGGCTCACTGGGTTTTTCCTCGAAGCCGATGATGCGTCCCTGCTCGTCTACCTCCAGCACGCCATACTGGCCGGCCGCTATCTCGGCGGGCACCCGGATGACCGATACCGTGAGCCCGGCTCCTCGCTCCAGGTGGAATTTGCGAAGCCGGCGGTAGTCCATCTTGTAGATATGGTCGCCAGCGAGGACGAGCACGTGCTCGGAAGCGACGCTGTTGATGAAGCCCATGTTCTGGCGAATGGCATCGGCGGTGCCTTTGTACCACTGATCGCCGAGCTGCATCTGCGCCGGAATTTCCTCGATGAATTCGTCGAGGCGCTGCGAAAGGAAGTTGAATCCGGTGGACAAGTGCCGGCTGAGGGAGTGGGATTTGTACTGCGTCAGGACCAGGATCTGGCGGATCTCGGAGTTGATGCAGTTGCTGAGTGTGAAGTCGATGATCCGATAGATCGCGCCGAAGGGAACGGCGGGCTTCGTCCTGACGTCGGTGAGTGGCCGCAGCCGTTCGCCCATGCCGCCCGCCATGATGACCGCAAGTGTCCGCTCTGCCATATCATGCTCCTCCGGGTGTACCTGCCAGGACAGGTTGCCCTCCAATGGGTGTGCGGCTATTATAGGCCGAGCGAGACGCCGGAAGAAACCCTGGAAGAGCGACAGAAGGATTTTGTCTTATTTAGGGGCCATCGGGGGCATAATACCCATCTCTGCAATGATTCGAATCGGTCGAACGAGGCTCAGGCTTGCCTGATACCCAACCGAAAAATGAACTGAATACCCAAATTCAGCGGCCTCTGTCCCCTCCCGGCGGAGGTCCCATCCCGCGCATCATATCGCCACCGCCCGGTCCGGGCCCTCCGCGCCTTTGCTGATTGGCATCGGAGGCTTTGCTGAAATCAGGCAGGGTCAGTTTTTTGGTTTCGAAAGGATTTTGCAGAGCGATGAGCTCCTTGTTGCTCACACCGCTCAGGATGGTTGCCTGCCCGTGCTTTCCCAGGCCCAGCTTTACTTCCCTTTTCTCGAAACCGGCCCCTTTTTTGATATAAACATAGGTCTTGCTTTCTTCGTCACTGTAATTCAACGCACTCGAAGGGATCATAAAGCAGGAGTCGTACTTCATCAGAATGACGCGAGCCCGCAGGGTCATGCCCGGTTTGATCAAGTGGAGGTAGGCCTGCGCATCGCCGATGGAGACGTCGCAGGAGAAATATTTGAGAACGCCATTGCGCTCGATGGTGCCGGCCAGGGGCGCGACCGTACGAACTTCGCCGTGAAATTCCTTGTCAGGAAGCGCGTCCAGCCGGATTGTCACCTGCTCACCTTTGGCCAGGCCGCTGGCTTCCTTTTCGAGCACATAGATCCGGGCCTGGAGGGCGCTCAGGTTTACGAGGTCAATCATCACTTGGCCTGCCTGGCAGCTGTCGCCAATCTTCGGGTCCTGTCTGCGGTCGCGCCTGTAAACGACGAGCCCGCCGATCGGAGCCTTGACCGCCAGCGCTGAGTAGGCCTGCTCGAGGATGCCGGTTTCGGTCTGGGCACGGTTCCTCGCAATTGTTGAAATCTGTTGGGCAGACCGGTTCTGGCGTTTTTGTGTCTTTGCCTTGGCCACGAGATTATCAATCTTCGATTTTGCAAATTCGGCGTTGAGCTGCGCATTGATGATTTCCCACTTCGAGAAGATGGCTGGATCTTCCGGCTTGGTTGTCATCGTGTACTCATAGTCAAATTGCGCCGCGGTCTGATCCGCGATCATGTTTTGTTCATTCAACTGCTGCGCGCCGGTGTCGATTTTTGTCTGCAGCTGATTCAGGTTGAGCGTGTTTCTCTGCGTTTCCAGATTGAGCAGCATGTCCGTGCTGTCATAACGGATCAACTCATCGCCGGGGGCTGCCATGGTACCCTCGCTGACCAGCCAGGCCAGCTTGAGCGATCCTGCGCCCGTATTGGGAGTGGCGACGGCGGTGCTCTCCAGACCGACAACCTCGCCGTCGGCCTGTATTTCGAGCTGAAGCGGGCCCTGCTCAAGCTTCAGCAACGCAATCGGTTCTGCGCTCTGGGAAAGCCCGAGTCGGCCTGCGATCCATTGCGCGAGTACATCCCTGTTTGCGACAAGGAAATAGCAGGCGCCGGCCAGCAAGATTATTACGATGAATCGGAGGACCCATGCCATCGGCCCGGCTCCCTTGTTTTGGTTCTCTCGCTGATACTGTCTCATAACCACCTCGAGGATTGGATTCACTGCAATTCCTGCTCCCCTGAATATCAATACGTTGAGAAAGCGGCGTGTTTACTTCATCCGGGCGGGTTTTTTGTTAAGGAAAGGTAAAAGTTACCGTGAATTGTAGGTCGTATGAGAATCGCCGTCGGCATATGCAGAGAGGTACGGCCCGATGCCCCTATGGACAGTCGAGATCCACACCGCGCTCAAGTCGTATACCATCTGGGCGGCGCGCCGGCTCTTTTTTGAGCAGCAGACCGGATCGATCGAAGTCGGCAAGGCCGCCGAAATCGCCGTGTGGGATCAGAACATGTATAGGATACCCTGCGCCGAGCTGAAGGACCTGAAGTGCGAACTGACGCTCCGCGCGGGAAAAATCGTATATCGGGCCAGATAGCCGGTGTTATGAAACAGGCTTGCGGGCACGGATGAACGCGCTCATGAACTTGCCCTCCACTTGTGGCGCCAGGGCTTCGATGTCGATATTCTGGTCCCGCAGGAATGACGTGGCATCTTCAAGCCCATAGATCCGGGTTGGTTCGATGTCGATGAGCTCGAAACCGGCGGCCGATAGCTTCTCGCGGTACTCGGAATCTTCCAGGGCGCCGGCCACGCAACCTGCCCAAAGCAGGATGCTCTTCCTGATTTCGGCAGGGACCTCGCCCCTCGTAACGACATCGGACACGGCGAAGCGCCCTCCCGGCTTCAGCACGCGGAACGCCTCTCGCAAAACGCGGTTCTTATCCGCCGACAGGTTGATCACGCAATTGGATATGATCACATCCACCGAATTATCCGGCAACGGGATGTTCTCGATCTCACCCTTCAGAAACTCGACGTTTTGCACTCCCGCCTTCTGCTGGTTTTCGTGTGCCAGGGCGAGCATTTCATCGGTCATGTCGAGACCATAAGCCTTGCCGCCCGGAGAAACACGCCTTGCCGACAGCAGGACATCAATGCCCCCGCCGCTGCCCAGATCCAGGACAATCTCGCCGGGTTTCAGTTCGGCCAGGGCCGTTGGATTCCCGCAGCCCAGCGAAGCGAGAACTGCCGTTTCGGGCAGATCGCCCTTCTGCTGCTCGCTGTAAAGATTGCGGGTGATTGGATCGGCAGCCGAACAGCAAGAGGGGCTGCTGCCGCAGCAGGCGCTGCCCGCTCCCGAGATGACTCGCAATGCCGCTTCGCCGTACTTTTCCTTTACGACTTTTTTGACATCCATCGATACGTCCCTTTCGTTTAGCAAAAATTCCGGATTACTTGCGGACCTGAACGATTGACTCGGGCTTGATCGCCTTGTTCCGAGTGCAGCATTCTGCATAAAGAAAAGTCAAGATTTCCTGCAATGCCTCGGTGTTTGCCGTATGCCAGAGAAACGTGCCCTCACGCCTCACCCGCACCAGGCCCTCGCTTTTGAGTTTGTCGAGATGATGTGAAAGGGTCGAGTTGGGAATGGCCAGTTCTGCCTGAATATCACCGACGATCATGCCGTTTGGATGGGCGGATAAAAGCAGCCTCATGATGCGCAACCGGGCGTCGTTGCCCATGGCGGCGAACATGTCGGCATAGCGGGCAATCTTTTCTGAGATTGACTTCCCTTTGATTTCATCCATTTCGACTCCTTCCGAAATATCTTTCCATATTATTAGAAAGATAGAAAAATAGCAAGGGGATTTTCCTGCGCATTTCCATCTTGGGCAGTCGGCATAAATCGGATTGAGCTTTCTCTGTAAAGTGGAGAATAGCGCATGCCGAATCTAACCTGGAGTGCAGTTGCCTTCCCGTTGATTTGACCGGCATCCTGGGTTAGCATGTCATTGTTTTTCCTTTCATTTATTCGGGTTTGCAAAAGTGCAATTCGCGGCTTCGTGGGCACGGATTGAGCCGGATCAGGACCGCACCTTTGGCGGCCGCCGGGTGCATTCCCATGAAAAGAAATCGGGGAAAGGATCACTTCGATGACTGAATGGATATTTGCCCAAGCGGACCCCTCGGAAGAGTTGTCCAAACTTCATTTGTTTGCCATAAAGAAGAAGATACCCGGAGGGGATGTGGAATTTACCATCACGGTGCATGAATATGTTCAGCGGAATGCGCTCAATATGCGTTTTTTTGCTCAAGCGGACAAACAGGTCAATCAGAATGCCGCGCCCTTCACCCCGTTTGGCTGGGGAGAGACATTATTGGAAGCCTTGAGCGAGTGCGTCCACGTTATCCGTGAATTTCCATATCAGGGCTGATTTCCCGGCGCTGATGATCTCGCGGCCCCGAGGCCGCTTGACGCAAGCCGGCGGAGCCATTAGGAAGCAACATCGCCTTGTCTTCTTGGATCCCTCCTCCAAATTCGATCTTGATTTCACTTGCATGCAAGTAGGTCGAGGATTTATGGTCCTGGGATTCAGATCATTCCACTGGAGGATTACATGAACCAACGGATTTGTATCACCGCGGGCTTTCTGATTTCACTGCTGTTTGCCGGCATGTCACTGTCGCTGATGAGTGTGGACGTCAGGAATACGCGGCTGTTGAGTCAGCCTGCTGTCAGCCAGGATCAGATCGCATTCATTTATGCTAACGATCTCTGGGTGGCCCGGCCGGATGGCACGGCCGTCCGGCGACTCACTTCCGATGAAGGAGTCGAGTCCAATCCGGCTTTTTCTCCGGACGGTAAACTCATTGCCTTCAGCGCTCAATATGAAGGAAATATCGACGTCTATGTCGTTCCAGTGGAAGGGGGCGTGCCGCGGCGGCTCACTTGGCATCCCGGTGCCGATCTGGTCCAGGGATTTACGCCCAATGGCGCCGCGGTGTTGTTCACATCCCCCCGGGAGGTGTTCACCACAAGATACCTTCAGCTGTTTACGGTATCAGTGAACGGCGATGCTGCGGAGGAAAAGATAAAGATCCCAAATGCCTCCAAGGCAACCTACTCACCGGACGGGACACGAATCGTCTACAATCCTTTGTACCAGGCTTTTGTCCAGTGGAAAAACTACCGCGGCGGCACGGTCTCGACTTTGAATATCATCCGTCTAAACGACTATGCCGTCGAAAAAGTCCCTCAGCCGCAGGATCGCTGCAACGATACCGATCCGATGTGGATTGACAGCACAATTTACTTCCGATCCGATCGCAACGGTGAATTCAATATTTTCTCGTATGATCCCAAATCGAAAGCCATCAAACAGCTGACGAACCATACGGATTTCCCTGTTATGGCAGCCTCGGCCGGCGGAGGCAGGATTATCTACGAACAGGCCGGATATCTTCACATCCTCGATCCACGGTCGGGAAAAAGCACCAACCTCACTATTGCGGCCGCGGCGGATCTGGAGGAGACGCGCACACGCTACGCAAAGGGTTTTCGTTGGGTGAGGGATGTCTCAATCTCCCCCACGGGCGCCCGTGCCGCGCTCGAGTTCCGCGGGGAGATCGTTACTGTCCCTGCGGAAAAGGGAGATCCGCGGAATATCAGCAACACTGCAGGAGCTCATGAACGCCATCCCATCTGGTCGCCGGACGGCAAGCAAATAGCATATATTTCGGATGCTACAGGCGAGTACCAGCTTTGCATTCAAAACCAGGATGGCAAGGGAGAGATCAAGAAATTCCAGCTGGCGGGCACCGGCTTCTACGACTCTCCGGCCTGGTCTCCCGACGGCCTGAAGATCTCCTACGTCGACAATTCGCAAACACTTTACTGGATGGATCTGAAATCTGGATCGTGCAAGAGGATCGGTTCCAATTACCTGCTCGGATCCGCGAACATCCAGCATTCGTGGTCCCCGGATTCCAAGTGGATCGTCTACACGCGCAGCGATCGCGTGTATATCCAGGCGGTGTATGTTTACTCGCTCGAGCAGGACAAGTCGTTCGCCGTAACCGACGGACTGAGCGAGGTTGCCGAACCCATATTTGATGCCGGCGGCAAGTACATCTACTTCTTTGGTTCAACCGATGCCGGTCCCGTGAAACAGTGGTTTGACCTCTCTGCCACTGACCTGCGCAAATCATCCTCCTTATACCTGGTTGTCTTGAGGAAGGATCTCCCGTCGCCGCTGGCGAAGGAAAGCGACGAGGAAAAGGGTATTCAGAGAGAAGACAAGCCTCGTGAGGCTGTAGCCACGCCCCCTCAACCGTTCTCCATCGATTTTGACGGAATTCAGTACCGCATTCTGGACATGCCAATCCCGGGTGGCGAATATTCCAACTTGCAGGCCGGTGCTGCCGGCCAGATCCTCTATCTCAAGGCCGGCTCTGGAGGCGCGCCGGGTGCGGGAGCCGGGTCTGAGCTGCACAGATATGACTTGGACAAGCGCAAGGATGACACTTTAATCAGCGGGATCACGGGCTATCAGATATCTGCCGACAATAAGAAAATTCTGCTGGCCCAGCGAGATTCCATGTCCATCGTTGCCGTGCCTCCCACGGACAGGATCCAACCTGGTCAGGGAAAGCTCAATATCGATGCCGTGGAGGTTTTTGTCGATCCAAGCGCGGAATGGCTGCAGATATTCAACGAAGCCTGGAGGATCAACCGTGATTATTTTTACGCCACCAACATGCATGGGGTGGACTGGAATGCGATGAAGCAGAAGTATGCTGCATTCCTGCCCGACCTGGCCGTGCGCAGCGATCTCAACCGCGTGATCCAGTGGATGTGCAGCGAACTTGGGGTCGGCCACCATCGCGTAGGCGGCGGGGACACAATCTACGAACCGAAGAATGTGCCGGGCGGCCTGCTGGGTGCAGATTTCGCTATCGAGAGTGGGCGCTATCGCTTCAAAAGAGTTTACGGAGGACTGAACTGGAATCCCGGCCTGCGATCTCCGCTCACGGAGCCGGGAGTAGATGTCAAGGAGGGAGAGTACTTGCTCGCCGTTAGCGGCCAGGATCTGAGGCCGCCCACGAGCGTTTTCAAACCGTTCGAAAACACGTCGGGGAAGATTGTGGAGATCACGGTCGGCCCCAATGCAGACGGCTCGGGTTCGCGGATTGTCAAAGTCGTTCCCATAGCGAGCGATGCTGCATTGCGCAATCGCGACTGGGTGGAAGGCAATATCAAAAAAGTGGATCAGGCGACCGGTGGGCGTGTGGCGTATGTATATGTTCCCAACACCAGCACCCAGGGTTATGTTTATTTCAAGCGCTATTTCTACCCGCAGTCGGACAAGGATGCCATCATTGTCGACGAACGGTTCAATGGTGGCGGCCTCGTGGCAGACTACTATATCGATCAACTTCGAAAACCGCTGATCAGTTACTGGAATATGAGGTATGGCGCCGACCTCAAAACGCCGGGAGCTTCCATTCAAGGGCCCAAGGTGATGCTCATCGATGAGACTGCGGGTTCCGGCGGCGATATGCTTCCGTGGATGTTCCGTAAACTGAAGCTGGGGACGCTCATCGGCAAACGGACCTGGGGCGGGTTAGTCGGCACCCTCGGATTCCCGGTTCTCATGGACGGCGGTTCAGTAACTGCTCCCAACCTCGCCATCTGGACGCCTGAGGAGGGATGGACGGTCGAAAACGTGGGTGTTCCTCCTGACATTGAGGTCGAACAAAATCCGGCGGATGTCATAGCGGGCCGCGATCCGCAGCTGGATAGGGCCATTCAGGTGATCATGGATGAGCTGAAGAAAAATCCAGTGCAGGAGCCGAAACGTCCACCCTACCCGGTAAAGATCAAGAAGTAATCATCGTAGCGGTGGCATGCTTCCCTATTTCCCGCCAGCCTTGCCCGGATCACGGGGATGTTATGCGCCGGGGAATAGGGAAGCTCCTGGGTTCGCACGCAGAAAATCTCTTGCTCCTTTGACGTCATCGCGAGAAATTCAATTCATGGGGGACAATATGAAACCAACGATCTTTGCCTGGGTGGTGTTGATTTGGATCGGATTTATGGCCTCGGCAGCGATCTGCGCATCATCTGCGATGCTGCCGGCGCAACAGGGAACACAGACATGCGCGAAACCTGCGGCAGATGCTAAAACGGAATTGACCAACCTGGTGAAAAACATCCTTACCCAAGGCGGGTGGGAAGGCAAGGAAGTCACCATCGTTGGCTACTATCGCGGATGGGATTTGCTGAGGGAAACGAACCAGGCGCCGCCTGTCACTCGAAGCGAT
>Ga0315284_10014861_pt1 | contig 11079 bp, 23 predicted proteins | sample YL17G09_16_MG_FD_203696 | JGI IMG/M metagenome (GOLD analysis project Ga0315284, IMG submission 203696) | Sediment microbial communities from Yellowstone Lake, YNP, Wyoming, USA - YL17G09_16 | ecosystem: Environmental > Aquatic > Freshwater > Lake > Sediment | place: USA: Wyoming | collected...
GTCTGCAACCCCGATAAAGCATTATATTATTGCACGGATATTTTCGTGCATGTCGGGATCGTGAAGAACGAAATCCATGTGAACCGGTGTAAGGGATGCCAAAAATTAGTGTATCATGATCGGGAATCATGGATACCGTATTGTAATCAATTAGATACGAATTTAGATTTGCGGGAACCCAGTCCGTGCAAGGAGATCAAACCATGATCAAATACCCGATATTGCAATCCCGAGATCAGATACGGATTTGCCCCAAGAAAGATTGTATTTTTTACTTAGACGGGAAGTGTTTGCAGCAGGACGGGATCTGTGTCGATCCGAATCAAGACGCATTGGAGATGTTGAAATGAAAATGGAATTATCAGAAGTGGAATATGTCTTGATCAATCTCGCGTTGACATGTATGGTGGAAGATAATGGCTTGAATTTTGGATAGAGATAGTGGACAAATGGCATTATACAAAGACTTAGTAAAACGGTTTGCGATCAAACATTTACCAAAGAAAAAGAAGGAAATCTTATGAAAATCTACAAGATTCATGATAATGAACGGGATGGGGAATTTGAAGTGTTTTTTGCCACAGAAGCATTGGCATTGGCATATATGGCTACCCGCAAAGAATATAAACCCGCGGGAAAAGATGAATGGACATATGATCATGGCTATTGTCATGATTGGTTATTTTTAGACGAAATTGATGTGATTGATAAATGAAAAAAACCAAAGCATTATTAACGGATTTATCCTATCGGGAATATGTAACTTGGTCGATAGGCTATTGGATGAACGCCATGTTTCCCCAAACATGTGCATGTGGGAAAGACGGTACAAATTGCATGAAATTGTTTTTGAATTTAGTGTGGCAATGTGATGACTGTTGGGAACGGGAACGCCAAGCCATTGTACAGTTTTTAGATAAAAAAATACATAGAAAGTTAAACGATTACAAAAAGAAAGATATGATAATATGAACTTCAAACAACATTGTTTAGGATACATGATCTTCTATTTGATCATGTTGATTGTGCAATATGGGCACTATACTTTTGCCCAAGCGCTTGCCTTATGCGGGGTCTTCTTTATTTGCAACCCCGATATCGACCAATTGATTCCATCGACCCATCGGAGTTGTCTCACCCATAGTATCCTACTCCCCTTAGCCTTTTATTGGATCTTCCATGGGTGGTGGGCGACGGGATCACTGAATGAAATCGGCTATTTCTTGTTTGCCGCGACCACACTCCATCTCCTTTTGGATATGAAACCCCATAATCTCAAAGACGGGAAGAAAGACATGATTGGCACATATCAAATCTGGGTTTTTGGGAAGCGTCTCCCATGGTGGGCCACCCTGCTCTGGTTACTCGGGAATAGTGTGATCATGATCATCTGGATGGGAGTGTTATTATGAACAACATAATTCAAGCGATTTGGCAACAATTTTGGTATAATGATCAGAATTCCAATGAAAATATCATTCAACGTTTAATCCATCGAATCCGAGCAACGTGGTTTATATTGTTCCATGAATTACATTATATTGCGGATACTGGGCAATATGAATTAGCTGTGATCAATTTTGTTCCACGATATGAATCCAGTGCCTTTCATCAATGCGGGGATTGGGATTGTGTTTGTTATACACAAGGCAAAGTGTGGCTTTATAACACGGGGTGCTGCTAAAATGATCTGGACATGGGATTGTTTGAAACCCGATTGTGGGGAAGAAAATACCGTGGAACAGATTCCCGAGATTACTGCGATAGTCACATGTAAAGCATGCCAGACCACGTTTTTGTCATGGATATTGTCTTTACGGAAGAAGAGGAAGATTATTTATGAAACGCATTGAATGTGAAGATTGTGGCAAATTAATGAGTTGGTGGGAATCCTTTACAACGTGGATTCATCATTATGCTCATTTATGTGTCGATTGTGCGGAGAAAATCTATCAAGATTTAATCAGAGAGAGTAAAGACCATCCCGATGATTATAAAATCGAACCATTTACCCCATTGGAGTGAGACGTATGTTGGTTTATCTATATAATAATATCAAATATTGTGAATTTTGGTTTGAAGCGTCGTCATTGGAAACGAAAGGCAATCAATTTATCTTACGACGATTGGATAATCAAGGGATATGGGAAGATTGGGTGACTGCTGATCAAATGGAAATCCAGAATATCCATATCTATGATCACGGCAAAAAGGTTATTGAATATTATCGCCATGGCAAAGACAACATATGGATTTTAAAGGAGATTCAACATGACGCGTAAAGCTCAATATGGGGGAACCCACCAACCGAAGAATAAGCAGAATATTTATTCCATCTCGCTTAGTGATGACGCGAAAGCATGGATTGATGACCAACGCACCAAGAATCTGAAATTCAATCTCTCGGAGTTAGTCTCGAATTGGATTCTGAACCGTGTGGAAGCACCGTTGTATCCCATCGTGATCAAAGTCAAGGATAAACCGAGTAATGCGTCCTGGCAAAAAACGCTTGATGTTATTCGGGAAAAGTATGGGAATAACTGGATTGTCTTTACTGATCCATTGATGTTGCGACCCATGGAAGTGGTGATTAGCTTAGAGATGACCAAGCCCGAGATGATTGCCTATATGGACGAGTGGCTCACCAAGACCGTTACCATGTTATCGGCAGCAGAACACTTAAAACAACGGATTCAACTCGAAAAGGAGATCAAAACATGAGTCAATGTCAACATTGTCAATTCTGGGTGGAAGATACATGTCTCCATCGGGACTGGATGACATTACAACCGACCAAAGAACGGAATTGTCCCGAATTTGTCCCAGCGGAAGTGGAGTTCCCGCTCTCGGAAGATTTTGAAGGAGGCGTTTGAAGGATGACCGATCAAGCCGATTATTTTATTATTGTGCATACCGAAGGGTATGAAGGTGATGATGTGTTCATTGATCTGTTAACCATGGATGAACAACAAGCAATTGCAGAATGGCAAAAATATGCTAATTGTAGTTATCATTTATTTAAAGCCCATATGAACGGAAAAGAGATGGCAGAATGGGGCTATAAATGGGATGAACATAAAGGAAATTGGTATGAAGGATGGGTATAATCATGATTCCGATTCATTTGATTGGGTTTTTAGCCAAGTGCTTCCCGAGTTCATTGGAAAACGAACGGGGAGACTGGACATTGTATATTGATAGTCCCGCGGGGCAATTGAGTTGGAAGATTGAAGACCAAAGCCAAGTGGATTATTTACGGGGGTATATTCCCGTGAATATGGGTCGCTACTCCGACCAGCATACCGAAGCGGAGAATAACCGACGATTGACTGCATTAACCTTGGCGATCAAGCCGACCACCGCGTTTAAGTTCGATTATCCCCAGATGAAGCGATTTTTGTTACGGGGTGATAATTAATGGCAAATCATAAAGACGATTGTGCAGAATTTAAACGGTGGGTCGAGCAAACGGGTAATGTGGATTTAGATGATGATTGGCTTATCTTTGATCCCAATCCCATCGTTGAAAAACGCTATAAAAACTTCTATCTGAAATGGTGTCTCTTCTGTGGGGCGGATTTGAAAGGGGATGGATTACCCGATATTCACCAACGAACGTGAATTTAAAGTAAAATGGCATATTTCCCCGTAATGGAAATTTTTTCGACTTGTTTTTGGCATTTCAACAAAAGTAGATATTCTAAACTCGGGTGATATTCTTTACATTTGATCTTGGGAAAGTCACCATGGACCCGACCCACATAATACTGAAAACATGGTAAATAATATGTCCGTAAATGGTTCGTGTCCAACAAGGTTTCATAACATGCTTGATCCATGTGTTCACAGTGAAAACATTTCGCGGCAAGATAATTACCCAATTCATTTAGGGTCTTTGGGAGGGTGGATAGGGACAACGGTAATCATTTCCTTGATCTTGGGATCATGCGTCACTTGAACCATTCCCCATTCTTCCAGAGTTCGAATCATAACTTTAACGATTTTGTCGGTATACATGCGATGATCGTGGAGTTCTTTCTTCATCGCTTCCAATTCATTGAGAATTTTAGGCATACTTATCGTTAGGTTTATTAGGGTTATAAACTATATGTGTTTATCATGGTGCTGTATGGAATCAAACATCCGTTTACCGACAAATGGATTTTGTATAATACTACACGAAAAGGCTGTATAATACGGAATTTCTTTAATTATTTATGGACCAATATTCAACTCCAATATCAAGCCGATTTGGAACGGGTGATCCAACTGCGGGAAAATGATGGGATCACAGAACCCTATCCCGATCATTTAAAACATTATATCGCAGAAACAATTAAAGTATTTCCTGACAATCAAGTGTTTGAGGTTGAAGTCACATGACATATGATTTTATCTGTGCTTTGTGTAGTTTTTTTGAACCGAAAAAACAACAATGTTTCAATGCTCAATGTGGGCATTATCACGATACCCCCTTTATCAAACAACGGGATTGTCCGAATGTGGAATGGATTTCACCATGGGAATTAGAAACACCGAATATGAAGTGGTATTAAGTATGACAAAACTCACCGAATTACTAACAAATCGTCATTTTGATTTGAAGTATTATCTCCCCGAACAACGACGGGTCGATTTTTCCATTACGACCAAATGCTCATTGAGATGTCCGTATTGCATTGGGGGAATGTTGAATGATGACATTGAACCATCGATCTGGGATCGCATGGGTACAGATATATTAATCGAAAAAATCCATCGGTTATTTGATGGTAAAGGTATTGTTAATTTTGGATTACCGGGTCGCGGAGAACCCACCGAACATCCCGATTTTGTTCGTATGGCATGTGCATTACTGTCTTTTGGGGGTTGTTTGAAAGTCCAAACCAATCTCTTGTTTGGGTATAAATTTGTCGAGATTGTCCAGAAAATGGGATTCTCTAAAACGGAAGCAGCCCGTCGCATTGAACTTGCCCCCAGTTATCATTATGGGACATTTTTAACTATGGGCGACCAAGGACAAGCCATTCGAGAGAAATTACTTCATAAAACCCTTCCCGCTATGCTTGCAGTTGGGATACATATTACGGGATTTATTATCCCCATGACTCCCGAATTACTCTGGGATAATCAATTCGTGGTGGATATGGAATACTTGGCAAGTTTGGGCGCAACCGAATCAACATTGATTGAATTGCATGGACAATATCATGGGAAGACATATCCCGATGCTTATACCAAAGAGGAATGCGACCAATTACTAAAACTCCAAGCCCGATTTCATTATAATCCCGCATCCCATGGGACATGTTTACGGGATACGACCAGTAATATTACCAAACTCAATCCCGATAAGATCAAATATTATAATGCCCCATTGTATTTACGCGGGTTAGAATGTTCATTGGGATGTTTATATGTGGGAGTAAACTATAATGGGGATATGTCCCATTGTGGAGCCGCCCCCAAACGATTTTTCGGAAATCTGTTTACTTTTGATCCGACCCAAGATATTTTCGATGTCAAACCCGTTCCATGCACATATCATGAATGTGGTTGTCGGGCGGCAGGCAATGCCAATGCGATTATTCCCAATGGGTTTACATTAGATGACTATTATTGTGCTTATTATTGGGATCAAAGGAAACCCGAAATTGCCCGTATGTTTAAGGAGAACTAATCATGGAAGATATACCACAACCGAAACGGGGACTCCCCGCGAATAATCTCGAATACCAACCCCGATGGGGAGATCCCGAATCAAAACCCCATGAACGGGATTCAACGCCTGCCCGCGTGGAATCATTATTAAAAAATTTAAATGTTTTGGGTAAACGCGTCTTGGATTTGGGATGTAATAATGGATATTATTGTTTTGAATTGGAAAAACATGGAGCCCAATGTTTTGGGATTGATTATTATGCCGATGCCATTCATGTGTGTGAAGAAACCGCGGTCAAATATCATATGTATTCTAAATTCCAACTGTTGGATTTAAATACCCAACGGGTTGATTTGTATTGTATCTTGACCAATTTTCAACCCGATATTGTGTTGTGTAATAGTATTTTTCATCATATGAATGATCCCGATTCGTTGTTAGAAATCGTGGGGATTGCTAGTAAAACCGTGGTGATTGAATTTCAATATGATAAATGGGCTGACTATATTCAATGGGCGACCAAATGGATTGATTCGCGATGTCATATTGAACGATTACCCGATAATTGGTATAACCGTCAACTCCAAAAAGATGAAACGGGGTTAAAACGGGCCGTGATGTTGATCGATGATCGACATGTCGATAAGAAATGGATTCATTATCATGATGATGGGAATATGATGCGGTTTGAATTAATCGAAGATGTTGTACGGAAATATCATTATATGGGCCGTAATAATCGGTTTATGTATCAATCACCGTATTTGAAAGCCAAACCATTGGAAGATATTGAAATCCCGCCGTTCTATTTACGGGATAAAATTATCGCATTTTTGATGCAAATGGCGACCATGGGATTGATTCATTGTGAATTATATCGCCATTTATGGATCGATCCCAATGGCATGTTACATGCGATTGATTGGGATACTCAATATGATATTGTCCATGATGAATATGATGAATTTTTCAATATCAAGATTCGAATTAATATCTCTTTTGGTTGTATTACTGAATCCCATTGGACTGTCAATAAAGTTTTGTTACGGGATATGGAAGATGTGAATAAACTGTTTGCCAAATGGAAATATACTCCTTTAACCAAACAAGAAAAGATGGGATATTTTGAGAAACTGCGGGAGAAATGCATGAATACCCAAGTCTATATGAATCTTTTGCCATTAAAGGAGATTATGATCTATATCCAGAGAGAAGGTTAATCCCATGTGTGATTTTACATATACTCATTATCAAGAAATCTTGGACATGTTTCGGAAGTATGATTATGTATCAGCCACCTTTCAAACATTTAAGCCGAAGAAACCTTATCAAGTCATTTTCCGCCATGATGTGGATGTCTTATTGCCAAATCTGTTAACCTTTGCCCACATCGAAACAGACAATAATTTTCAAGCAGTCTATCATTTCCTTTTAACCAGTGAACTCTATAATCCGAAATGCCAATCCATCCAAACATTAATTCATGAATTGCGGAAATTGGGACATGTAATCGGAGTCCATATCGATCCGACTCAATTGACTCCTGATCAACTCAATACCCATTTAATTTTGGCCATACAAATCTTGGGACCCATTGATTCATATAGTCTTCATCATCCGAATTCCGAACAGATGAACGGATGGAATTATTGTGCCGCGGTTCCTGCTGCCTATCCCGCGAACGAACTCCAACAAATTCTCTATAAAGCCGATTCGACCCGTCGATGGAAATCGGGTTGTATTTGTCATGATTTGCCCTTAATCAATGGACGATCTATGATTCTGTTAACCCATCCGAATTCGTGGAGTAAAGATGCCTTATCCACGAACGATAATATCGAACGGTTTTATAATACCTATACCCAATTGCATGACTTATACTTTGCTCAAGATATGGGCTTTATCCCCAAAGAGTGGGCATCCAAAAAACAATTATCCACGTATTTTTTATCCGAATATGGTGATATCAATGAAAACTAATGATACATGTATTATTGCAGATGATTTTGATTCTGAAGGTGAAATCATCTTAGGAAAGAATGTTGTTATTGAACGCAATGTGGTCTTCCGCGGGGGAATGATTATTATTGGGGACAATTGTCTGATTCGCGAAGGAGTCTATATTCATGTGACCAAATCTTTTGAACTCGGGCATGATTCCCATCTGGGGTATAAATGGAATATTGAAGGTCGAGAGATAACAATCGGTCATCATCTCTTTTGTGTAGATGGCTTTCGGATCGGAGAAGGGATGATTGGGGGAGGCAGTGCCACGGATGTTATGTCCAAATTGACCATCGGAAATTATTGCCATTTGGGATTGCAAACCTTAATTAATACGGCTCGGGAAGTCTCGATTGGTAACAATGTTGGGTTTGGCTTTCGGAGTTGTATTTTTACCCATGGGGCATGGCAAAATGTGTTAGAAGGCTATAGTGCCAAATTTGCTCCAGTCAAAATTTTGGATAATGTGTGGATTCCTTCAAATGTGACCATTCTTCCAGGAGTCATTATTGGAGAAGGATCGACCATTGGATCGGGATCGGTGATTATCCATGATGTTGCTCCGCATACTTTTGTGGGGGGAAATCCCGCGAAAGTGATCAAAGACAGTCATGAATGGCCGCGGGTCTTATCCTATGGGCAAAAATATAAGATTGTCAAAGAGATTATAGAATTATGGCAAACATTCATTGCAGATCAATATCCTATTAATATTAAATATTATACAACTCGGATTAGTATTTTAGAAGAAAATGCCCATGCAGATTTAATTGAAATGAGTTTTGATGAGACATTTGATCAACCCGAAGCGGATGTAATTTTCTATCTGACATCCTATACCAAAAAACAACAAAATCCGAGTTTGATTGCTAATCATTTAGAAAATTTTTTACGACGCCGTGGGATTAAATTCATGGAGAACTAATCTTATGAAACCGATTAAATATGGTTTTTGTACCATTTGGAATGAAGAACGGTGCATCCGGGGATGGGCGAAACAATTGTTAGCCCTTTGTGAACGGGTCACCGCGATTGTCGATCCGAATACGACCGATAAAACTGTGGATATTTTGAAGACTGAGTTTCCAGCTGTGGAAATTCTCTGGCAAGATCGATCTTTGGGTGATACCGATTATACCCACCAAGGCGAAAAAGGGGAATTCATTATGCATCGGAACCAAACGAAATTTGTGCATGACAATATCAAAGAAGGGGAATGGTTTATTGATATGGCTGCCGATGAACGGTTTTCCAATGCGTCAGTCCCGATTCTGATCAGTGATTTGAAATATGCCCAAAAACATAATTATGGAGCAGTTTGTCATACACAAACCTATTGTCCATTACCATTACATGAGTCCCAAATTGTGGAAGAAAATGGAATAACCTATGCTAAAGATATTGAAAAGGAAATCGAACCGAATATGTTCCATTATATTATTGATTTGCGGGATTTTATCTTACGGCATTGTAAATTAGAACAGAAAAACCCTTATTGGGAACATCGTCCATTGGCTCATAAAGGCTATTCGGGACGGACGAATCTCTTATTTACACAAGTACCGATTTGGCATTTCCATCGGCTTAAATATGGTCATTTGAAAGCGACCAGTTGGTCGGATCGGATGGGGGGATTAGGGGATTTGTTAAAGAAATATAATGGCAATATTCCGATATTACCGATTCGGATGGATTTTGCAGATTGGACGGCATCTTTTGAAGGGTTATTACCTTCCGATATGAATGATGTGATTTTACAGTATAATACCAAAATCAAGGAAGAAAAATTAAAGATTATTGCGGGACAATTACAAGAAATTGAAGCGGAAAAACGGACGGAAGAACAGAATGAATTGCGGCGTCTCCATCGGATGTATTGGGAAGAAGAGCGGAAATGTTATTGGTATTGGTATCAAAAAAAACATAACATGCTCGGAGAACAAATCGGGGAGGAGAAATATCATATCCCCGATGACTTGAAAGAAAAATACAAATCCGCCGCAAAAAAAGTAACCTTTTAATACGTTATGTAGTATGTCTTATATAATTGTGATCCCCATGATCAACAATAAAAGCTGCCTTATAATTACGTCCAAGATTGAAGTGAAGAGCATTATTATCGAGCTCAATGATGTTGTCAAGGACATTGGTGAATGGTGGGAAAAGAATTCCAATAATGTGATTACGGGTATATATGAAATTGATGCCGCAACTTATGGACGCATGATTTCTAAACCCCGTCGCATGTTATATACCAGTCCCGCGTTTCACCCCGAAGAACCCAAACCGATTGTACCCGTTGCTATTCCCGCGGGTGCAGAACTAAAAAAGAAATAAAAGAATCTCCCCCCATTTTTTTCTTTTTTCTGTGATTGTACCACTAGGATTTTATGGGAAGGGACGATCTGATCAATATGCCCAAACCAATTGTGTATCTCGGCAGCAAATATCACGGACATGAGAAGGAGTCCGTGGAAGAGAATAACCACGCCATGGCAGATGCCTATAAAGCCCGTGCGGAACGAAAAGAAAGTTGGATACCCTATAGTCCAATCTTGGGATCGGATGCCTATGAGAGGTGGCGGTTAGTCTCGCATTGTCCGTTCTGCGGATCACGGGATCATAATATTACGAATGTGTTGGACTTGACATTCAGGTGTAATCAATGCCATAAACTCTATCATAAATCTATTGCCCAGAACTATCCCATGCCCGAGTATGTAGCAGAAGATCTGGGTTTGTTGGAAGTGTTATGTGTTGACGAACCATATTGTGGTGCGGAAGGACAAGGCTATGATCGATATAGTATTTATCATGATGGATGTAATGATTGTGTATTTGTAGGCAAACATGAAGAATTCAAGCCTTCTAAATGTTTATTGGTCGAATGGCATCAGCCCAAGATTATTCTGGCGGTGCTGCCCAGTGCTATGATCACTATTGAATTTTGTAAATTGAATGCGGATTCGCCTTTAGATGAAATGATAATGGAAGCTGAGCTTTGCACACAGTATTCGATGGAAGTTATTAAAGAATATTATTTTGCACAAGCCCACCATATCTTGGTGATCCCGTTTGCTACTGTGCTGACCAAGCCGTTTGATCGGTGGAGTGAGGATGCGCTATGAATGGGAGTCATCATATTATTATTGATTTTACCTTGGAAGAATTGGATGAAATTATCCATGATTTAGACGAGTTACATTCGTCATTGCACTATCCCACCATTTATCATCCCAACTATGATCGGATTAATGAATTTAATTATAAATTAACCCACGAACGCAATAAAGGAGTCAAATAGAATGCCCTATGATCGCAAATTATCGACCCATGATGAGATGATTGAGCGGCTTTTTGCTTTTGCGGAAGTGCGGCGGAATGAACCGCGTTATTTAACCATGATGGCAGAG
>Ga0315284_10014863_pt1 | contig 11078 bp, 17 predicted proteins | sample YL17G09_16_MG_FD_203696 | JGI IMG/M metagenome (GOLD analysis project Ga0315284, IMG submission 203696) | Sediment microbial communities from Yellowstone Lake, YNP, Wyoming, USA - YL17G09_16 | ecosystem: Environmental > Aquatic > Freshwater > Lake > Sediment | place: USA: Wyoming | collected...
TTCTCCCATTCGACGGCTTTTACCACCGGAAAGGATAATCCCAGTAATTTTATTTTTAGATCCCAAGATAGTGTCTGATAAGGTATATTATGTAAACTATCGGACCATGCACCCCCCATGCCGAATCGGTGGCGGTATAGGATATGCATCTAATAGCGTATGGTCCAAAATTAGGTTTTAAGTCATTTTACAGGAATCGTGGGCAATTAGCAAGACCCGACAGCCTGCCCCATCTCTTCTACAAGCTCCGGCAGAACCATAACCTGACAAAAAGATCACTCGCTGAAAAATTTGGGCTCTCAGAGGAGTACGTTTCTGCGATCGAGAGTGGTTCAAAGTTTCCTTCCTTAAGTTTCTCCCTAAAGTGTGCTCGAGAGTTCGAGATTAATCCTAACTATGTGAAAAGCAAATGGGCCAGGGAAGCCATTGAGAAGTTTTCTGATCGTCTCAATAGGCGTCTCGGCCTCGATGATTAAGGAGGTGTGTGATGGTTTCAAAACAGGAAGCGGTTTTATATACCCTATTGGCGGTCGCTAAATCGCACGGTAAACCTTATTGCTATCCTTCCCAGGACCACATATGCAAGCTGGTGGTGAAGTTCTATAAGCTCAGGATGTCCAGGCGGAACCTGAACCGGATTCTTGACCAGCTCGTCAAATTAAAAGTCATCGAGCGGATCCGGCGCCACCGGATGTTGATAGGTGGTGGAATTCGTTTTTGCTCAACCCTCTATAAGTTTAAAGGCAAAGCGTTTAACTACCTGGTCTCGCTTGGGAAAAGGGTTCAGGGGCTCTTTTCCTTCTTCCGTGTGCCAAAATGGGCACAATATAGAACACCTTATAGCTTGGGGTTTGGTAGTTCATTGGGTGTAGGTGGTGATCCAAGGTTGTTGGAAAAGGAAAAAGGTAGGGCTTCGCCATTAAAAGCATTCATAACCCGCTCCGCGGGTCTCTTTTAAGGAGAAAGAACAGTTGGTTTATGGCAAATCTTTCTTACTATGATAGCGATGAATGGCACTCAATTAGGAGTAGTGTTTTAGAGAATTGGGATGGACTTTGTATGATGTGTGGTGAAGAGGTAGACCATCCAATTATTCATCATATTATACCAATCGAAGCCGGAGATAAGGTAAATCTGGGCTTTAACACGTTTAAGATTCGACAAGAACTATATTGTGATGAAGAAAACGAATATCTTGTTGTATGTAAGGAGTGTCATTTTTCAATCCACGATAGGTTAAAGGACCCAAGAAATAGACTTTATAAAAGGGTTTGCGATGAGTGTGGCAACCTCATCTTAATAGGGTTTGACGGGGATCAGCGTGTTGCCTATGAATTAGATGGGCAGAAAGTTCATATATGTGGTTTTTAGGAGGTGATATCTCATGGAGTTATTGGATGTCAATTATGCGAAGGATCTGAAGGCTTTAATTTTCGACCTGGACGAGAAAGCCTGCAAGCAAGTTCTTTTTGGAATGGTTGAAATTCTAGTCCAGCATCCTTCTGTTTTAAGGAATGTGTTTATAGAGCTGGTTTCAGATGGTCGTGACTACCATAAGGCGAGGACGGTGAATCAGGCATGATCGGAGTGTTTGATTTTATTGAGGCAGTTATTCTTATTTGGTGTAAGCATCGGGGATCCGTTTCCTCCTGGGGCCGCACCCCAAAACATAACAAGGACGTTGGAGGTGTCGAGGGATCCATTCATATGCTCTGGCTCGGATGCGATGTAGTCCTGGATGTTATGGCGAAAAACCTGGAGTTTGAAAAAGACTGTAGCAAGGTGGGCCTGGTGGCGATCTTTGAAAAAGATCACTATCATCTTCAGCCCGCCGGTGTGTGAGATAAAATTCTTTAAAGAAAGGAGGTGATCTGGATGATTAAAGTTCCGTCATACCTTCTGCTTTTGGTTAGTCTTTTAGTGGTTCCAATTCTTGATAGGGTCGCCACAGCCCTTGAAGAGCAGGCCAAGAAAACCCCAGAGAGTTGGGATGATGTTTTAGCGGGGGCCTTCAGGACGGTTGTGGATGCCCTTAAAACCGGCTCGATCTTCGAACCTAAGACGAAGTGAGTTAAGGGCGGGCAACGCCCGCCCCTTTGTTTAGTCTCAGCACTCACGGACCGGATCGTCCATGATGTGTACGGTTGACGAACCGCATCGAGGACAGTGAAGCCAGTTTGAAAGCAGCCCATAAAATTGAAAGCCACAGTCAGAACACTCGCAATGTACTTGCCACATGAGATCACCTCCCCTCTAAAAAAAACACTAAATCTAATCTCCCTTTCTTACTGGAGAGGGGAAAGGGAGATTAGATTGATCGATGCCCTGCTACCTTTAAGACGGCCTATAATGAAGCACGGCCTCAAAGGGCATGACAGCTTAAGGGGAGTGAAGTTGCGATGGAGTGAAGCGGAGCGATTAGCGTCGTGTAACGTAAGAGCATGTTCACGGTGAAACGTTTATCAATTAAATGATGACTGGGCTAAGGGTTGGTGTGGTAGGCGACGACCAGACATCATTAAGTTGATGTTTCACCCCTGGGCTGGCGTGACCTTTGTATTGTGCCACCAGGTGAATCTACGGCCGTCAGGGTTTGTTATCTTTTGTTTTTGGAGGTGTTTGGCATGAACGAAGAGATGGTATCTTTAGATATTGAGAAAGTGGATCCTCCGGTTGATGCCGCTCGAGATATCATAGATCCCGAACAGGTGAGAGAGCTCGCTGAGTCGATTAGATCTCAAGGGCTTTTACAGCCCATTCTGGTTCGTCCTCTGAATGGAAGATTTGAGGTGGTGGCCGGTCATAGGCGTTACCTTGCTCATCGTCTTATTGGTGAGGTTAAGATCAAATCTCTCGTTAGGGAAATGACGGATGAAGAGGTCTATATCATCCGCGCGATCGAGAACGACCAGCGTGAGGACCTTAACCCCATCGAAAAGGCCAAGGGCTATAAGAGATTGAGGGATAAGTTTGGTTTGAGCCAGGAACAAATAGCCCAAAAGATGGGTAGGAGTCGAGAGACCATAATTAGATTTCTTAAGCTCCTAAAAATTCCAGAAGAGTTTCAAAAAGCGGTTGGACAGAAAAAGCTGAGCATAGGGGTTGCCCTGTGCCTCAATGAGATCGATGATGATCTTTCTAAGAAATATTATTTTGCCGCTGCGGTTGAGAACGGCGTAACCCTTGAGGTTGCCCAGGCGTGGTTAAACGAGTACTTTAAAACTCGGACCGGCAATGTTGAAGGTTCCGGCGGGGGTGTGGGGGTAGGCGCTGCAATTCAGGAGCCCCTACCGATATACCAGACCTGTATTTGCTGTGTTGGTCCGGTTGAAGTGAGCAAGGTTCATTATGTTCCGGTGTGTCCTGAATGTGAGCATGAGATCAGGGGGGCACTTAAGCCTAAATAAATTTTCTTTGAGGAGGTAGCGAACATGGTGATGGATAACAAACAGTATGAGCTCAATCGAATAGTGGACATGATTAAGAATCGGCAGTATCAAGTTACTTCAAGCTCCATTAAGGACGATCAGGTTATAGTCCAGGCCGAGAAAACATTTACTCCCGAACTTGCGGCCAACAGAGATCTTGAAGCGACCTGGATCACGAACTTTCTTAGATCATTTGGGTGGGCGATAGAGTCTACACGTTTCTCTGATAATAAATTAGTGATTCAGTTTACTAAAACCGTTAAGGCCGTGGTGCCCTAAGAAGTTGGTTTTGTTTTTCCTCCCAACCGTCCAACCATAGTGTTCTGAAGAAGGCGACGTAAGAAAGCCTGAGAGGGCTGGCCTCCCGCTGAGGCTCGGCGAAGGGGTCCCAGGCCAAGCGGAGCGCGGGGCTGGGTGGGGAGGCCAGCCCTCTCAGGCTTTATTACTAAAGCCTTCTTTAATATATAAAGAGGACGGTTGGGAAAGGTTTTGAATTTGGTTTAACGCCTTCAGGTAATTTCACATGGTCCCTTTGTTAATTCCCCTTTTTCGTTTCTTCGGGAGGATCCGGCGGAGTTCTAATTTTAACCTGGTTAGAATGAGTCCGCTCCCGTCCAGCCTTCGGGCCAAAATTCTTCGAACCCGGGCTGAGGAGTGGCGGGGTAGGACGTGGTATATGGGATCTCGAGCATTTTAAATTTTTCTTCGATCTCGAGGATCCCCGGGGTCTTCCCGTATTGGAAGGAATAGTCATTGATCCATGACATGAAACGCTCTCCCTGTTCCCTGGTCACAGGCTTTGTTGGAAGGAGCGCACCCTTTATCATCCTCCAGAATACCTTCATTTCGTTGGTGTCGTCCACGTGATATGTGGCTTCTGGATCCATCGCTAAGATGGTCTGAGGAATTAAGGAATCCATCGCATTGGCCGCAAGCAAGCCGTATGAGTCCTTGGAGTGTCTAAGACAGTAGGCGTGAAAGTTTGCGTTGCAAGGCTCAAACGTGGCGTCTATATAATCACTTACTGAAATAAATTTCTTCCCGTTGTAAGGCCATCCGATTCCATCCTCTACCCTTAGCCCTGCGTCTTCGATCGCTGCGATCGTGTAGGGATCCCTTGGCTCCGGAGCCGGGATCATCATATCCATTGGATTGATTACTAGGTCCGTGAGCAGCTCATCTTTGAAGGTTCCCGCTAAGACCATCGATGACAGGTAAGCCGTCATATAGGTCCAGAAGTGCGTGAGCTCAGAGAATACCTGTCCCTGGGATCCGATCGCTGCAGCCGCTGCCAAGCCCCTTGCTCCCATCATTTGAAGATTCTCAACCGGTGGTGGATCAAAGGACCATTTAACCGGTTCACCGTTTAAATAACGGTATGCTCCAAATATGGAGTCGGTGATCGCTCCCATGACGCCACCTAAAGACAAGCCCGCTCCGGTGAACTGGTCTAATACCTGGGCCGCCTGGATGAGATCTCCCATTCCAGGCTTATAGTTTCTTATTCTCCCTACTCCTTCGAGTCTTGCGACTTTTGAAAAAGGGTTTCTCTTTTTTAATATGCAAACCTCTCTTTTAGCTTTCATGCCGGCCAAGGGCGCCCTTCCGATCGCGTTAGCAAGATTTAGTATATCGTATCCTAAGCCGATCCATCCAATGACGGGGATTAACTTTCCGAAGACCTTAGGCGCTACTTTTCCGAGGACGGAAAGAAGGGGATAAACGATCGACATGGTGTCCTGGACGTCGTCGATCCAGGTCATCGCGCTGCTGTATTTTCTCGCCCAATCGGGGGCGGGAGACTGGAGAATACTTACAAGGCCCGCTTTCTTTTCAGCCTTTATTTCCGCGGGTGTTTTAAGTGCATTCGGGACGAGGTGAACGACGTCGTCCCATTGGGGGATCCGGACGGTGTATCCGAATTGATTATTATAATCGGTTTTTAAGTCATCAAAGTCTTTCTTTACGAACTTGGGGAAGATCTCCCCTGGAGTTTCTCGGTTTCCAATGCCAACCTTACCCCATGCTGCAGAGTGTAGAGATCCGAAGGAAGCCGCCATCTAACCTTTTACCTCTTCTACGTTGAGGATCAGGGAGTAACCGTTTAGAGAAGAGACGTTGATAACTCCTAAGGCAAACAATAATCTAATAATCATTTGCTTTGGTGGGGGCAGTGGAACAGATTGAGCTGACGGCGCCGGTAGCTGCATTTGATTGATTGGGATCCCTGGGAAGTCCTTTGCTCCCTGGGGATCTAAAATTTTATACTGCGGCTTAGGCTCGGGTTTTGGATAGCGTGCTTTGATGCATGCATCAAAGCGCTGCTTCCTTTCTGCTAAGGCGTATTTTTGCCTTAACCACTCTATGATTTCAAACTTCTTATGGAAGAAGGCCATTTTTGTTATTGCCTCATCGATGTCCGTTCCTGGTCCGTGGGGGTAAGCGAAAAAAGCAATCCTTGCATTTTGATCCATCCTCTCGGGGTAGAGGTAGTTTATCAGGTTATTTAATCCGAAATCTCCTTCGAGGGATTCCATATCGCTTTTTTCCTCCTCCGAAATGAGGTCTTTGGCTGGAACCCCTTGGATGTTCATTTGTTCTCGGGCCGCAATCGATTGTTTTATTGCCTCTTCGTTGTAGAAGACCGGTTCGTTTTCCATTGAGTAAACGGAAGCCGTCATGAGATCGTGTGCGTAAACGATTTTTTTATTTGAGAGGTTCCAATAATTGGGGTAGGATCCCAAATAGTAACAAGCATGGTGGGCAAGCTCGACTGATTCTAAATACCATTTTCCAAGGTATTCTTTTGGTATGAAGATTGAGAAGACCTCAACGAAGTATCTCGAGATGTTTCCCTTTTTATAGTCCAAGTGGTGAAGTCTGAAAACGGCCATTTGAGAGCATTGGCCGATCCACGTTAATCTTTTTTCAAAGAATCGATCTCGGTAGTAGGGCCTTGATGGAAAACCTCCCCAACTGACCCTATAATAACTTTGGACACCCCAATCGTAGGCGCAAGGCACTTGAACAAGCGCCGTTATGCCTTCTCAGGCAACTTCAAACAGCGAATCGTAATAGCACTCCATCGTATTCCAAAGCCCTCCTTAAATCTTCGTCAACAGATCTGCATACAAGCACAGCCTTCGCCGGTTTCTGGATCTTAGGATCCTCAAACCATAAATTCCAGTAGACGCGAAGCTGTCCGGAAGCCCTTAAGCCTGGCCTGTCTGCCACTTCAATAATCCATAATTCGTCCTTGAGCTCCCCCAGGGCGTCCATGCGCTTAGCTGTGTTTTGCCAAAACATCAGCCTCATTTTTTCGTCCCCGAGCTCGGGGCCTGCCGTCACGCCCCCTATCCTCACATCATAATAAATGCGCTCAAAGAGATTGGGATTCCGATCGAGAAATAAGTCCCATACGGGCCAATCAGCGGCCAGCATGTGGGGATAGTGTCCTCTCCATGACTGTAAATAAGGCTGTCCAAGCTCTGTAGGCATGGTTTTATCTCTTTTCCTGTATGGTGAAGGGTTTAAAGAGTGATTGTGAATTTATAATTGAGAGTGATCGTTAGTCCAATCGGCACATCAACCGAATAAAGGGTTCGATCAAAACACATTTTATCAAACACACCTTCACCATATCCATACAAGGCCACTTCTTTAATCGATAGGACGTTACCAGTATTGTTTTTTAACGCTCGGGAGATCACGGTCCTCCAGGTATTTGGATCAGGGTTTTCGAGAGCGAGAGATTGAGCGGCATGTGCGATGTTAGTTGTTAATTGAGATTGCAATTTGTAATCATCCATTGCGACAGGGTTTGTTCCAGACCCTATCACAATGCCGATGGTGGTATTATTTACGCCAGCCACAAAGGTCCCCGCAGAACCCCAACCGCCTGTAGCCTTTATTACTCCAGAAGTGTCTTTTACGGGCTGGATCAAGTCCGAAGCCTGGGCATAAAAGATCTGAATAAACTGTTTTAAAAGGGAATTGGCTACAATCCAAGGGTATTCCTTAAAGACCTTTCCGTTCTTTCTGTATACGGTTGCTCTGAGTTCAATTATAAATTTATCTTTCAAGTCAAAACCAACGATTCAAGAAAAGGCATGGGTTAAGGAAATAAAGGGCGTTGTGGGCGGTGGGGGTGGGGAGGGGCAAATCCAGACCTTATGACCTATACTCATGCTCTACACCTCTTCTCAAAATTCTCCATCTTAGTTTCTACCCTGGTGAGTCTGTGTTCGATTCTCAAGAAGAAGGTAAAAACAACGCCCAACGTAGCAACCCCATGAACGATAAGATAAACGATCTCTATGGTGTTCATCATTCAGCCTGCGTGATCCTGTACTTTGAGATGTAAAGCTCACAAACGTGCGCCGAAAGCGCCCAGGCTTCTGCTCGAAGCAGTACGGGGGCTCCACTTGTGCCGGTTGGGAGGTGAGTGGTCTTTGTCCCCTTTAATACGCCGTTGATATAGAATTCAATATTTGTGGGGTAATTCCATACTGCCTCTAATCTCCTGATGATGTCGAAAGCGCCCGCAGGTAAAGACTCAAGCTCTATGGATGATAAAGTGGTTCCGTTTCCAGACATTCCATAAATTTTATTACCTGCAATATTGAATCCAAAGCCTGTATTTACATCCCAAGCGCCTGTTGCAACGATAAACCTCGAGGATCCACCCGTGTTCTGAACTGCGCGGATTGAAGTTTTTAGCGTCCGTTTTTTAAGCCAGGTTAGGATGGGATTGGTATAAAGGGGGGCTTTAATTATGAGCTCTTTCGAGTTTAGCGTTGCAGCCGTATATAACCATAGGCTGGATTCATTTACATAGAATCCCGCTGCCAACCAGTCTTGTTTGTAAAAGCCGTCAACGCTCTCAAAGAGGGTGTCCCATGAAAACTCCTTTGGTGCCTCTGGTGCAGGGAATTGAAGATGGAAAAGGGTATTAGGCAATTTAGTACCATCCGACTATACGGTAATTAGCGACCTGTCCAGCCACATAGTTTTTTATCTTAAAAGCCCTTGTTACACAGTCGACGGAATAGAACGAATCCTTAAACAAAAAAATCTCATCGTCCCAGGTAACATTGTCCCGGGATCTTTGTATCAGCATTTTGTTATCCAGGGTGAAAATATCTATTCTCCCCATTGGTGCAGAAAACAAAACAGCGGCTCCGTATGCATCGGGTGCCGCTCCACTCTTTGTTTGGTTTCTGGTATAAGCTCCCCCTACTCCGGCCACGTAAAGGGACCCCTCTTCATTGCATCGGATGGGGACCGGACCGTAAGGGCCTTGTCCTAGTGTCCGTGCGAACACCCTCTGGATGATATTTGAGATGTACATCCAGGGGACGTATTTTGGGTCAAGGCCTAATACTTCGAAGAGGTTTTCAGCGTCAATGCGCTGAAAAATAGTTTTTGGATCATAGCCCTTGGGCTCGAGGGCGGTTATGGGCCTTGGTGCCTTCTTTTTTGGTTTTGGCTTCGCCATTTCTCTTACCCCGCGATAATTTCGTAATTATAGGTTCCGTAAATGGCTGATGCAGCCGCGCCAGATTTGACAGCGACCTTGAAGGTCTCTCCCACGGGTATGTCAAGGCCGACTTCGATTTCGTTAATCCTTGCGCCTGGCTTTGCGAGGTCTGTGGTGAAGGCGTTGGCTTCAACGTCAATGAGGCGGTCCGGAATATCGAAGACCTTGGCCCTTTCGTGGTATCCCTGAATGTCATTGTCCAGGGTGAGGTTGGCGATTAGTGAAATGTTGAGAAGCCGTTTTTTCTCGGTCTGAGTGGATACCAAGCCGGTGTCGTAAATAATGGAGTTTATGACACCCTGCACAAAAAATCTTTGTCTGAAGGTCATTTGTTAGCCTCCTTGCTTAATGGCTATTAAGCGGTTTTTCTCCTGACGGTTTCAATGAAGCCAACGACGTGGTAGAGCGCCGTTATTGTGCTGGCTGCCACAGGCTCAAGCGCTGAGATATAAGCGTTTAATTCGTCTCCCTGGTCGAAAAGGAGGGGTTCAGGGAAGAGCAGCGGGGGCCGTGGGTCCAGGTGCGTCATGGCGCCGATGATTGACTGTCCTTCTGCGACGTGGGTCCCTGCCGCTACGGGAACGTTCGAGGCGTCAAAGAGGATTCCGTTGCGGTCCTCATCGAAGAGAACTTCTCTATCTTTGATGAGTTTCAGGAAAGTGCTATGGATGGCGAGGGCGGGAGTCGCGTTGACCACTCCGACTTCTGAGGCTGCGATTCCGTGAATGAGGATCTCCGTTTTGCTCGGGACTTCTTTGTTGAACGGGAAGGCCGGGAACTCTGCCGGGCAGAGCGGGTTATCCAGTAGATTATCCCCGGGGTCTGAGATGTCGGCGCCGGTGTTGCCATAAGACACCATGAAGTACTCGAGGGCCTTCGATCCGTTGGGCTGGTCGGGCTTGATGTCTCCTGGTTCCATGATGTCGTAGAGGACGGCCTTGATGTCTGCTGCGCCTTCTGCGCCGGAGATTACCATTGATTCGCCTTCCGCTATCGGGTAGCCCTTAAAGATGCCCTTCTCGAAGAGAAAGTCAAGCAAGTTCTTTGGGAGGAAGCCGGCGTAAACGGTGAGGGTTGACTTGCAGGATGGAAAGGCAATATGGTTTCCATATGTCTGGTCTACCCGGAGGTAGCCGACGGTAGTCTTTTCAATGCGGATCGTGACGTAAGTCCCTGCGGCCGAATAGACCCTGATGCCCTTGACGAGAAAGGCTTCTCCTGGGTCAGCCGTCAGGGTCAAGACCGTCGCGCCCGCTTGCTTCTTGATTTGGTTCGCTGCTTTGAGGGCCATGATTTACCTCCTTTATGATTTTGTTAAGACGTCTTAAGACGTGTTACCCCGTCTTCTTCTTGGCAAGGGCTATATTGCCAACTGATACCCTCGCGATGTTTCGGGGATCCCTTCTGGGGAATCTCGGGGGCAGGACGGTCTTTTCGATCTCGTCACGGTAGGGTGCGAAGCCTTTCTCATAGTCGGGACCTCCGACCATGACGCCCTCAGCGAATCGGCCCGGGCCTTTCTGTAATGCCCTTCCCTGCCACTTTCCAGATCCAGCCTTAGCGATCCCCTTGGCGAAAGAGTCTTGGGCTGCGGCTGCAGCCATAGCCATCTTATGGGAGTCCTTGGCAGCGATAGCAGACTTCTCCCAATCCCTTCGAGGGTTCTGGATCCCGATCTTATAATCTTCGGACCGGAGCGGTGTAACCCTGGTCCACTTCTCGCCAATTCTACTTAAAGACTTAATTTCCATAACGGGTACCTCCTTCTTTTGGTTTGTGGTGCCCAGGGGGCGCCTTTCGTTCTTGGCGTCAGGCCCCTGGGCTATTGATCGTTGGCTTATATGGGGGGAAGACTCTCCCACCCTGCCGTGATCGTTCGCTAAATGTGCGACAATTTGTCATCATGTACGACAAATTACCACTCTTGTCAAGTCTTTTTTTTTGGTGTATAGGATTAAGGTAGGTTTATTGGGGTTCGGGAGGGTCCGATAAAAAGGTATATTATGTAAACCTTTAATTCTCCACCTTGAAGAACCTTTTCCAGCTCGTTTGCGAGTCGTTCCGACCTTCTTCTCCCCTCTCTTTTTTCTTACCCAATTCCTCAAATTCTC
>Ga0315284_10014865_pt1 | contig 11077 bp, 11 predicted proteins | sample YL17G09_16_MG_FD_203696 | JGI IMG/M metagenome (GOLD analysis project Ga0315284, IMG submission 203696) | Sediment microbial communities from Yellowstone Lake, YNP, Wyoming, USA - YL17G09_16 | ecosystem: Environmental > Aquatic > Freshwater > Lake > Sediment | place: USA: Wyoming | collected...
TGGATATATCTCAACAGTAAGAAAGAATGATCGGCCGGTTCTCGCATCTATTAAAGATGCGTTTGAAAGGAAACCGTTCATGCCCTCTGTAGCTTAAAAGTCAGGCTAGACAGTTACCTTTTTTTTTAGATAACGATTTTATGGGGGAATCTGATGCAGTGAGAGAGAAAGCGGCTCATCTTCATCTCGTGTGAGCTAGCTATGGTATCAAATATCATTCTTGATTTACCTCTCCTGATGGGGTTGCTCGGCCGCCTCAGCGGGGCCTCGCCGGGTAAGGCATTTTTTAGTGCACGGGAAATTATAAAAATAGTTATTTTTCGGGGCCATCGTCATTCTTTTGTCCTGTTCGTACCTCGCAGGTATTTTGGGTATGTATCCGTTCGGAAATCGTCTGGTACATCATCACGTTGGCCGCCACTACGACCATGAGGAGAACCAGGGTATGAAGGATCAGGGTACCATACTGGCTGCCGCCACCGGAACTGAGGATGAAAAGGGCATATACAATTACGGATACGGTAATAGCACTGGCACTGATGAGCGATGCCCGTGTTGCCGTATACATCCTGCTGCGAATATCGGGGAAGAGTAAAAGACCGATCACCCCTATTCCTCCAAACCCGAAGCTGAGAACTAGAAGCAAAAAAATGATACTATCGATGAATAGCGAGCTCATGCTTCGTCACCTTTTCCAAACCGTGCAATGGCGATCGTTCCTGCAAAGCAGAGCGCCAGAAGTGCTATTGATGCATCCAGGATGAACAGGTTTCCAAAGGAGATACTGAGCATTAGTGCTGCCCCCGCTGCGAGCGTGATTGCCGTATTCAGTGCAATGAGCCGGTCATCCCGTGTCGGCCCGGGAATGATCCGCACGGCTGCGCAGACAGACAGGAAGATAAGGCAGAGTACTGCAAAAAGCCAGGTGTCGATCATGGAGTATAGTACAGTGTGGAAGATTGGTATTTATCAATCCTCCCGCTCCGGGCTGCCTGCACAAAAAAAGATTGAACAAAAATATCCGGACACGCCCCTCACGATCCGTTTCCCCTCATAAAAATCACTTTGGTATTCCCCTTCTATTTTTATCCCCGCAGAGCGAATAAGGAGAAAGATGCGCCCGCCATATCTTGGGAAAATTCTGTTACGCTGGTGCGACCAGTGCCACACGCCGGTTCTTGCAGACTGCTGTGCCTGCGACGAAAAGACCCGGGAGGTGCCCGTGACACCCCCGGGAGATGCCCGCCCGGCATTTCCGGCAGATATTGCGCTTATCAACAGGATCTACACCGATCATTTCGGCGCACCACTCATCCCGCCGGGTCACCTTGTACTCCTGAACAAAGTGCCGGACCATGACCGGATGGAAGAGATCGTTGTGGGAGGAGGAATTGCCGGGATTATCCGGTATTTCCCCGACCAGCGGCGCTGGGAACCCATTCCCCGGCCTGAAGCCTGTACACTGTTTGCCCCCAAAAAACGCTATGTTGTGGTTGATGATGGTGCCGTCCCTTTCATTAAGAACCAGGGAATGAGTGTTCTTGCGCCCGGGCTGGATTTTATCGATGATGCAGTATGTGCGGGAGATGAAGTCTTCATTCTTGCAAAGGATGGCACCTGCGTTGGTGTCGGGCGGGCAAAAACCGGTGCTGCTGTTGCACGCAGTATGGAGAAGGGTTCGATCGTCAGGACCCGCAGGAACATTGCATCGCAGATTGTTCCCGGCGCAGCGAGCTGGGAAGCAGCAATTGCTGCAAATGCCGATGTGCTCGATCGTGTGGAATCTTCAGCTGCCGCATTTGTCCGGGAGGTTACCGGACAAAACCCTCATCTTGTGGCAAATATCTCGTATTCAGGGGGAAAGGACAGCCTTGCCACCCTGCTGGTGGTGACAAAAGCCATCGGTAAAGTCCCGATGCTCTTTGCCGATACCGGCATGGAGTTCCCTGAAACCTACGCCAATGTGGAGGAAACATCGCGGCATTACGGTCTGGATGTCATCCGCACGGATGGAAAAACAACCTTCCGGGAAACGTTTGACCGACAGGGTCCCCCTGCAGTGAATGCCCGCTGGTGCTGCCGGGTCTGCAAGCTGACCCCCGTGGCAAACCTTATACGTGAACAATGGGGGGAGTGTCTCTCTTTTATCGGCCAGAGGAGATACGAGTCAGCCGTCCGGGCGCAGAGTAAGCGTGTCTGGCGGAACTCAAATGTGCGTGCCCAGCTCTCAGCTGCCCCGATCCAGAACTGGACCGCACTCCATGTCTGGCTTTACCTTATGCGGGAGCACGCCCCGTACAACATACTCTACGAGCGTCACCTTGACCGGATCGGATGTTTCATGTGCCCGTCAAGCGATATGGCATTGATACATCTGATAGAGGCAGAATATCCTGATCTCTGGGAGAGCTGGCGTTTGCGGCTCGAGCAGTGGCAACAGGCCCGGGGTCTTTCTGCAGACTGGGTCACCGGGGGGAAATGGCGGCTTAGAGAAGGTTGCACGGATGACGAAGATAGCCATTATTGATTACGGGCTGGGAAACCTGCGGAGCGTGATCCGCGGGCTTGAAAAAGCCGGGGCGAATGCTGTTATCACTTCAGAAGAAGAAGAGATCGCTGCTGCTGACGGTCTTGTGCTTCCGGGAGTCGGGGCGTTTCGCGAGGGTATGGACCAGCTTGGACCGTTAAAGGATATTGTCATTGAGGCAACCCGTGATGTCCCGCTCCTTGGGATCTGTCTTGGGATGCAGATGCTGATGGACACCAGCGAGGAGCACGGGATTCACCAGGGTCTCGGGCTTATCCCGGGGAGGGTGAAGCGATTCCCCCGGGGTTCCGGGCAGAAAGTTCCGCATATGGGCTGGAACTCGCTGGTGATTGAACAGGCAGATAACCCGCTTTTTGCCGGGTTTGGTAAGGATGAATATGTCTATTTTGTTCATTCCTTTTATGCCGATACCCCCCCGGAATATACGCTCACGTCAACCGAGTACATCTGTTCCTTTTCGTCATCGGTGGGATGCAGGAACACCTATGGTGTCCAGTTCCACCCGGAGAAAAGTGGCGCGGTCGGTCTTTGCCTGCTGAACAATTTTATCGGCATGATCTGACCGTATCCCTGCAGCTCGATGGGGTTACTTTTCTCTCTCATGGTACTCACGGGAAACTTTTTAATCGCGGCCATTCGATGCTGTAAATATGAAAAGGATCCTGCTCATCGCACTCTGCATGATGTGTATTATCCGGACTGCATCAGCATACACACTCACTCTCGACTGTCCGGATTCGGTACAGGTTGGGATCCCGTTAAAGTGTTCAATTGACAGCGACTTCCCTGCAGGGACAACATTTGACATTGTGTTTTACCAGTCCGGATATACGGCGACCGCTATCAGCCGCCAGTCTGTAACCATCCAGGATAATCATGCCACCCAGTACAAATTATTCGATACCAGGGGATTACAAGGTGGACAATACAAAGTGGAGATCCAGTTTATCGGTCCTGATGAGGGGAGACTGTCAACCCATTCGCATACCACGGAACTCCCCGTACTGATCGACCGTTCCGCAGATATTACGATCACCTCTCCCATGACGCAGATCCTTACTGAGGCACTCCGGATCGAGGGGTCTATCACAAAAGTGGGAAATGATGGTGTTGAAATTGAGGTCAGGGGACCGGATGGCGTTATTTTCGGGCCCCAGTGGATAGGTACCAAAGTTGATATGCGATCCGGTGCGGGAGTATTTACCAAGCTGGTTGCAGTAACCAGTCCCGGTGAGTATGATGTGACTTTTAAGGATGCAAAGGGGTATATTGGTGTGGTGACCTTCAACGTGCCCGCTCCGGTAACAACGGTCCCGACATCCATTCCCACGACAACCCCCGTTCTGACTTCACGCCCGCCAACAACGGTTCCTACCCCCCTGCCGTCACCAACACCGTCACCGCTTTCCCCGGTCTTGCTGGTAGCAGCTCTTGGTATTGTGGGTGTACTTTTTGCACTCCTGGCAAAAAAACGCTGAACTTCTCTCCTCCATTTTTTTTAACCTGATTCCCGTGCGGTTTTTTATGCAATAACCCGTGGTGATCGTTTTTACGATGTGGTCAAAAGGAATCTTTAAAGACCCTAACCGTTCCTTTTGAATCAATGGTGTGGCTGGTAAAAAAAACTGGATGAATAAAAACCAGCAGGTTAGTTTTTCATTTTTTTCCTTGCATAGATCTCGTAGCACACAAGTACGAAGATGACCATTACACCGCCGAGGAAAAATGCAAGGGCTATCTCCGGGATCACCGCAGTGGCTGAGGCACCGGTATCCGTAAGGATTGGTACGGGAGTGACCGGCGGGGTTGCTGCAAGGGTGGCCAGAGGAGAAGGTGCAGGAGTAAAGTTTGCGGCAGCCATATCCACAACCCCTTTTGATCCGGTAACCATCATGTCCGGTGTCATGGTGACATTAGGAAAAACCCCTTCGGATACCGCTTTTGCAGTGGGGACTCCATATTCCTGTGCTGCCATCCGTGATGCACCATTCAGGCTGCTGCCCGCCGTGATACCCTGTCCCAGAATCGGGGACAGCACTGCAATTACGAGTGAGCCGAAGACCACAATCCCAAAGAGCGATGCATATTTCAGCAACAGCGAGCGCACGTTGGACTGGCGGGGAGCAACGATAAGGAGCTGGTTGGTGAGGGAATAGATCTTTATCTCACGTCCTTTCACGCTGTATTTCGTGTCGGCAACCAGGATAAGGCCGGCGTCGAGAAGATTTTCGGTATGATATTTTGCCGTTGTGAGGGGGATGGCAAGCCGTTCGGTGATCCCGGTTAAGCTTTTCGGGGCCTCTGCAAGGAGCTGGAGTATGTCGCTTGCAGTCTGGCTTGACATCGCTTTTGCAATCTTTTGCGCCCGCTCATCGCCAGGTTCCAGAAGAATAACATTATCTGCCATACAGTGCTGCGATTATCCGTTCGCGTCCCACTTTCAAGGCAAGGTCAAGCTGGTCTGCATCCGGCCCGCCACCCTGGGCCAGGGTTGGTTTGCCGCCCCCCTTTCCGCCAAGAAGGGTGCAGACCTGGCTGATGATCTCGCCGGCGTTCACCCGCGAGTCACCGGAAGTGAGCACAACCCGCACGGTCTCTCCGACCCCGGCAACGAGTGCAACCCCGCCTTTTTCTGCAACGGATGCTGCGAGTGCGGACAGCTCTTTTGCCGGGAGATCAATACGCCTGATGACCACCGCAACACCGCTGATGGATTCGGGAACGAGGGTCTGTATCTCGAGCTCGACTAACCGTGCGCTCATACGGTCGATATCTTTCTTCTGCTCCTTCCATTCATTGAAGAAGCGGTTGACTGCCGGCGGGAGGTTATCCGGCTGTACCGAAAGGGCGTCTGATGAGGATGCAATAAGGTGTTCAAGGTGCTGCATATAGAAGATTGCAGCTATACCGGCAGTAAATTCGATACGCTCAATACCGTCCTGGATATGTTCGACCCTGATTATCTTGATGACCCCGACTTCACCGGTATTCCGGCAGTGGGTTCCTGCACAGGCCTGGACATCCCCCGCGACTTTTACAACACGGATGTCCCTGCCCGGAGGAACTCCACCCTGGTACAGGCAAAAACCATATTTTTGTTCCGCTTTTGTCCGGTCTTCGATCGAGATCTCGAGTGGCTGGCTCGCCATGATCAGGCGGTTTGCTGCAATCTCGATTTTATGGAGTTCGTCTGGCGTGATGTGCTTGAAGTGCCGGAGGTCAATGCGGGAACTTTCGCTTCCTTTCTGTGCTCCTGCCTGGTGAATGTGCGCCCCGAGGATATCTTTTGTAGCATGGAGGAGAATATGTGTTGCCGTGTGGTGGCGCATCAGGGACAATCGCCGCTCCTCATCCACTATCCCTTTTACCCTTTCACCTCGGCGGATTACGCCTCCGGTTATGTGGTGCAGTATCACTTCTGCGATCTTTATCACACCATCGACCCTGACCATGCTGTCGGAACTGACGAGAGTGCCGGTGTCTGCCGGCTGACCGCCACCCTCCGGGTAAAAGAGCGTCTGGTCGGTTACCGCATAGCCATCGAAGAAGTCAAGCACCACCGCTTCAAATTCGATGTCGGATGGTTGTTCGTAATAGAGTTTCTTTGTTATGGGGAGGCCCTTGACACGCACGGTATATTTTGAGGTTTTGTCCTCGACAACTTCTTTTTTCGATTCGGAGTGCATGTCGGCAACCATAGAATAGAAATTGTCCGGCAGGTCGACAACTGCGCCTTCTTTTGTGGCAATATCCCTGACCATTTCAGGCTGGATACCGTGCGAATCATAGAGCGTGATGATCTCGGAGAGCGGGACACGCTGGCTCTTTGCCCTGTATGACTTTGCAAGCTTCTGTACGATCCGCGTGCCGCGTTCAAGCGTGGACGCGTACTTCACGGTTTCCCGGTCAATAATCTCGCGGACTACGGAGATATCCTGCTCAAATTTCTTCATGCCGATGATCAGCATCTGCTGTTCGACCAGATCAGCAAGGGGCTCTTTTATCGTCAGCTCGTTCATCATCCGCAGCGTTCTCCGGATGACGAGGCGTGCCAGGTATCCCTCGCGGACATTGGAGGGCACGATGCAGTCGCCCAGCATATACGCGAGGCAGCGGGTGTGATCGACAATTGCGTATACCTTCTCGATGGGTGTGATCATCTTGTCGAGTTTTTCAGGAGAAACGTCAATCGCAGCTGCCACCTTCTTTCGCAGCTGGAAGAGGTTGGTGCCGGTGATGTCCATGAGCCCGGCGAATTTTGCATTTAAGGAAAGGATCTTGGTATAATCCTTGTTGTCCAGCATGTGCAAAAGCCCGGCAGCACTCATAACCCTGCTGACCATCTCAGGGAAGACCGCGTCATAGATGGTGGGGGAGCCTTTGGAAGCCCAGACGAGTCGTTCAAGCCCGTAACCGGTATCGACAATACGGAGCTTCATCGGGTAGTACATCTCACCATTCAGATCGTATCCCGCACCCGATGTCTTCTCCCGCCCAAGACTCATGAATACGAGCGTTGCAATTTCAAGCCCGCCTATCAGCACCTCAACGCTCGGTCCTGCATTGCCACCGCCAATCCACGGGTGCTCCTTGTACGTGACTTTATTGAGATCCCCGCCAATAGACACGAGGAACTGGTCGCAGAGCTCGACCGTCCGGTCTTTCCAGTAGATCTCTTCTGATGGGGAGTTGAAGGCGTGATGAGCCATCATCTCAAAGGTTGTCAGGTGCCGCCCTGACCTGCCCACGGAGTCAAGGTCATTGAGCCGGATGCACGGCTGGGATATGGTGAGCGGGTTTGCCGGCGGCGGTACAATGCCCCCGGTGACAAACGGCTGGAAATCTGCAATTGAGGCTATGGTAAGGTAGATGTCGTCCCGCCAGCGTGCGACAACCGGGTACCGCTCTATCCTTGTATGGCCATGCTTTTCAAAAAATGAGAGGTAGGCTTCACGCATGCTGTCAAGGGTATGGGATTTAAAGACCGGGTTACCGATGAAATTATAGGGTTCGCAGGGAGCGTCCCCGCAGATTTCACGCGTGTTGTCACGTGTCCAGAACGCTGAACCGCAACTTTTACAGACCTTGCGTGTCAGCCCCTGCGTCTTAAAATATTCCAGCTGGTATTCTTCTTCGAGCATACAAAAATCACGTAGTCTTCTGTACAGTTGATTATTAACGGTAATTAGTGTATTGTTGACGGCTTATTTTTCCCCTTGGTCCTGGTACCAGCAGTCAATGTGCCGGAATGTTTTTGTCTCCTGTGCAATCCTGACTGCCAGCAGGTGCCAGCAGGTCCTGCCCCGGAACATGAAATCACTGCAGGTGCAGAAATCGTCTTCCACTATGTATTCGGCAGTCCTGCCCTGCACAACAAAAAAATCCAGGTATTTTTTGATCCTGCCGGAATCAAGTGCAGCAACGGCTTTCTTCCCCCGGGTGCCGAAAGTCTCTTCGATCTCGAGACGAAGGGGTGCATCAAGAACTTTTTTTTCGGCTAGGCGCTGCCAGAGATCACTCATGGGATTATCGTAAGGAGCGGGGGATCTTCGATATACTGCCAGCCCATCCGGGTGGCGAGGCGCTGCATTGCCGGGGCTTCAAGTGCGTAATGAGTTGCTTCAAGACAGGGAAGCGGGGATGAGCGCGCAACGGAATGTTTCATCTCGGCAGAGAGGAAGGCATCGGCGCCCAGACGTTTTGCCTCTTCAATGAATGCAGGGTCAAAGCCACTCCCGGCAACAAGGGCAAGCCGCCGGATTTTTTTTATTTTTCCCCAGAGACGGATATTGCCCCCGAGACGCTGAGAGATTTCAGCAGGTGAGATGGTGCAGGTACCAATACAGCCCAGCGACATAGGCGTGATATCGGTGAGCGACAGGAGTTCTGCAAGGACATCGTTCACCCCTTCTTTTGCCCGGTCGAAGTTTGTATGCATGACATAGAGGTTCATATCTGCAGAGAGCAGGACGCGCATCAGACCGGCAATCCTCCCCCTCATGGCAGTGAGCGGTGTCCACAGGGGTGTATGATGGACCACCAGCATATCTGCTGACACGTCCGCAGCCTGTTTTACTACGCAGGGAGTTGCATCCAGTGCGCAGCATACCCGTAAAATCTCCTCCCTGCCTTCGACAACGAGCCCGATCTTTTCTGCATCAAAATCCTCGGCAAGGTCAGGGGGAGCAAGCCGCTCCATCTCTTCAATGAAGGCACGCACATGCATGGACAAGTATCGTCACTTTGGGTTAAAATAGCATATATTACCAAAGGTAATAACAATTAATTTAAATATGCATAAAAGCGTATTTCTGGGCATGCACAAGTCCATTGATCAGATCAACGAGCGGATCCGTGATGGCACTGCACGTGTCGTCACTGCTGAGGAGATGCCCGCTATCGTTGCCGAGCTGGGTGAGGAGGGAGCACTCAGGGAAGTTGACGTGGTTACCACCGGGACATTCGGGGCCATGTGCTCTTCAGGAGCGTTCCTCAATTTCGGGCATGCCGAGCCTCCCATCCGGATGGAACGGATCTGGTTGAACAACGTGGAGGCATACGGGGGACTTGCGGCAGTAGATACCTACATCGGCGCGACCCAGCAGTCCGATACCCGGGAAGAGCAGTATGGCGGAGCGCACGTGATCGAGGATCTCGTGGCAGGAAAATCCGTCGAACTCCGTGCAAGTTCCCGGGGGACTGACTGCTACCCGCGCCGCACAATCACTACAGATCTCCTGCTGGAAAATCTCAACCAGGCCATCATGTGCAATCCGCGCAATGCGTACCAGCGGTATAATGCCGCTACCAATTCAACAGAGCACGTTTTGCATACCTACATGGGAGTGCTGCTGCCCAATTGCGGTAACGTGTCCTATTCCGGTGCGGGAGTATTGAACCCGCTTTCCAATGATCCAAAACTCCGCCTGATCGGGAGCGGCGTCCCGATCTTTTTGTGCGGGGCCCAGGGGATGGTTGTGGGTGAAGGAACCCAGCACTCCCCTGCCGGAGGATTTGGCACGCTGATGGTCACCGGGGACTTAAAAGAGATGTCACAGGACTATCTCCGCGCAGCAACCATGACCGGGTACGGGGTTACGCTGTATGTCGGGCTTGGCATACCGCTGCCGGTGCTCGATATTGAGGTGGTGCGTGCCACTGCGGTTCGCGATCAGGATATTTTTGTCGATCTCCTCGATTATGGCGTGCCGAGCCGGAGTCGTCCGGCGCTGAGGAAAGTGTCGTATGCTGAGCTGCGGAGCGGGGCAATCGAGATGCATGGCGAAGAGATCCGCACTTCATCGCTCTCCAGTTTCAAAAAGGCCCGGGAAGTTGCCGGGGAGCTGAAACGATGGGTTGAGAGCGGCGCCATGCAGCTTGCACTTCCCACCCGCCCGATCGATGCGAAAAAGCCGGTGAAACCCATGTACGAGAGTACAAAAGGACCGCGGGTGCGGGATATCATGGATCGGCAGGTTGTCAGCATCGGGGAAGATGAAGAGATCAGGACAGCGGCAAAAAAACTCTTAAAAGGCGAGACCAACCACCTGCCGGTCATCAACAGTGACAACGTCTTGGTTGGCATTGTCACAACCTTTGACATATCAAAAGCTGTGGCAAGCCCCGGTAAAGCCCACCTTGTCAAAGATATCATGAAGAAGAAAGTCATCACGACTACTCCGGATGAAGCGGTGGATATTGCTGTGCAGAAACTCGAGAAAAATAATATCAGCGCACTGCCGGTAGTGGATGGCGGGCACCATGTGATTGCAATACTCACGGCAATGGACCTTGGGAAACTGTTCGGGGGGAGGTGGCTGAAATGAAACTGCTGGTGACATTCTCCCGGAAAAAAGGGAGCAAACCGATCATCGCACAGGTCGTGCGCGACACGGGAGTCCTGATCAATGTTGAACGGGCGATCATTGATTCATCGGAGGGCGAAGCGCTTATCGATGTGCCGGACGACCAGTGCCAGCTCGTCAGGAATACGATGATCTCTCTCGGTGCAAATGTGCATATCCTTGAACACGGGATCGGTGTAAACGAGAGCGAATGTATTGATTGCGGTGCATGCATCAGCATCTGTCCCCGTGAAGTCTTCTCGCTGGACAGTCACTGGAAACTGCAGCTGGCAGAAGAGAAATGTGTGCTCTGCGGCAAATGTATTGAAGCATGTCCGCAGCAGGCGCTTACACTTCCGTTATGATTCGTGAACCCTTCAGGTTCCGGCAGACGATCGCAACTATCCTTGCCGATGAACCGGAGCATGTTGCCGCAGCAAAATGCGGTATGCTTGAGGCACGGCAGGTGCTGGAGGCGTATATCGCCCGCGATCCTTTTTTTCTCTCAACATTTGATCCCTATACGCCGGATTCTGATGAGCTGATTATTGTCAGGATGGCTGATGCAACGCGGACAGCCGGTGTCGGCCCTATGGCGGCAGTGGCAGGTGCGATTGCATGGGCAGGGGTTGAGGCGATGGTGGATGCCGGTGCCGTATTTGGCGTAATAGATAATGGTGGTGAT
>Ga0315284_10014868_pt1 | contig 11077 bp, 6 predicted proteins | sample YL17G09_16_MG_FD_203696 | JGI IMG/M metagenome (GOLD analysis project Ga0315284, IMG submission 203696) | Sediment microbial communities from Yellowstone Lake, YNP, Wyoming, USA - YL17G09_16 | ecosystem: Environmental > Aquatic > Freshwater > Lake > Sediment | place: USA: Wyoming | collected...
TCCTCTGCGAACCAATTGATTGATTGTCGGCATTATTCCTCCCAGAATCTATTGAAACCATTCTTGTCGGGTGTAACAAAAGGTAGATTGCTATCAATTCACGACTGGTATGTCAAGTATTTTCTCACTTATTTTTTCATCCCCTTCGTTATTTCCAATCTGGGGAGTGTTATCATCTTCAACTATCCTGATGCCGAGCTTCCTGTACATGGGAAGACCCGTTCCTGCAGGAATCAATCTCCCCATAATCACATTTTCCTTAAGTCCCCTGAGGTAATCAACTTTTCCGGCCAGGCTGGCTTCAGTCAGAACCCGCGTCGTCTCCTGGAAGGATGCTGCCGAGATGAAGCTCTGCGTGCTGAGGGACGCCTTGGTGATCCCCAGCAGGATCGGTTCTCCTATGGCCGGTTTCCCACCCTTAACCGCGATCCTTTCGTTTTCTTCCTGGAAGCGGAACCTTTCTACCTGTTCATCAGCCATGAATGATGTATCGCCCGGATCTTTCACCTTCACCCTGCGGAGCATCTGGCGAATAATGACTTCCATATGCTTATCATTGATTTTGACTCCCTGAAGTCTGTAGACTTCCTGAACTTCATCGACCAGGTAACGGGCCAATGCCTTTTCGCCCTTAATGGTGAGAAGATCATGGGGATTGTGAACACCATCCATCAGGGCTTCACCTGCCTGAATACGATCTCCCTCCTGGACACTGACGTGTTTTCCTTTGGGAATCAAATATTCCTTTTCTTCCCCCACCTCAGGGGTGATAATGACTTTTCTCTTTCCCTTGGCATCCTTGCCGTATGAAACGGTCCCGTCAATTTCGCTGATGACGGCAAACTCCTTAGGTTTTCGCGCTTCAAAGAGTTCCGCTACCCTGGGAAGACCTCCTGTGATATCCTTCGTTTTTGTTGTCTCCCTCGGAATCTTGGCAACGATATCACCTGCACTCACCCTGCCTCCCTCCGACACGACAAGATTGGCACCTACGGGCAGGAGGTATCTTGCCACAGCGTTCGTCCCCGGAATCCTTGCCGTTTTACCCTTGCTTTCCTTGATGGAAACCCTGGTACGGAAATTAGCTCCCTTGAATTCAACAATTACCTTCCTTGAAAGGCCGGTTACCTCATCAACCTGCTCCTGCATGGTCTTTCCTTCGATGATGTCACCATATTTAACAGTTCCGTCAACCTCCGCGAGTATTGGGATGGAAAAGGGATCCCATTCGGCGAGCAAATCCCCCCGTTTAACCACACTGCCATCCCTCACTTTGAGATGAGCCCCATAGGGAACAGGGTATTTCCCCCGGCTTCTGGCCTGTTCGTCCAGAACATGAACCTCTCCATTCCTGTTCATGACCACGAGATTCTGTCCCCTGCTTTCCACTGTGTTGAGATTCACATAATTGATGGTGCCGTCATGCCTCGCTTCAAGAGTGGAGTGTTCCTCAAATTTCGCGGTGCCGCCAATGTGGAATGTTCTCATGGTCAGCTGAGTACCAGGTTCACCGATAGATTGGGCAGCAATAATCCCGACAGCCTCGCCGATATTTACAATATGCCCATGAGCCAGGTCTCTTCCATAACACATAGCGCAGACTCCGTACTTTGATTTACATGTTAAAACCGATCGGATGTTGACCCTTTCAATACCGGCACGATCGATCCTCTCGGCAAGAATTTCATCAATCTCCTGATTTGCATGAACAAGATTCTCGCCGGTAAACGGATCTTTGATCTCCTCCAGGGCTACCCTCCCAAGAACGCGTTCACCCGCCGTTTCGATGATTTCCCCGCCTTCCATAAGGGCGGAAACGTAGATCCCGTCGATGGTACCACAATCATTCTCACTGATAATAGAATCCTGGGCCACGTCGACAAGCCTTCTCGTCAGATATCCTGAATTGGCCGTTTTGAGGGCTGTGTCAGCAAGACCCTTCCTGGCGCCGTGGGTGGAAATAAAATACTGAAGAACCGTCAAACCTTCTCTGAAATTAGCCGTAATCGGCGTTTCGATGATTTCTCCGGAGGGTTTTGCCATCAAACCCCTCATTCCGGCAAGCTGCCTGATCTGGACGGCGCTTCCTCTCGCACCGGAATCGGCCATCATAAAAATGGGGTTGAAGCTTTCGACCTTCCGCTTCCCGCCGGAAGGACTTTCGCTCTCCTCCGATCCGATACCGGTTAACATCTCACCGGCTATCTTTTCCGTCGCCTGAGCCCATATATCGATTACCTTGTTGTATCGCTCTCCATCCGTGATGAGGCCATCCATATACTGCTTCTGTATTTTTAGAACATCCTTGTCGGCCATAGCAACGATATCTTTTTTGTTGGATGGAATCACCATGTCATGGATGGCAATGGACATACCCGAACAGGTGGCATATTTAAACCCAATGTCCTTCAGGCGGTCTGCCAGCAGAACCGTCGTTTTATCTCCGCATGACCGGTAACAATGGTCAATCAGGTTGGCCAGTTCTTTTTTATTCATCACCTTGTTGACAGTATCGAAGGGAATCTCTTCAGGAAGACTTTCATAAAGGATAACCCTTCCAACGGTTGTCTCCTTCATTTCACCGTTAATGCGGACTTTCACTTTCGCATGAAGGTCAACCACATCAGCATTAAGAGCGCTTTGAACCTCTTCCGGATCGGAAAAAATCATGCCTTCACCTTTGACATGAGTCTTGGCCCGGGTCAGATAGTAAATCCCCAAAACGATATCCTGACTGGGGTTTATGATGGGTTTCCCATTCGCCGGCGAAAGGATATTATTGGTTGACATCATCAGGACCCTGGCTTCCGTCTGTGCCTCAATCGACAGGGGAACATGAACGGCCATCTGGTCACCGTCAAAATCGGCGTTAAACGCAGTACAGACGAGAGGATGAAGTTGTATGGCCTTTCCTTCTATCAGAACCGGTTCAAAGGCCTGGATACCAAGCCTGTGCAGGGTAGGAGCCCTGTTGAGCATAACCGGATATTCACGTACTACCTCATCAAGGGCGTCCCATACTTCGGCAGTTTCACGCTCCACCATCTTTTTTGCACTTTTTACCGTCGTCACATACCCCTTTTCCTCAAGACGGTTATATACGAAAGGCTTAAACAGCTCTATGGCCATCTTCTTTGGCAAACCACATTGATGCAGTCTCAGGTCGGGTCCCACGGTAATGACTGACCGCCCGGAATAATCCACTCTCTTGCCCAGAAGGTTCTGTCGGAATCTTCCCTGCTTTCCTTTCAGCATATCGGACAGGGATCTGAGAGGTCTTTTGTTGGAACCGGTAATCGCCCTTCCTCTCCTGCCATTGTCGAAGAGAACATCCACTGCCTCCTGCAGCATCCGTTTTTCATTTCGAATAATGATCTCCGGGGCGTTCAACTCCTGTAAACGCTTCAAGCGGTTATTCCTATTAATAACCCGTCTGTAGAGATCATTGAGATCCGAGGTGGCAAAACGACCGCCGTCCAGAGGAACCAGGGGCCGCAGATCGGGAGGAATGACCGGTAAAACGGTGAGGATCATCCATTCGGGTTTGTTCGTTTTGGATTTCATTAAGGCTTCAACAACCTTCAGCCTTTTAACGAGCTTCTTTCTCTTCGTATCGGAATTTGTTCCTCTCAGCTCCCCGCGAAGTTCTTCATCCAGCTTGAGAAGATCAATCTCTTTCAGGAGCTTCCGAACCGCCTCAGCGCCAATTCCCGCCTCAAAAGCATCTTCACCATACTGCTCTTTTACGTCGCTGTACTCTTCCTCGGACAAGAGCTCTTTCTTTTTCAGAGGCGTGTTTTTCGGTTCCAACACGATCCAGGATTCAAAATAAAGAACTTTTTCCAGTTCCTTGAGGGTTAAATCAAGGACATTGCCGATACGGCTGGGAAGGCTCTTGAGAAACCATATATGGGCTACGGGTGTAGCTAAAACAATATGGCCCATCCTTTCCCGGCGGACTTTCGATTGAATGACCTCAACGCCGCATTTCTCGCATACGACCCCTCGATATTTCATCCGCTTGTAACGACCGCAGAGACACTCATAATCCTTGACAGGGCCGAAAATTTTCGCGCAAAAAAGTCCGTCTCTCTCAGGCTTGAATGTTCGGTAATTGATCGTTTCCGGCTTTTTGACCTCACCATGGGACCACGAAAGAATTTTGTCAGGCGATGCAAGAGATATCTTGATTGCATTAAACCGGACAGGATCTTTCGGTTTTTCGAAATAACTGAAAACGTCCTCCACTTTTATCTCCCCATTATTAATAATTCAAAACACCGTTCATGGGTTAAGAACCTAATCTTCCTCAATTAACTCCACATCCAGACAGAGGCTCTGCAACTCCTTGACCAGAACGTTAAAAGACTCCGGGAGTCCCGGCTCCAGCGTGTGTTCTCCCTTTACAATGGTCTCATACATCCTGGTGCGACCCGCCACATCATCCGATTTAACGGTCAGAAACTCCTGGAGCGAGTAGGCGGCGCCATATGCCTCCATAGCCCAGACTTCCATCTCGCCAAGTCTTTGACCACCGAATTGCGCTTTTCCACCGAGCGGCTGCTGCGTTACGAGAGAGTATGGACCGATGGATCTTGCATGAATCTTATCATCCACAAGATGGTGGAGTTTTAACATATATATCATGCCGACAGTGATCTCCTGATCAAACGGCTCTCCGGTTCTGCCGTCAAAGAGGACTGTCTGACCTTTTTCCGGCAATCCGGCCATGGCGAGCATATTTCTGACTTCCCGTTCGTCAGCGCCATCAAAAACAGGCGTCGCCATCAAGATTCCACCCTTCAATTTACGTATAAATGATTTGATCGCCTCATCAGATGACCCGTCTACAAAGCGGTCAAATTCCGAGGAGGAGTAAATATTTTTCAAGTCCTTTTTTAATTGATCAACCCCGTAATTTTTTTCCAGCAGGGTATTAATCTTTTCACCCAGTCCCTTTGCCGCCCAACCCAGATGGGTTTCAAGGACCTGCCCGACATTCATACGCGACGGAACTCCGAGGGGATTCAAAATGATGTCCACAGGCGTCCCGTCCCGGAAATAAGGCATATCCTCTTCCGGCAGTATCCTGGATAAAACGCCCTTGTTACCGTGACGGCCCGCCATCTTATCGCCAACAGACAGCTTCCTTTTAATGGCAATGTAGACCTTTACCATCTTGATCACACCGGGTGGAAGCTCATCCCCGGCTCTCATCTTTTCCATCTTCTCTTCAAAGTAAGACTCAATAAGGGCTCTTTTTCTGTCGGAATTTGCCAGCAAATTCCCGATTTTCTCTTCTATGGCATCCTCTCCGACAAGGGAAATCTCCTTCCACAAATAAAATGGAATCCTGTCAAGGACATCCTTTTCGATCGTACTTCCCTTTTTCAACAGGATCTTTATCTTTTTTGGATCGACCAGTTTCGTTGCCGATGTCTTTCCAATGAGCATATCCGAAATCTTGTTCCTCACATTTTCAGTAATGATCCCGATTTCATCATCCCTGTCCTTGCATAAAAGGCGAATGGTTTCATCCTCAATGAATTGCGATCTGTGATCCCTTTCAGCCCCTTTCCTGGAAAAAATTTTAGCATCGATGACCGTCCCCTCAACACCAGGAGGCACTCGAAGGGACGTATCCCGCACATCGCTTGCCTTTTCGCCAAATATGGCCCGAAGCAATTTTTCCTCCGGTGACAACTGGGTTTCGCCCTTCGGAGTAATTTTCCCGACAAGGATGTCACCGGATTTCACAAAGACACCCATTCTGACAATCCCGCTCTCATCAAGGTTTCTGAGGGCTTCCTCCCCTACGTTTGGGATATCTCTCGTAATCTCCTCCTGACCAAGCTTTGTGTCCCGGGCCATGGTCTCAAATTCCTCGATGTGGATGGAGGTATAAATGTCATCCTTTATCACCCTTTCGCTGACCAGGATGGAGTCTTCGTAATTGTATCCTCCCCAGGACATGAAGGCGACCATCACGTTTCTTCCAAGGGCGAGTTCACCGTCATCGGTGGCAGGTCCATCGGCAATGATGTCGCTCTGGCTTACCCGGTCTCCCCTGTTGACAATGGGCTTCTGGTTGAAGCAGGTATCCTGGTTTGAACGCTGATACTTGACCAGATTATAGATATCCACGCCTGTATCGATTTCATCCTTCTCGTCGCTGTCACATTTGATGACGATTCGCGAAGCGTCTACGTGTTCAACGATACCGGGACGTTTTACCACAACAACAGCGCCGGAATTCTTGGCAACAACAGATTCCATCCCCGTCCCAACAAGGGGAACCTCTGGTTTTAAAAGAGGAACTGCCTGTCGCTGCATATTGGAACCCATGAGAGCGCGGTTTGCGTCATCATGCTCCAGAAATGGAATGGAGGCTGCCGCCACACTGACAAGCTGATCGGGTGAAACATCCATCAAGTTGACTTCTGTCGGCGAAACGGTCTGAAAATCATTTCCCTTCCTGGCAGAAATGAGTTCACCGATAAATCTTCCATTTTTATCGAAGGGAATATCTGCCGGGGCAATGATGTATTTCTCCTCTTCTATCGCCGTCAGATACCGGACTTCATCAAGAACCCTACCTTTTTCGACCACCCTGTATGGCGTTTCTATGAAACCGAAGGCATTGACTCGTGCATAGGTACTGAGGGAAACGATGAGACCGATATTCGGGCCTTCCGGCGTCTCAACAGGACAGATGCGCCCATAATGGGTGGGGTGAACGTCCCGTACCTCGAATCCCGCTCTTTCGCGGGTCAAACCGCCCGGACCGAGAGCAGAGAGTCTTCTTTTATGGGTAATTTCAGAAAGGGGATTTGTTTGATCCATGAATTGTGAAAGCTGACTGCTTCCCAAGAACTCATTCACCACAGCAGAAACAGGTTTGGCATTGATGAGTTCATGTGGCATCATGGTTTCAATATCCTGGAGACTCATCCTCTCTTTAATCGCCCTTTCTATACGCACCAGACCTATCCGATATTGATTTTCTATCAATTCTCCCACAGATCTGACGCGCCTGTTACCCAGATGATCTATATCATCCACGCTGCAATCACCCGCACCGTTTTTAAGGTCAATCAAGTATTTTACAGCCGCCAGGATATCTTCATTCCGCAAAACCGTCACTTTCGTCGGCACATCCAGACGGAGTTTGTAATTCATCTTCGCCCTTCCCACATCTGACAGATCGTAACTTGCCGGGTCAAAAAAGAGGCTTTTGAAAAACTTCTGCGCCGTCTCCGGAGTTGGCGGGTTGCTTGGACGCAATCTTTTGTATATCTCTATGATCGCCTCTTCTGCATTTTCAATCCTGTCAACAAGGAGAGTGTCTCTGATGGAAGCATTCATCCTTTCTTCATCAATGTAAATAAATCGCAGTTCACGAATCCCTTTTTCACGGACCCGTTCCAATCCTTCTAAAGTCAACTGCTCGTTACATCTTAAAAGGATCTCACCGGTTACCGGATCTAAAACATCCGAGGCAAGAATCTTTCCTGTAATGTCAGTTTCACTAATCCGTATTCGATCAATGTTCAGTTCAGCCATCTTCTTCAAAAGGACCTTGTTGATCTTTCTCGCCTTTTTGATGATGATGTCACCTGTTTCGGGATCTTTAATGTCCTCCGGTGCCTTTTCGCCGATGAGGGACTCATCAACGATCATGTGAAATTTTTTCCCTTCCAGAAAAACCTTCTCAATGTTATAAAAATAATTGAGGAGAAATTCGTTTGAGTTTCCCATAGCCTTAAGAAGGATAGTCACAGGCATTTTTCTTCGCCTGTCAATCCTCACATAGAGAAGGTCCTTGGAATCGAACTCATAGTCGAGCCAGGAGCCTCTGATCGGTATAATTCTCGCAGAATAGATCAGTTTTCCACTCGCAAGGGTTTTCCCCTTGTCATGATCAAAAAAGATCCCGGGGGACCTGTGAAGCTGGCTGACAATGACCCTTTCCGTACCGTTCATGATGAAGGTGCCATTTTCAGTCATGAGAGGAATCTCACCGAAATAAATCTCCTGTTCCTTGATATCCCGTATCATTTTGTGTTCGGAACCCCGGTCTGTTTCAAACACAACAAGTCTTACCACGATTTTTAATGGAGCGGCATAGGTCATACCCTTCTGGATACATTCCTTAACGTCATATCTTGCCTCCCCAATTTTATAACTGACAAACTCAAGGGAACATTTCCCGCTGAAGTCAGAAATGGGAAATACACTTTTGAATGCACCCTGAAGTCCGAAATTACCCCTTCTGTCGGGTTCAATGTCCTTCTGCAGAAATTTCTCATAGGACTTCATCTGGATATCAATGAGATTCGGTATATCTAAAATCTTTTTGATACGTCCAAAATTTTTCCTGAATTCACCCATGGGCATCCTTTTCAAATTTCAGTTAAGTTCTGCAAGATTGTTACGCCGAGCTACTTAATCTCTACGGTTCCACCAACCTCTTCTATCTTCTTTTTGATGTCCGCCGCCTCATCCTTCATGACTCCCTCTTTGATGGGCTTCGGAACACCATCCACCAAGTCTTTGGCTTCTTTAAGTCCCAAACCGGTAATCGCCCTGACGACCTTGATCACCTGGATTTTTTGATCACCAAATCCTGTTAGTATTGCATCAAACTCTGTCTTTTCCTCGGCCTGCGCAACCTGTTCACCTCCCATTGCAATCTGAGCCACCGCCATAGGTGCAGCCGCTGATACACCGAATTTTTCTTCCAATTCCTTTACAAGCTCAGAGAGCTCCAGCACTGTCATTCCTTCAATAAATTTTACAACATCCTCTTTTGTAATCTTACTGGACATACCTTAGATCCTTTCCTGTATAATATATTAGTTTCCTGATTCTTTTTTCGCTCGATATTGATCGAGAACCTGAACAAAACCCCTTGGGACTCCACTCAACACACGAACCAGTGCAGTCTGAACACCGAGCAGAACAGAGAGGAGCTTTGCAAGAAGAATCTCTCTTCCCGGCAGCTCCGCCAGAGCGCTGATCTGTTCTTTACTCAAAAACTTTCCATCGAGCATACCGGCTTTGATTTCGAGTTCGGCGTTCTTCTTGGCAAATTCCACAAGCGCCTTCGTGGACTCAATTACATCTCCCCGATTCAAGGCTATTGCCAACGGTCCTTTGAAATGGCTTTCCAGTGCCAAAAAATCGGTATCCCGGGAAGCAATTCTCAGGAGTGTGTTTTTCACCACCCTCACTTCAGTAGCGGATTTGCGCAATGCATTCCTCAAAGCCGTCAACTTTTCTACGTTCATTCCGATGTAACCGGCAAGAACAGTCAATTGGGCTTCTTTGAGTTTATCGTGAAGCTCGGCAGCTACCCGCTCCTTCGTCTTTCGATCCAATCTCCAACCTCCTTTCACCATTTGAATTTCAATGGGATGATCATTTTAAAAACTAAAAAAACATGCCGGAAAGTCAGAGAACAGAACATCATACAGGAAAATTTTAACAAACATGATGATATATGGCCTCATATGAAGGGCTTCCAAAATTTCCCTTCCGTCTCGGCAGGCCGATCGCTATCGTTTAAACTCCTGTACCTGCTGTCTCAGACTTTTATAGCGTCATAAAACCTTCATTCGGTTTTATCCGATCTATCTTTATATATTCCTGACATCCATCGGATCTACCTTGATCCCGGGTCCCATGGTGGTAGATAGAGATATGCTTTTAAGATACGTCCCCTTGCTCGATGCCGGTTTCAGTTTGATAATCGCTTCGATAAGGGCAGTGATATTTTCCGATAGTTTATCCACTCCAAACGAAACTTTACCAACGGGACTGTGCACAATTCCCGCCTTTTCGACCCGGAATTCAACCTTCCCGGCCTTTAATTCATTGACAGCTTTTCCAACATCAAAAGTAACCGTACCCACCTTTGGATTTGGCATCAATCCCCGTGGTCCTAAAATTTTTCCGAGCTTGCCGACACCGCCCATCATGTCAGGTGTAGCAATGACTCTATCAAATTCAAGCCAGCCGCCCTTTATTTTCTCAATCACATCATCAGAGCCAACAACGTCAGCGCCTGCTTCAAGCGCTTCTTTTTCTTTCTCTCCCTTGGCAAAAACCAATACCCTGACCGATTTCCCCAAACCATTGGGCAGGACAACACTCCCTCTTACCATCTGATCAGCATGCTGGGGATTTACCCCCAAACGAATAGCGGCATCAACTGTTTCATCGAACTTGGCCCGTTTTGTGCCGACCACCAGTTCCACTGCTTCTCTCAAGGTATAACGTTTCCCCGGTTCCACATTTTTTTTTGCTTCAATAAAACTTTTTCCTTTGTCAGACATACTGAAACCTCAAGTTAACGCGCTTCCGAAAGGCTTTGATTCCCCGATTGATACATGCGTCAAAACCGTATCTTTCGGCCCATCTGCAGGATGAGGATGGTCTGGAAGCGCCCCTGATTAGTCTATCCTGCTATCTCAATTCCCATGGACCTCGCCGTACCCTCAATGATCCTGATTGCCCCTTCCATATCAACGGCATTCAGGTCATTGTATTTCAATTCTGCAATTTCACGCACCTGCCTGGCCGTTACCGCACCCACCTTTTCTCGTTTCGGATCCCCGGAACCCTTTGCAATCTTGGCCGCCTGTTTCAGAAGAACAGACGCCGGAGGCGTCTTGGTAACAAAGGTAAACGAACGGTCCGCATATACCGTTATGACAACGGGAATTACCATTCCCTCTTGATTCTGCGTCATGGCATTGTATGCCTTGCAGAATTCCATGATATTGACACCATGCTGCCCCAGAGCCGGACCGATTGGTGGCGACGGTGTCGCCTTGCCTGCCTTAATCTGAAGTTTTATATTGGCTATAACCTTTTTCGCCATTGTGATCACCCTGTTCGAATATTTTAATAATCTACCCTACCCTTATCCCGCATTATATCTGAGCAACCTGGATGAAATCGAGTTCCACCGGCGTTGATCGGCCAAAGATACTGACAATAACCCTCAATTTCCCCTTCTCCGGCTTGACCTCATCAATGACACCGTCAAAGTTTGTAAAGGGACCGTCAATAA
>Ga0315284_10014869_pt1 | contig 11077 bp, 7 predicted proteins | sample YL17G09_16_MG_FD_203696 | JGI IMG/M metagenome (GOLD analysis project Ga0315284, IMG submission 203696) | Sediment microbial communities from Yellowstone Lake, YNP, Wyoming, USA - YL17G09_16 | ecosystem: Environmental > Aquatic > Freshwater > Lake > Sediment | place: USA: Wyoming | collected...
AGTTGTTGCGGATAAGGTTTCGAGGGTAGTTTCCGCCGAGGTCGACGTTGTTGTAGGTGTAGTTAACCCATTCCTCTCCCCAGTACTGGTTGGGAGCGCCGGGCGGCAACTGGCCGCCGTGCTCATCTGCAAACATTAGAAAAAAGAGGCCCAACTGTTTCATGTTGCTGGCGCACGCGATGCGATTGGCCTGTTCGCGGGCCCGGGCAAGGGCGGGAAGCAGCAGCGCGGCCAAAATCGAAATAATCGTGATAACGACCAGCAGCTCGAGCAGAGTGAACGCCGCGTGGCGCGGGGACGTTTGCAGGACTCGTTCATACATAGTCGCACCTCTGGATAGGACACTTGTTCGCGCCCCGCTCTCCTCGCCGAAGCAGCAGGGACACAAGGTAAAGTGGCCACACAGCAGTCACCCCGCAGGAAGGTCCATTACGCCTTCTTGCGTCATGGTAACATTGCGTATAAGCCGTGTCAATAGCAGCTTACGTACGTTTAACCGACGGGACCCGTTTTTTTTGGCTCCGGATAGTCGTAGGGTCCCCTGTGCATATCGGACGGGGCGACGTTGACGGCGCGGTCGGCGTCCGGCGAAAACACCTCCCGAACCGCTTCGTACATTTTGAACCCGAACTCGACGCAGGGTTCGATGTAGCTGCCTTCACCCCATTCGTTGACGGGACCGAGTATAATGATTTTCTTGTCGTTGTTCACGGCAAACTGCCACGCGCTCTGGAGAAGCTGGTAGAAGAGCTGGGGCGTCCGGCCTTCGAGGACGAGTGCCTTATCTCCATGCCAGGGGCGCGAGTCCCACCCGGTATCGATGACGGGATAGTAGGCCAGGGATCCGGCGGCGGCGTTTTTGTCGGCCCAGCTTTGTGCGGCCGTCTTGACAACGTCTTCGAACTTGAGGCGCTGTGGTCCTTGCGCGCTTTGGAGTGCGCCCCACTCGTGGTAGGTGGTCACGCCGGTGTAGCCTTCGGCGATGAGGGCGTCGATGTTCTGCTTGGAGAAGTCGTAACCCATGGCCACAAACGTGATGCCGGGGTAACCGGCCTTGCGGGCCATTTCCTGGGCCTCGTCCATAGATTTTTTGACCGCCTCGGACCCTTTGAGGTCGGCCCGGATGTTGCTTGGCGCCCAGATAAAGACGGCCGGTTTGCCGTTAATCCTGAAATAGCCGGGGAGGTTGAAGTACTTGTCGATCCATTTGCGGGTGACGTTGCGGAAATCTTCCGCCGAATGGGTGCCTGGCGGGTTGTGGTTGGCCCACATGATGGCCACCTTGAGCAGGTCGCGGTACCTGGCTTTCCGGTAGGCGTCGAACCAGTGGGTGAGTTGTTGCTTGCCATCGCACCAGTACCAGTCGACGAGGAAACATGAGATGGCGTTTTCGACGGCCCACTTGATTTGCCAATCGACGCACTCGGGGTTGCCCTCGTCGTAATAGCCGAGCGCGGGTTTCCGGTTTGGGGCGGTTAAGCGAACGCAGTCCCATTTCGAGTAGGAGTCCCAGCCGGGGAAATAGTAGGCGCACACGTCAAACGGCGTGTACACGGGCTTTGGCTGTGGGACGTAGTCGACTTTGGGAGTTTTGACGACTTCGTCAAAGCCGACGGACGTTTCCACGGTTGTTGTCTTTCCGTAGCCGAGCAGCAGGTCAAATTTGCCGGCGGAACGAGCCAGGACGCGCCAGTGCAACTCGTGCAGCTCGCCGTGCTGGAGGGCAGGCAAGGGCTGTTCGAGCTTGGATTCGACAAACGCCATGTCAGGCGGGAGGACCAGTCGGGCCGAGGTCGGTTCCGTAGGTTGGCCGCCGATGTTGGTGAACTGGACAAGCACGCTCGACTCGGTGTCCGGCCGCGGGACCGCGGTTTCCAGCCCGAAATACTGGACAGCAAGTTCGCCGGGCCCGTCGGGCGCCTCACTGAGCCGGAACGATTTAACTGCGCAACGCGGAGGCAAGCGAAGCCCGAGCGCGCATATCGATCCGGACCAAGCCTTGTTGGATTTGAGTTCCACGTTGTAAGAACGCGGGCCCGCAGCCTTTCTGAGGGGGAAACTGGCGCTTTGAGCGCCAAGCAAACCCGGTGACGCCCACAGAACCTCCCCGACGCCGTCCATCGGGCTCTCGAGTTCGATTACGGCCCAGCCCTTGGAATCGATTGGGAGGTTGAGCGGCGGCGCAAAAAGCTCCCGGCCCCGTCTCGGGATGGACGTCCACTTCTCTCCGCTGTTGGCGAAATCCCACGAAAAGACGTCGCTTCTGGCAAACTTGGGGAACCCCCATGCGGCGACCTTGATGGATTGTATCGAGAACTGGGCGCCGTCATAGAGGTCGAGCCGCAATTGGCGGATGGTCTTTTCGGCCTGCCAGAACGGGAACACGACCACGTCCTGCGGTCTGCCCGCCTGGACCTCAAAACGGGTCGACTTGTCTGGCGAGAATCCGCCGTTCTTGCCGGAGGTTTCGCCGGTCCAGAACAGTTCGCCGCTGCCGGGTTTGGATGCCTGGATGCGGATCGTGACGTATTGCCAGGGTGTGGCGGGGATATCGAGGCTGCCGCGGATCAGCATGGGATCCGAGTTGACGGCATCGGCTTTCAGCCAGCCCTCTTCGACACGGACGTTTTCGAGGTGGGCGTTGGGCGTCCAGCCCTGCAGATCGGTTTCAAAAGTCCACTGCGGCAAAAGGGCCACTGCTCCCAGCGAAACAACCAGGGCGGCGGTAAGTGCTGTCATTGCTATAACCTCCGTAGACACAACCGCTTCAAGAATACCATGCAAGGGGCCCGCAGCCAAAAGGGAGTGGGACCAGTGGGACGATTGGGACGAGGAAACGAGGCTTGATCCGGTTGATCGTTTTCCCTAGGATAAACCCCGTGCGGGTATTTGTCGGCCAGCAAAAGACTCAGCCGTTGCAGGCGGACTGAGAAATGTGAGGAGACAATCATGGGTTTGGGAAGCCGTATTCGAGCGTTCGGCCAGTATTTTACGAAGGTCCGGATTGAACTGATGGTAATGATGTTCCTTCAGTTCTTCGTGTGGGGTGCGTGGTTTGTCACACTGAGTATTTACATCAAGACGCGAGGCTTTAACGAATACTTGGGCTGGGCCTACAGCACGACCAATTGGGCGGCGATTGTCTCGCCTTTCTTTATCGGGATGGTTGCCGATCGCTTTTTTCCCGCGCAAAAGGTTTTGGGCGTAATGCATCTGTTGGGCGCGGCTCTTATGGTAGCGGCAGCGCGAGCGGTTTCCGCCCAGGCTTTTGTTGGACTCCTGCTGGCGTATGCCTTGACCTACATGCCCACGCTGGCGTTGGTGAACGCCGTTGCCTTCAATCAGATGACAAACATCGACAAGGAATTTCCGCCGATTCGCACGTTAGGGACGATCGGCTGGATTGTTGCCGGCTTGCTTATCAGTCTTTTCGGGCTTTCGGAAACGGCAACGCCGATGTACATGGCCGCGGCGGCCGCGGCGGTTCTTGGCGTGTATTCGTTTTTCCTGCCAGCCACGCCTCCCCGGTCGGCAGGCAAGAAAGCAAGCGTAAGAGACGTATTGGGTCTTGATGCGCTGAAGCTGTTCAAAACTCCGTCCTTTGCTGTCTTCATGGCAGCCAGCCTACTCGTTTGCATACCGCTGAGTTTCTACTACGCGGGCGGCGCCCAATTCCTCAAAGACCTCGGCGTTGCGAACGAAACCGCCAAGCTGACAATGGGCCAGATGTCGGAGGTTTTCTTCTTGCTGATTATGCCGGTGTTTCTGTTGCGGCTGGGCGTGAAGAAGATGCTCTTGATTGGTATGGCCGCGTGGGCCGGACGCTACTTCCTATGGGCCTACGGAGACAATCAGTCCCTGGCATTTATGCTTTACATTGGGATCCTCTTGCACGGCGTCTGCTATGATTTCTTCTTTGTCACGGGCCAGTTGTATATGGATAGAACGGCGCCCCAGGCGCTTCGCGCCAGCGCACAGGGGCTATACGGATTTTTGACGTACGGTGTGGGCATGGTGATTGGCAGCCTTATCGCCGGACGGGTGGTCAACCTTTACACGGCCGAGGGCGTGACCGTTTGGCACTATGTGTGGCTGCTGCCCGCTGTAGCGGTTGTTGTTCTCATGATTGCGTTCGTGTTGTCGTTCAGGGAGAAGGCGGTTCCGGCGGCGGAGAAAAGGTTAGTTGTGGCGAAGGCTGAAGAGTAGCTTAAGGGAGCGCCCGCGGGCGGGATTTCGAGCAGATCCTGCCCGCGTTTCTTTTTTGGCGCGGCTTACCCAATTTCTGCCTGCGGAAGTTGGGCTTATTGGTAGAGGCGGGGGCGGGCGGCGTTGAATTGTTTCAACTCTTTTTCGTACCGCGCCACGATGCGGAGCGCAGGCTCGCCGTGCAGGATGCGTTGGCGCAGGTCGGATGTGCCGGCGAGCGCGTCGAAGTGGGGAGTGAACTCGAGATCGCCGGTGTGGTGGCGGCGGATGGCTGAGAGGAGGGCCACCGCCAGCGTGAACGACCGGACCCGCGGTGCGTCTTCGATCACGATGCGGATCCCGGCGCAGGGGTCGTTTTGAAACGTTGGCTTGCTGGCCTTTCCCGGAATGGGAACGGGCGTGTAGCACACGGGTTCGAGCCGACAGCCGGGCCGCTCATCTTCGAGGATGGCTCCCGCCACGGCTTCGGCGTCGAGCCACGGGGCGCCGGCCAGCAGAAACGGGGTGTCGGTACCGCGGCCTTCGTTCATGTTGACGCCTTCGAACAGGCACGTGCCGGCATAGGCGAGGGCGGTTTCGGGCGTGGGCATGTTTGGCGAGGGGGCCACCCACGGTAAGCCGCATTCGGCGAAGATGCGTTCGCGTGGCCAGGCGTCGAGCTCGCTGACGATCACCTGGGGTTTCTGCGCGCGCAGCAGCCGGTCGCGAAAAAACAGGGCCAACTCGCCCAGCGTCATGCCGTGCCGGGCCGGGATGGGCGCGCAGCACACATCTTTGCCGAAGTCGCGCGCGATCGGGCCTTCGAGCACGACGCCGCCGAGCGGGTTGGGGCGGTCGAGCACAAGCACGGGTTTGCGTGCGGCCGCACAGGCTTGAAGGCAGCGGAGCATGGTGGCCATGTAGGTGTAGTAGCGGGAGCCGACGTCGGGCAGGTCGACGACAAACAGGTCGATGTCGCGAAGTTGGTTGAGGTCGGGCCGTGGCTGATCGCCGTACAGGCTGATAACAGGAACCGGGCCGTCCTGCGACGCAACGCATTCGCCGGCCTCTACGGAAGCCTGCAAACCGTGCTCGGGCGTGTAGATGTACTTGACCTGGGTGTCAGACGAGAGGCGCAAGACGTCGAGCAGGGGCCGCCCAAGCTGATCCACGGCGGCGGAGTTGGTCAGTACGGCGAGGCGTTTTCCCCTGACTTCGTCGAACCCGCTCCACGTCAGCCGGTCGAGCCCGGTGTGGGTGTTCGTGGACGTCTGGAAAAGAAAACGCGCCACCGGGGCGTGAAACCTGCTGCGGAACTCGAGGTTGTTCCTGTTGTCGCGGGAGGGGTGGCAGGTGTTGCCCAGCAGGATCGAGAAGAGGCCCGTCTGGAGGTCGAGCCAGATACTTGTGCCGGTCCAGCCGGTGTGGCCGATTGCGCTGCGGGACGGAAGGAACCCTTCGCTGCCGCACGACCACGGGTCGATTTTCCAGCCCAGCCCCTGCCAGGGATAGAGGGGCACCTGCCCGAGCGCGGACATTTCGGCGACGGTTTTCTCCGGCAACAGGCGGCGGTCATAAAGGGCGCGGCAAAACAGGGCGAGGTCTTCTGCGCACGAGAACAGGCCTGCATGCCCCACGATGCCGCCCATGGCCCAGGCGGTCTCGTCATGGACGGCCCCGCGCATCACACACCCACGCCAGGGGCAGTTCTCGGTGGCGGCGCAGTTGGCGGCCCATTCAGCCGGCGGGCGGAAGCGAGTGTGTGTCATGCCGAGGGGTGTGAAGATTCTGCGGCAGCAGAAGGCATCGAGTGAGTCGCCCGCAGCCAATTCGACGATCTTGCCGAGGATGATGAAGCCGAGATCGGAATAGAGGCGGCGCGCGCCGGGCAGGGCGGAGATGCTATCGAGCGAGACGCGCTGTAAGACCTCATTGATGCTGCTGACTTCGCGGAAGTAGGGAATGCCGGGATCCAGCCCGGTGGTGTGGGTGAGGCAGTGGCGAACGGTGAAATGGCGGAACGCCGGCACCGGCAGGATCTCGGCGACGGGCTGATCGAGATCGAGCTTGCCGTCGTCGCGCAGCATGAGTACGGCGGTGGTGGTTGCGACAACCTTGGTAAGTGACGCCAGATCGTAGAGTGTGCCGGGTTCGGCCGGTTCCGGCCGGGGCATGGCTTGGCGGAGACCGTACGCGCCGCAAAAAAGGATCTTGTCGCGCTCTCCCACGCAGGCGACTGCACCGGGCGCGTGAGAGGCTTTTACGGCATCTTCGAGGGCTTTACTGAACAGGTCCATAAACTTTCTCGGGGCATCTTAACACGCGGCCCGGCCGGGGCAAAAAAAAGACAATGCGCCGCATCCGTGTACGGCCTGTGGCCGCACCCGGCCGCGGCGCAGAGTCTTTCAGCCGTAAGGCGACTAAGAAGTCGCTTTCAGAATTCTTGTTCGCTACCTTCAGCCAGTATTTGCGCGTCTTGCGCAGATGTCGCGAACAAAAATTCTAAGCTTTGTGGAAGGCCCGCAGGTCTAAGCGGCGGAATTCAGCGCCGCAAACGGCGGCGGGCCTTCCCGAAAAGCAGTTTGGCTGCGCCTTACTTCTTGGCCGCTTTTTTCTTCGCGACTTTTTTCTTTGCGGCCGGCTTTTTCTTGGCGGCCGGCTTTTTCTTGGCGGCTGGCTTTTTCTTCGCGGCTGGCTTTTTCGCTGCTACCATTTCCATTTCTCCTTGCTTTTCACCTTTGACCACACTTCGCGCACCCCGGGTTCCTTCCGCGACGACAGGTCACGGCCCAAGATGCCTGCTTCACGCGGGTCTCACGCGTGGAGCCGCTGAATCGGCCTCAAGCCCCAGGCTTGAGCCGCTATAGCGCAATCCGATGGTGTTTTGGAAAGCCGTGGCGCCTGGCGCCCGGCGAATTTCGCGAGAAGTGGTCTGCGGCGGGCAGCCGCGCGGTTTACAGGAGCGCGCGGCCCTGACCTGATGAACGTAGTTTGACAGTTCTATGTTCATTTCCCCATATGCCACTGTTTCCGATCCTGCACGCAAGCTTCCCCGCAAGAACGTCGGCGTGACGATCGTGGTTTGGCGGCAACCGCTGCACGTGTGCCGTTCAGTTCGCTGTTCGCGCATCACCCTCCAGTTGTGTGCGCTGTGCGATTGTTCTCAACATAGCCATATGGCCGCACGTGCAACCCTTACCTCTATTCAACTATCGTTTGTCGCTGCTTCTATTAGCAAACATTTAGAAAAAAAACAAGCATTATTTTTGACCGACTTTTTCCCATACAGGTTTTCGCCGGCAAACCGCCGTCGTGCGCCGGGGTTCCGTTGCGGCGATGTCAGGACCTCTAAGTTGGAGGCGACGCCCGTGAGAGAGCGGCGACTTCATTTTGAAGCCCATTTTTATTGGTCGATCTTGAGTTCGCGAAAATGTGGAGCAGCGCCTGCGCACAAAAGCGCCGTCATCTGCTGCAGGGTTTTTCTTGTTGCGGATGAAGGCCGGACACGCCTTCTCTCCGGACAGGGCGGCGGAGAAAATCAGGCATTTTGGTTTTTTTGCGCGTCGCAGTCGTGAGCGATTTTTGCGCGTAATTCTTTGCACGGCGCAAGAGGCGGCAACGAGGTTCAAGGTAAGACGTGCAATGAGTGTGAACATCAAGTGAGGCGAGTTGGTTGATCAGTTCCTCGCGAAGTTTGTCCGGATCGAGAAAGAATTGTCTCATCTCCAATCGAGTTCAGTTCAACTGATGTCTGCGTTGTTTCTTGGATCGCGGGCTCTCGGCAAAGGCTCCCAAGCATCTGCACGGCGACCACGACGTCGAGTACCGCGAGGCGCGCGGCCTTTCAAGTCAGCTTTGCCAGCGGGTCGACGAGCGCCCCTTGGAAGTGCGTTAACAAACCCGGCTGGCTAGCTGCCGCCGGTATGATTCAAGGGGGTATAGCCGCGGTTTTCCGTTTTGCAGGTGTTGGCGAGTTAACCGGCTGTGGCTCAAGACGTTGGGCTGTAATTACAGGGCCGGCGCCCAGGCATAAAGGCGGGTTGCGGGGGCCAACTTGATGAAAAACCCTTGATGATTAGGGGCGTTTGGCATACCGTAGTTTGCAGGCATGTGATAGAAGTGTTTGTCGTAATGTGCGTAAGAGGGATGCTTGTGTTTAATTGGACGTAAGGCCATCATGAAAGGAGAGGGAAAATGAGGGGAAAAAAAAGAGGCTTTACCCTGATCGAGCTGCTGGTCGTCATTGCCATCATAGGCATTCTGGCGGCGATCCTGTTGCCGGCCCTGGCACGAGCACGCGAGGCGGCGCGCCGATCGAGCTGCGCGAACAACCTCAAGCAGATGGCGCTGGTGTTCAAGATGTACACCAACGAGTCGAAGGGCCAGAAGTTCCCGCCGATGCAAGGTCTTGCGATGTACTATGCGGCCGGAATAACCATGCCTGGCGGCTGCAACACGCAGGACGCGCCGGAGGTGGCGCCGAACGTGTTGGCGATCTACCCTGAATATCTCAACGACTGGAACGTGATGCGGTGCCCGTCGGCGCCCGACTACGGCGACGGCGCGGTGAAACACCTGTCAATCATCAGCGAAGGCTGCCCGTTCGCCGGCTACCCGGACAACCCCAGCGACAGCTACATCTATTTCGGCTGGCTGATCGACTTGGCGGACGGGGGCAACCCTGGTGATCCGACTATGGATTTGGACGGCAACATGGTTTCCACGCAGTTGGTCCTTGCCTTCAACGTTCTGGATGGGCAACATTGCTTTGACAGGAGCATTCCGCCCGACCCGGCAGCGACCGTGCAGGCTCTTGATAGCGACATCACCGGCGCGAGTATCGAAGGGTACGGCAACGCATTTGGCGACGTGGTTTACCGCTTGCGCGAGGGGATCGAGCGGTTCCTCATCACTGACATCAACAACCCGGCGGGGAGCGCCTATGCGCAGTCGGAAGTTGTGGTGATGTTCGACGTCATCAACTTGTCGGCGGACATTGGCGGCGCGGCATTCAACCACGTCCCGGGCGGCGGCAATGTGCTTTATATGGACGGGCACGTCGAGTTCCGGAAGTACGAGCGGGAGGGCGAGTTCCCAATCAATGAACGTGCGGCCGCGATGGTGGCGTATGCGGTTACGCTGTAGAAACTGATCTCACAGGGGCGCCACTGGTTTTGGTTGGCGCCCCGGTTTTTTGTTTCGAGCTTCCTGCGAGGTGTTCAGCCCGTCTCGCCGGTGAGCATCTCGCTGATTTTTCGGACCAGCCCGTCGACGGTGAAGGGTTTTTGCAGAAACTCGATCTGTGCATCGAGCACACCGTGATGCGCAATAACGTCGTCGGTGTATCCGGACATGTACAGCACCTTCACGTCCGGCCGGAGCGACGCGATCCGGCGGTAGAGTTCTCTGCCGTTCATCTGCGGCATGACGACGTCGGTCAGCAACAGGTCGATTGGGCCGCCGTGAGATTCGGCCAGCCGCACCGCGTCGGGGCCGCTGCTGGCCTCGATCACCTCGTACCCGTGGTTTTCCAGGATGTTGCAGGCCAGTTTGCGCACGGCCGTCTCGTCCTCGACCACCAGGATAGTGCCGTTGCCGGCGGCCAGTTCCGGTTGTTTCTCGGCGACCAGCTCGGGTTGGGCATCCCCTGTTGCCTCCGGCAAGTATACCTTGAAGGTCGTGCCGTGGCCGGGCTCGCTGTACACCCAGATGTTGCCCCCATGCTGTTTCACGATCCCGTAGACGGTCGCCAGCCCGAGGCCGGTGCCTTCGCCGGGCGCTTTGGTGGTAAAAAAGGGTTCGAAAATTCTGTCGATTGTTTCCCTGTCCATCCCGACGCCGGTATCGCTGACGGCCAGCATGGCATACGGCCCCGGCTGGACGCCGGCCCGGCCCTTTACGTAGGACTTGTCGAGTATGACGTTTGCAGTCTCGATTGTGAGACGGCCGCCCTGCGGCATGGCGTCACGCGCATTGACGGAAAGGTTCATGAGGACCTGCTGGATCTGAGGTGGATCGCCCTTGATGTTGACGAGATCGGGGTCCAGCGTCGTTATAATCTCCACATCTTCGCCGATGATGCGCTGCAACATTTTTTTGAACGAAGCGATAATGTTGTTGAGGTTGACGACCTTCATCTCGAGCTCCTGGCGGCGGCTGAACGTCAGCAATTGGCCGGTGAGGTTCTTGGCGCGCTCGGCCGCCTCGTGAATTTCCTCGAAGTCGCGATACAGGGGGTCCGTGGGGTTGAGGTCCATCAGGGCCATCTCGGCATACCCAATCATCGGGGTAAGCAGGTTGTTGAAATCGTGCGCGATGCCGCCGGCAAGCCGGCCAATCGATTCCATCTTCTGCGCCTGGTGCAGTTGCGCTTGAAGCCGTTCTTTTTCCTCCTCGGTCTTCTCGCGCTCCGTGACATCCTGCCCCGTGGCCAGCACGCCCACGAGCGAGCCACCCGCGTCAAACAACTTGGTGTTATACCACTCGATCAGGTGCTCCTGGCCGGCCCGGTCCAGGATCGGGTTGACCACCTTGCCCTCGAGCGGCCCGCCCGCCACCGCCCCGAAGAACAGATCGCGGATTCTGTCGCGGTCGTAGGCCGGCAGGAACGTTTCGAACCAGGATTTCCCCTGCATGTCCTGGGTGGAATACCCGGAAATCACTTCGAGGTGGCGGTTGAACCGCAAGATTCGGCCTTCGGTGTCGAGCACGATCACGATCGTGTGCGCCGTGTCGATGAGACTCTCGACGAAATCCCTTTCGCGCCGGAGATCTTCCTCTGCCCGGCGCCGTTCGGCCAACTCGGCCTCGAGTTTCTGGTTGAGCCGAGCCAGTTCCTTCATATCGTTGAACCGGGCGCGCGCAATGGTGATGGCGCGTTCGAGTTCGGGTG
>Ga0315284_10014870_pt1 | contig 11076 bp, 9 predicted proteins | sample YL17G09_16_MG_FD_203696 | JGI IMG/M metagenome (GOLD analysis project Ga0315284, IMG submission 203696) | Sediment microbial communities from Yellowstone Lake, YNP, Wyoming, USA - YL17G09_16 | ecosystem: Environmental > Aquatic > Freshwater > Lake > Sediment | place: USA: Wyoming | collected...
TTGCGTGAATCTTTTATTTTCTCAACTAATATTATAGGAATGCCTGTTATTCATATACCTTCAAAAATGAATCAAACTAAAATGAAGGACAATGCGTCTGCAATAAACAAATTTTTAAAAAGCGGAAAAAATGCGTTTGTTTTAATTTATATGGATGGTTGTGGTCCATGCATGAGCACTCATCCAGAGTGGAAGAAGCTTGAATCTAAATTTGGAAATCAAGATGATATTGGCGTGTTTGATGTAGAAATGTCCAACTTGGCAAATATTGACCACGAAGGGTTAAAACGCAACATTGCTGGATATCCGACGATGCGACATATACATGGAAACACAACAAGTGAGTATGAAAAATGTGAAAATATCTCTCATGACCGAACACATGAATCGTTTGTAGACTGGATTGACAAAATAAGCTCAAAGAAAAAGAGTTCTATGCGTGGCGGTTCTCGTAAAAAAATATCTAGACGGACAAAGCGAGCAAAGCGCACTGGTGGCAGACGAAAATGGAGCATAAAATATAAGCGCAGTATCAATTGCCGTCGTCCGCGAGGGTTCTCCCAGCGCCAGTATTGCAAACGTCGCAATAAATCCACACGATAACTGATGTGGTCTTTTTAATAAATAATTCAATGTGATTTTTATATTTTCAGAAAATATAAAAGTGTAAATTTGTTAGAACATATTACTTAATAATAACTGGAGGAATACACCAATATGATTTGTAGAAATTATGGTAATCGCCCGATACATGCAATCCAATCCACGTAGTATAATTATGAAGTTGCGTTTGATGTAAATGCACAATTTTAATTTGATGACAAGGATTACAAACAACAAGTCCTGAATCGCAAAAATTTTTTATTATATGCGATTCAATTCCAGGCACATTTTGATAAAAATTAGTATGCTTATTAATAATATTTTCATCAATATAAGTTGAATTAAAAATATAAGCGTCGTGACTACCCCCAAAAGTATCTATAAGCGGTTTAGACAAATCATGTTCATGTCTAGTCAACGCATAACATATCTTTTCTTTTTTTATTTTTTCAATAAGGAATTCTTCGCATTCTAATAAATAAATATCGGCATTTATAATCATACAAATTTTATCCTTTAAATTATTCAATATATATTTAAACATATCAGAGTATAGTGGTTTTTTTCCTACTTCAATAATAATAATTTTATCAGAGTTATTTGACAAAACATTTAATCTATTTAAGGCGTCGTCGTCATCAACAAATAAATGCATTTTTTCTATAAGCGGAGACACCAAATTTTTTAATAAACAGGATTCTATTTCTTTACTTCTTAAATTATCTAAAGGTGATGAATATTTTGTAATATAAAATGTAGATACAATATTTATCATTTTATTTAATAAATATATTTTATTTATTAAACATTAACTAATACCCAAATAATATTTATAAACACTTTCTTAATTCATTTATATGTATTGAAGATCTTGATTCATCGTAATACACATATTCTCCTACAAATCTTAACTCATTACAATACTTTATTGGAAAATCTTTGGCGTTATGTTCCATTTTATGAAATGCAGCATGAATAGTTGAATTATTTTTAACTATAGGATAAATAGTATCTCTTAACATGTCTTGATCGTACATTCTATTGTCAGTTTTTGTATACTGATTAATAATATTTTTCCAACTGGGTATATTATTATTTTTTTTTGTTCCAAACATTCCTGCTAATATGCAAAAATTATGATGGGGGTGATCCCTCATAATATGAAATACATTATTACTATTTAACCATTCATTTACAGCTAATTGTTCTCTCAATGTAAATCTAGTATCAGTATCTCTTGACATCATAACTTCAACCTCGGGGTCGTCAATTGCTTCAAATCTCCACATTCTTGGTTTACAATTTTCATTGACTAGCTGTCCTGATTTTAAAATTATTTTAGTGTTTGACATTGATTTTAGAATATCAATCGTTTCTTTTGCAACATTTTCATGTATATAAAACCAGCATTCAAAGTCTGGATATAAAATTTTTGCTTGTTCTGCGTTTTTTATAGCTCCTATGTTATAAGTTGGGTTATCTCCCCATAAGCTAAATGAAATTACCTTTTTCATTTAAATACTTGAACATTTAAATATGCATAAAATACCGAATAAAAATTCAAAAGCGTAAAATGAATAGATTGCTTACCGATTAGTCAATTTAATTACCTACGTAAATATATAAAGCATCACCCCATCCGTGACGAGTCATAAAAGTCAACACTCTTTTAAACTTATATTGTAATAAAAATGCATCAATATCAGGCATTAATCCGCAACCTTTATATACTTCTGTTTCATTCACCTCCAAATATAGCGCCTTTGCATGTTGAATAGATTTAGTAGCACCTTTTAACGCCATAAGCTCTGCACCTTGAATATCCAAATTCCAAAAATTATGTTTACGCGCATCAATATTATTTCGTTCCATAAACGTATCAATCGTTATACTTTGTTGATATAATTTATCTACGTACACAATATGTGGATGTTCTGTTGCATGAGTACCAAATTCTAATACACTTGAAGATTGAACATTATTCGAAACATTAAGTATAACTTGTTCATCATCTTTATCTGTTATTACAGCATTATATACATTTTGAATACCCTTTTCTATAGCGCTAGAAACCTTTGAAGGAATCGCCTCAATCCATACAATATTTTCATTTTGTATCTTTAATTTGTGATAGATCTCTAATTCTTCACAATCGTGTGCACCAATATGAAAAGCGCCAGTAATATTTATATTATAGGATGCTAACATTTTAATAATATCAGGAGTTAAAATCATCATTTGATATTGTATATTATAAATATAAAACATTTATTTTATATAAACGAACTAACCAGCATTTAGTTCATTGTATTTTATTTACTAAATAATTAAGCAAATAAAATATTATTGATATTCATTTAGATGCGTCACATTTTAACATTTGTATGATGTAAATAACAATAAAATTGATTTAGAATTATGCAAGTACTATTATCAATAAACTAAGTTAAAATGGAAAGGATCTTCAAGTTATATGATTTCAATGTGTACTCAAACAATGACACGTCAAGTAGTGGTAGCGAAGAGGAATATCAGTCTCATCGCGATTCTTCCAACTATATGATTCAAATGTTTGGAATAAACGAACAAGGTAAGTCTGCTTGCATATTGGTGGAAGGTTTCAAACCCTTCTTTTATGCCATGACGGATGACGCGTGGGACATGGCAAAAAAGGCACGCTTCAATGAAAGCATCAAAGCAAAGTTGGGTAAGTATTACGAGAAATGCATTACAGGTTGCAAACTTATTAAACGAAACAAATTGTACGGGTTTGACGGCGGCAAGGAGCACAAGTTTGTTCGCCTCGACTTTGAGAATGTTGCCTCGCTCAACAAGGCCAAGGGATTGTGGTATGGAGCCTATACAAAGATGCCCAACGGCAGAAGTGAACGCAAGTTGTTGCCCGAAGGCCTCGTATTTGAAGGGACGTCTACGCGTCTATACGAGGCAAACATCCCGCCTCTTCTCAGATTCTTTCATATTCAAGAGATCAGCCCTTCGGGTTGGGTTTCTTTGCCCCTCAAAAAGTCATTTGAGGTGAGCGGCAGCGACAAGAAGACGAATTGCGATTTCGAATACGTTATAAACTGCAAGGATATCGTTCCGTTGAACGACAAGGAGACGCGCGTCCCATATAAGATTTGCAGTTTTGATATTGAGGCTGGCAGTAGTCATGGCGACTTCCCTGTACCCGTCAAGTCCTACAAGAAGTTGTCAACAAATATCGTAGAGTATTTTGAAAAAATGACAACCGCCATCACACCAGATGCGTGCAAGGAGCTCTTAACACGGATAATTCAGGTCGCGTTTGGTTTTGACAAGTCAATGGACGAGATTGACCTGGTTTATCCTAAGAAACGGCCAACCAAGCCCGAGGTTGACACCATGACAATCAAATGGCTCAACGCACAGGCGCGATTTATAAACAAGGTCGAACAGCAAAAAACCACATCTATTGAGTCCTTATTTGCGAAAATGCATCAAGACGAGGAACAAGACGACGCGGAATCGTTCGGTTTCAAAAAATATACCAAGGCTTATACAAAAAACACGGCTACCATCGTAGATATCTTGTGCGACAAAAAGTTTGAACGCGAAGGAAAGTTGAATGAGTTGACCTATTCGTTGAATGCGACTTTTCCGGGTCTAGAAGGCGACAAGGTTACATTCATCGGGTCAACATTCTTGAGATACGGGGAAAGCGAGCCATACAAAAATCATTGTATTATCTTGAATACGTGTAGCAAGCTCCGGGTCGAAAATAGCGAGCAAGAGTCGTATTCCACCGAGAAGGAGGTTCTGTTGGCCTGGCAACGACTTATTCAGCGCGAAAACCCCGATATTATTATTGGGTACAACATCTTTGGTTTTGATTACAACTTCATGTTTCATCGCGCAGAGGAAAATAATTGCACCGCGCAGTTTCTTAAATTGTCGAGAAACATTGACGAGGTTTGCGCAGAGAAGGACAGGGATTCGCAGCAATACAAGATAGAGGAAAGTAGTATTCAGATTGCGAGCGGACAACATGATTTACACTTCATTAAAATGAATGGTCGGTTTCAGATAGATTTGTACAACTTCTTCCGTCGTGAGGAAAATCTGACCTCTTATAAGTTGGACTATGTTGCGGGTCATTTCATTGGCGACTTTGTAAAAAAGCTGGACGTGGACCACGCAACAGGAACAACCACGATTCACACGACCAATTTGACTGGCTTGTTAGAAGGAAGCTATATTCATTTTGAAGAGATTGCGCATACAGTAGATTATTACAACGATGGCGCGAAATATCAAGTGGGTCTAGTGAACAAGAAGGAGAAATGGTTTCAACTTGCACGGACGGATGTGTCGCCTGACATGCAAAAAAAGGTGCGCTGGTGTATGGCAAAGGATGACGTCACGCCGAAGGACATCTTTCAAATGACCAATGGCACAGACGATGACCGAGCAATCATCGCAAAGTATTGTATTCAGGATTGCAACCTGGTCCACTATTTGATGAACAAGGTGGACGTCTTGACCGGCTTTGTGGAGATGGCAAAGATTTGTAGTGTTCCGATGAATTATTTGGTCATGCGTGGCCAAGGTATCAAGCTTACAAGTTATATTGCAAAGAAATGTAGAGAAAAGCGGACTTTGATGCCAGTCATGGAAAAGGGGGATCTTGACGACGGATTTGAGGGCGCCATTGTGCTGGAGCCCAAGTGCGATTTATATCTAGATAATCCAGTAGCCTGTGTTGATTACGCGTCGTTGTATCCATCGTCTATGATGAGCGAGAATTTGTCGCACGATTCAAAGGTGTGGACACGAGAATATGATTTGGCGGGCAATATGATTGAAGAAACAGGCGAGAAGGGAAAGGACGGCAAATTCTTGTACGACAACTTGCCCGGATATCAGTATGTGCATGTTACGTATGATACATATGTATATGTGCGCAAATCGGCATCGGCTGCCGCGGAGAAAATCAAAAGTGGACGAAAGATTTGTTGTTTTGCACAATTTCCTGAGGGCACAAGAGCCATCATGCCCTCTATCTTGGAGGAATTATTAACTGCGCGCAAGACGACGCGAAAGCTGATTCCGCAACAGACGGATGATTTTATAAAAAATGTTCTGGATAAGCGTCAGCTGGGATACAAGTTAACAGCGAATTCATTGTACGGACAATGTGGGGCAAAGACGAGCACCTTTTACGAAAAAGACGTGGCGGCTGCGACAACTGCAACTGGTCGGTTATTGTTGACTTATGCAAAGCGTATCATTGAGGAATGTTATGGAAATACGATAGTCAACACAGCAAATCATGGTCCGGTATTGACAAAAGCTGAGTACATATATGGTGATACGGACAGCGTATTCTTCACATTTAATTTACAAACACTTGACGGAAAACCGATTAGAGGGAAACAGGCACTTGAAATTACGATTGATGTTGCGCAACAGGCAGGACATTTAGCATCAAGCTTCTTGAAAGGCCCGCACGATCTAGAATATGAAAAAACGTTCATGCCATTTTGTTTGTTGTCCAAGAAACGATATGTCGGCATGTTGTATGAAACAGATGCGAATAAATGCAAACGAAAGGAGATGGGAATTGTTTTAAAACGCCGCGATAACGCGCCAATAGTAAAGGATATTTATGGCGGAATTATTGACATTCTTATGAAGCAACAAGATATTCAAAAGGCAATGGATTTCTTGCGCGGATGTCTACAAAATATAGTAGATGAAAAATATCCGATGGAGAAGTTGGTCATTACAAAGTCGATCAGGTCAGGCTATAAAAATCCTATGCAAATTGCACACAAAGTGTTGGCTGACAGAATTACGGCAAGAGACCCTGGAAACAAACCCAGCTCCGGGGATAGAATTCCATTTGTATATATTCACAATACCAGTAAAACGGCGCTTCAAGGCGAAAAAATTGAAACGCCGACATATATAGTAGAAAATAATCTCAAGATTGACTATTCGTTTTATATTACGAACCAAATCATGAAGCCAGTGCAGCAAGTGTTCGCACTGGTCTTGGAGAAGATTTGGACGATGCAAAATAAAAAGGCGAAGCTTATGAAATTCAAAAACGAGGTCAAGTCGTTAGAGGCGAGTTGCGACCCAGAGAAGTTTGAAGACAAGTTGGAGCAATTAAAGAATAAAGAAGTCAAGGCGTTGATATTTGATGAATACTTGCGCGAGACGAATAATGCCAAGGCTGGAACGCAAGCGCTAACCTCCTTCTTCAAAACAAAAGCCAAATAATTTATGTAAAAAGTCAGATAAAAAAATATCCCAATAGTTTAGGTCATGAACGTGTTGAATATTATACAATACATGTACGGGAATAAAATCAAACTAATGCTCTATGCCTTTTTCTTATTTGTATTTATAAGTCTAATTGGTATTATAATTTTTGTTTTTATAGCATGGATAAGCTACATATGCATAAAATATATGAAATTAAAAATGTGTGGGCAATTGAATAATATCATGGAATACAATCCTGCATCTAAAGGCGTATTGAATACATATGGAGATTTTCGAATAAAACGTATATATCTAATGAGAGCACCGATTGATAGAAGAATTGATTTATTGTTTAATCTACTTTCTTTATATCACTGGAATGAATGCAAGCCGCCAGTTACGTATCACATCGGTTTATTATTTGAAGTAGAAGTTTCTAAAAATGTCTCAAAACATATACTAGTTGAAAAAATCAACGGAATCTATGTTAAAACAGATTACAATATCACACAAAACAGCGAATTAATCCCAATAAAATTTAATAAACGTAAAATGCATACGATTAACAGCTTGTTAGAAACAACGCAAAAGCATATGGGCTTATTTAATTTTTATAACTGGAGTATGAATAGTCATTGTCAGATATTTACATACAACATATTGAAAGCAATTAAACCAAAAACAAAATACAAGCAATATTTTGATATGAAATGGTTTTCACCAAGTTTTAGTAATATGTTTCATGACTTTGGTATCCATTTATTCAATTATTGTCTTAAATTGTCATCATATCATTACATAATACAAGATTAAATATGTAAAAATAATCTATATTTTTTATTGCGCAAGTATATTATGACAGAATCAAATAATAATATAACCGAGACAAATGTTATCTCAATCGAAAAAGAAGAGAAGCCAAAACATAAGAAGAAGAGTAAGATTAAGCAAGAAAGTGATGAACTAGTAGAGGAAAATGCATCTTTGAAGGATACGGAAGCTACTCCTGCATGCAACGCAACTAACAAACAACTTACTACTTGTGATGCATTTGTAAAAAGTATTACAAAAAACTATAAATCTTGGGTATGCATGCTTGTAGCAATCTATTTTGTATCCAAGCCAAACTTGATTGAAGGATATTTTACATTTGGTGTAATGTTATTGTTTTCGTATTATATTCATAAAGAAACGCATGCTGTTAGAAATTTTTTAACCATTGCACATCACTATCATCATGAACACAACAATTTTATATCCAATTTTGTGCAAATATTGCTAGAATTTCAAGCAGGATGCGGTCTTAATATGTTGCTCTACTATCTTTTCAATGGAAGATTTTTCAATACTTGGGCTATGATGCTGTCTTATTTGTTTTACTCATCTGTTCATAATATCAATTATTCCATATATCATGTAAATCATGTACATGAATTACATCACAAACATCAAGATACCAATATGGGTCCAGATATATGTGATATTATTTTTGGAACAAAAAATGAGAATATGCCCGCGAATGAATATATTGAAAATACAGACCACTACATATTCAATATAATAGTTGGCGCCATTATCGTGTTAATTATACAAAACTTGTATTCAAATGATAGTTATAAAGAAATTATGCATTCAATCGCAAATTATTCATTGTCAACTGCTGCAATATTGATATTTATAATTACAACCTATATATATATACATGATGATGGAAACAAGGCGGAACAACCATAAGTATTACTATTAGTCTCTCATATGGTCAAATAATTAGTTTTTACAAATCTAATAGACAATATGACAAGAATCTTACATGCAATCATAGTCCATGAGTTGATTAACAACTCCAGTTGAGATTCATACAATCGTCTAGATTTATATAAAATACCTGCTTTTTTCAATTGTTTTCTTCTATCATTTGCAAGGCTTTTTCCCAAATATTTTTGTTCTAAAGCAGTTAGTGGGCAATTATGAAGAACTATATTTGCAATGGCGTCCAGTGAAATTATTATTAATAATATAATCAAATGTACTGGGTCATTATCTAATAGCATAATAAAGCAACCAAACCCAATTATTATATAATGGCAAAGTGTATAATAATATCCAATTACTTGTTTACGAATTTGTTTATCTTGAAACCATTTCAATATTTGTGTGGTTATAGTTCGAACAATATTTGTATCATCCATTAATTATATTTAACACACAAGTAAAAATTATAATACTAAACGCGAGGTGCGTCATTTCCTTCAACAATCATTTAGCAAGACATCAAATGCGGTAAAATATAGGTATTTTAAAATAATTATGTTATAATGGCAGATAGTGTTCAATACAAATCTTTGCCCGAAGTATTATATTGTAAAACGTGTAATTACTATACGTGCAACAAAAAACAAATTGACAAACATTTTATTTCAAGCAAACATATTAAAAATACTTCAATTTCAGTGGATCTCCCTGCTCCACCTCCCATAGAAGAACCAGCAACAAATGATGCATTGTCATCAGTGTCAGATACTCCTTTGGTGCCACCAAATACTCCAACCCAATTGGTATGTGAATGTTGTGGCGAAACATATAAGCGCAAAAGAGCATTACTTCGTCATCAACGTAGCAAACAAGAAGAATTGAAAACCCAAGAACAAACAGAAGAAAAGGATAACAATATTTCTCTCGACGAACAAGAAGGTGACAATCAATCACTTGAGTTGATTAGCGACGACGACACATCTAACATAGAGTTTGAATATATAACTTTTGACCCATTAATTATTGACCCGTTAATTGTAAATAACGATGTAATGTATTTCCTGCACGCATTTATTTATTCAATTGATGTTTTAATGGGTATTTCTGTATTTGTTAATAAATTCTTTTCTTTTTTTTCACTAAAATCTCACGACCATAGTGATTAATTATTTATGTTGTGGGTGCTTTATCCCACAACATAATATATATTCCTAACTGGCTTAAAGAACGTTGTCGGCTTACATTCACAAATACTTCTTATCAATAGCCGTACTCTCCGCAACGCGACGGATTATCTTGCCGAAGTCTCTCTTCTCGTCTGCTTCATCTACAGGACCAATTGCTTCCATATTTATTCTCAAGTATTGGTCGTTTTTTCTGCTGTTGTATTCCGTGCAACCTGGATTTGCCTTTTTCCAATCATCCACTCTCAAAATATTCTTATGAGTAAGTTGTTTGATAATCTTTCTCAGCCTGTCTAGGTTTGCATTGTCGCGCTCCCATTTGTTATCGTCTTTTATATGTATGATTTCTCTCTTCACATCACTACAATGAATGGGTCTTTTGGTTATATCAAGGATATTCAGGCGGTCAACAAAGAGTTTGGACATGCCTTCGGCAAAGCCTACTTCGCCCATCCTTTCCAATTCGGTCATGCTCAATTCAAGAGATTTGATAAAATCTTTCATATTCATTGCATCCTTGCAGGTCTCGTTCAAGAAAACTTGGAGATTGAATGTTTTGTTGTGGCTATTTGTATGTATTGTGTTGTTATTGTTTGTATTGATATTCTTCGCGACCTCTATCATGGTCTTGTTTTGCTCCATCATCTGATTGCTTTGTTGTATCAGTAGGTCTTTGAACTCTTGATTTTGCTTGACCAATTCCAATATCAAAGTCATTTGCATATCCTCTGATGATTGTTGGTTTTGTAGAACTATGTTATTTGATGGACTTTCACATGGAGGATTTATCATTGAACATTTCTTTTTGTGACGCCATAATCCTGTTTTATCTTTATACACTTTGTTGCAATTCGCACACGATAATACTATTGAGGGATTTTTTAGGACAATTTCATTTGTTTTGGTTGCCAAAACACGAGTTTTATGTTTTATGGTGCGAAGATGTTTCATATAATCCTTTGTTATCTCTGTATTATAGTCACATAACACACATTGATGTTTGGGGGATTTTTCAGGGATTTTTTGGTTGCTAAAAGTTGCTAAAGATTTCATATATAAGCAACCGAAAAAATCCCAGTAAAAAATCCGCATCAAAAAATAAAAAATTAGCATCACAAAATTTTTTATTTTTTTTCGGTCGCGAGACGCTAATTTTTCATTATGGTCACAAACGTTCGATTTTCCAAAAGTATTTTAGGATATTCAAAAATGGACATTTATAAATGTCCAATTTCGGATTCTTGAAAAAGGATTTGGAGTAAAAAATCGTAAATTTGCAATGTGG
>Ga0315284_10014872_pt1 | contig 11076 bp, 9 predicted proteins | sample YL17G09_16_MG_FD_203696 | JGI IMG/M metagenome (GOLD analysis project Ga0315284, IMG submission 203696) | Sediment microbial communities from Yellowstone Lake, YNP, Wyoming, USA - YL17G09_16 | ecosystem: Environmental > Aquatic > Freshwater > Lake > Sediment | place: USA: Wyoming | collected...
GCTTCGACAGAGAATGCGCTTGATGCAGCCCGCTTCCTGAGTTCTATACCCAAAGCCAAGTCATCCGCTTTGCCAAGTTTGACGGAAACGAGCGAGAACGGCTATATTCACCCTTGTTGCCGGCAGGTGCGGAGACGGCCAAGGTGGGGCAGGGGACCGGGAGAAGGCCGGGAATCAGGGCTTTCGCAGGGGTCACCCCAGGATCGAGGTATCCGCTCCTGAGAAATCAAAATGCCTATCAGTTAATGCCTATCAGTTTAATGGGGAGGGCATCGCACCGTAAGAACCTAAGGGGGCGGATCATGAAGAGATTGCATGCCGTAATGGCGGTTCTCATCTCTGCTATTGCCGCGCAACCTTCCACGTACTGGGTCAGTCCCACGGGCGCGGCCACATGGGCACACGCTGCCGGCCAGTCCCCGCTGGCCGGGACCTCCGCTGCAAGCATGTCCGCCGCAAACACCAATGCCGCGGCCGGGGATACCGTGTATCTGCGCGGCGGAACGTACACCACAGGAATCGCGCCTGTGAAGATCGGCAACTCCTCCTCCCGCATCACGTTTGTTGGATATGCCGCGGAGACCGCGAAGATTTTCCGCGCCGCAACGGGAATCAACGCCAACGGGAAATCATTCATCACGGTCCAGCGAGTCTTGTCCGACAGTTGTAGGGTATTCGCCGATCTGAGGAAGGCCGATCATGTATGGATCCTCAACTGCACGCTTGCGAACTCCTCGGATACCGGTGGATGGCCCGTGGGTGTTCTGATGTACACGAACTCCCGATACAACCGGATCGCAGACTGCACCATCGGCAATTCCGGTCATATGTCCGCCACCGACGACATCGGCGGCCTCATCAACCTCGGCAACTGGTCCGACTCCACCGACGCAACGAGCTACAACCTGCTCGAGGGCAATGAATTCTATCACGGCGGCCACCACGTTCTCGAACTCGCGGCCAAATACAATATCATCCGCAACAATACTTTTCACAACGAGAACTGGACCTCATGCAACAGGCCCTCGGTGGGAAATCTCTGCGGGAATCGCGACATCGGCATCTATGATGACTATTTGGACAGTTACTGGAACGTATTCGATGGGAACCGGATCGCCTTTGCCGGGGCGTCCATCGACGACGCGACCGGCGCCTCGGGAATCACCATACGCGGCTCGCACACCATCGTCAGGCGCAACCTGGTCTACTGCAACGACGGGCCGGGAATCAGTTTCTACGCCGACGGAACGGGAACCTACGATCCCCGCCACTCCCGAGTCTACAACAATGTGGTATATAAGAACGGCGCCTCCCCCCTATCCACGTCAGATTTCCGCTACACCTTCGGTTTGTTGTTCGACAATGTGGCCGGTCTCAACCCGGCGATCCCGATCACGGATGAGGCGATCAAGAACAACCTTTTCTTCCGCAACGCCGGCGGTGACCTGTACTTCTACTACACCGATTCTACTCAGCAGGCGGTTGCGGGCAATTTCTACGCGACGTCGTCATACAACTCCCGCCCAATGCGCGCGATTCCCGGCAACAAGGTCAGCGCCGCCGACCCGCTTTTCGTTGACACTGTGGGCGCTCCGAACGTCGTGTCAATCAAGCAGTTCGACTTCCACCTGAAACCGAACAGTCCGGCCATTGACAGCGGGACTTTCTTGACGACAACCGCGAGCGCCGGCTCCGGCAGCGTCCTCACCGTCGCCGACGCGAGCTACTTCATCGACGGGTATGGGATCGTCGGCGGCGACACGATTCAGCTTCAGGGCCAGACCGATCTTGCGCATATCGTCAGGGTGGACTATGCCGCCAACAAGATCACGATTGACAAATCGCTGACCTGGACGGCGGGGCAGGGCATCGCCCTTCCGTATTCGGGGATCGCTCCGGATATCGGCGCGTACGAGTACTCGCCGACCGCGGTCACCTTGGGGCGAAGGCAACAATCACCCGCTTTCCGCAAGGGCATTATGCGAGCGGGAGTCTTGGACTATGCGGGCATGGCGGCAAAGCCCGGCGACAGAATCGACGTGCGGGTCTTTTCGGTTTCCGGACGCCAGATCTTGCTCTACGGGTACAACCAGGGGAATGACGTGCAGTCGGCCGGATCGAGACTCGTTCAAGGCACGTATACCTATTCTGTCAATGTCAACGGGCGTACGGAGATTTCAGGAAGATTCGCCGTGTATTGATTTGGCGCAAAGGGGAGCGGATTGCAGCCTGTGAAATGGCAAAGGCATGAAGGAAATTCATTGCTTTGATGGTTAATCGTCAATTCCGGTCGGATGTATCGGGAGAAGAGTGTTTATCCACATCCTTAACGTGGAGAGTCCCCTACGTCGTTCATAAGCAAAGCGGCTGCCGCTCACAGAATCGCAAGTCGGTTCAGGCCAACACTTCGGATTATTACAAGTAACAAGTAACTGTCTCAATTCAATCTCACTTGCGCAGCGCACCGGAGTATCGCTTTACACCATACAAGGCAAAAGAATCGTCGCGCTGAGGGATCGTTCCATCATGCCCGTCTTGCTCAGGGATGACGGAGTTCATACGGCAACGAGAGTCGCTATAGAAAGATGAGGATGATATGACTCATAGTCAGCGGATTGTCTATTCATTACCGCTTTTGGTCATCGGCCTGGCGATCGACTCGGAAGTTCACGCGGGCGTCTGGGTAAGTTCGAACGGACAGGCGTCCTGGCAGAATGCTCGAAGTTCCCTACCATTGAACGGCGCCGCATGTTGCAGCCTTGCCGTCGCCAATGCAAACGCCTCGCCGGGAGATACGGTGTATCTGCGCGAAGGAACCTACATAAACCAGAAGATCCAGCCCGCCAAATCCGGGACTTCCGAAACAAACCGCATTGTCTTTACAAATTACAATAGTGAAAAGGCGCTCATTCATGAATCGTCCGACGGCATCTATATCTATAAGAAATCATACATCACCGTCAACGGCATCGATTTCGACAGCTTGCGGCGTTTTGTGCGGATTTACGCGGGCAACTACAATACCGTCAGCTTCTGCAATTTCGATCACTGCTATCCCGCGGGCTCGGAATGGGTGGGCGCGCTGATTGCCAACGATCCCAACGACGCCACCGCGGCCAGTGAAGGTTCCACGCACAACCGGGTCGATCATTGCTCGTTCTATCGCTGGGTCTATGGCGCCTATGCCGAGCATAGAGGAGCGCTCCTGGACATCGGCAGCAGCGATACGGGTTTCGAGGACAAAAGCCACTACAATCTGGTGGAGAACAGCACCTTTGCGTACGGGGGTCACCACACGGTTGCGGTCTACAGCAAGTTCAACGTGATTCGTAACAACTACTTCCACAACGAGACGAATCCCGCGAACTGGGCCTATGAGGGGTTTCGGGCGACGTTGACCGAAGGTCCCTATGCCGGATCGACTCTTTACGAACGCAATAAGTTCGGTTTCGCCGGAGCATCCGGAGTCGCCTTGCGCTCGCAGAACAATATCTTCCGGTTCAACACATTCTACCGAGACGGCAATGGGGCCATCCAGGTCGTCTCCAACGTGGCCGGGGTGGACCATGCTGACTACAACCACATCTACAATAATTCCTTCTATCACAATGGTTATCAGGTGGACTACGTCAATTTTCAGGGAGGAATCTACTTCTCAAGTTGGAGCGGCGTGAGCCCGGTTGGGAATGTGATCAAGAACAATATCTTCTACGACAACAAAAGTGGTTCCATCCGGTATGACGGTCAGGTTGATCCGCAGGCGATCGAACGCAACTGGGACCAGAACTCCGTGGACCCGGGATTCGTCCATTCCTCCGGAAGCGATCCGGATGATTCCGACCTGCCGGACCTACATCTCCGATCGAACAGCGCCGCAATAGACTCGGGAACCTACTTGACGGCGATCACGAGTTCCAGCGGATCCGGCGCCCAGTTTCAGGTGGGGGATGCGAAGTACTTCATGGATGGCTGGGGCATCGCCGGCGTTGCTGGAGACGAAATTCAACTGTTCGGGACGGCGCAGAGAGCCCGGGTCACATTTGTCAACTATGCGACCAACGTCATGACGGTCGATAGAAGTTTGACGTGGACTCAGAACCAGGGCGTCACTCTGGCGTATGAGGGCCTGGCGCCGGATATTGGCGCGTATGAGTATGGCGCCGGTTCGGCCGTTGCCTCGCCGGTCCGTGATCATCAAGCGCCGCCTTGCGCAACTGTCCGCCTGCGCGGCCCATCCATCACGGTCACGCTTCCCGCGTCCGCGCGATTGCCGGTGCTGACGCTCGTTGACCTGTCAGGACACGTGGTGTTTCGGGCGACGCTCGGCGCGGTTTCGGGGATGGAGGGGACGGATGCGGTCTACCGCTGCCGGTTGGACAGCAGGCTTCCACGCGGAATGCATGTCGCGATACTCAACGGCACGTTACCCGGTGGGGAGATGGCGCCTGCGCGCAATGTGCTGGTTGTTGACAAATGATGCACAACGCGTTTGTGATGGCCGGATCCTCCCTCGTTCCCACGTACCCCGAGGTGCCTTGACCTTGGGATCCCAAGTCCGATGGAATGGGGATGCTGTTTACCGAGAAATGTCACTCATGCTATGAAAGACTTGAAATTTGTCTCACATGCGCGTATATTATGGTCATGTGCTTACCAAGGAATGTTGAAGATCCGGCCAACAAGCTCTTCGATTACACCAACTACCGTCTGTTTCTTCGCGATTACTACCAGTTCCACAAGCGCGAACACGGCCTCACCTGCCGGCAGTTCGCCGCGCGTGCGGGGCTGCGATCATCGGCCTGGCTCACTCATCTGATCAAAGGGACCAGGAATATCTCCGAGGAGTCGTCACTGAGGATCTCTGAGGCCCTGGAAATCACCCCTGAGCAGCGGGGCTATTTCCAGATGCTGGTGCGGTTCAATCAGGCCAGGACCGCGGAGGAGAAGAACAAGGCCTATCTGGAGGTTCTGCGCTTCAAGGAATCACTTGACATTGTTCAAATTGTCGACCGGCATTATGAGTATTACACTCAATGGTATCACCCGGTCATCCGGTCGCTGGTGAGCAAAGTCAATTTCGGTGATGATTTCGGACTTCTGGGAAGATCATGCGTTCCCGCCATCACACCCAAGGCTGCCCGGGCATCGGTGCGGCTCCTGGAGAAGCTCGGACTCATCCGCAAACAGCCGGACGGACGATGGACCCAGACCGACCACGTGATCTCAACCGGCGACGAAGTTTACTCGGTGAATATTGTCAACTATCACAAAGAGGTCGCCGGCCTGGCGAAGAACGCCTTCGATCGCTGCTCTCGCGAAGTCCGTGAGATATCGGCCTTGACATTGGGTATCGACGAGGCGACCTTCAGAACGATCAAGTCGAGGATACAGTCGTTTCGCAAGGAGATCGTGGAATTGGCTCGCAATTCGTCAACATCCGATCGCGTGTATCAGATGAATTTCCAGTTGTTCCCGGTCAGCAGAATCAAAGGAGAAACCACGTCATGCGGCTAACACTCAGGATTCTGCTTCTCATCGGAATCGCCATCCTTCCGCGATGCAGTCCCGCGCCCGTTGCCGGTGGCGACGTCACGGAAACCGGCAATGCCAGGGTGGGGGCGGTCGTGGTGACCCCGCAAGGACAGCCCGCCGCGCACGCCACCGTCCGTCTCCGTCGCGCGGACTACGTCACGCAACTCCCGACTCCTGCAAAGTCAACGGTCTACGGCGCGGACGCAGTGACCGATTCGCTGGGCCGGTTCGAGATTCGGGGCATCGACTCCGGCGCATATCGGATCGAAGTCACCGACAACGCCACCTCCACGGTCGTACTTGCGTGCACGCTCTCGCATGGCGACACCTTGGACTTTGGGACGGCCACGATGCAACCCTACGCGGTTGTGCGGGGAACGCTCGACACGGCCGGACGCAGCAGCGTCCAGCGCCTCTACGCCCAGGTCCAAGGCCTGGAGCGCATTGCTGAAGTCAATGCACAGGGATCATTCACTTTGGGCAATCTGTGCACGGGCGTCTTCGACCTGTGGATCCGCAGCGCCGATGCCGCGCAGTTCCCGCCCGTGCCACTCCACGGTATCCCCGTCGTCTCCGGCGACACGGCGCGAGTCACCACGGTCATCCCCCCGCCCTGGAAGTCCATCGGCATCGGCGAGACGCCCCAGGGAGGAGTTGCCTTAGTCAACGGCACCGTCGTTATCTCCGGCGGCGGACCGGACATCTACGGCGCATCGGACGGATTCCATTTTGTCTACCAGGCCAGGCAGGGCGATGTTTCGCTGATTGCGCGGGTGCGCGGCATCGAGTTCACGGACTCCAACGCCAAGGCGTGTCTCATGATTCGTCAGGATCTCAGCGAATCCTCCCCCAACGTCGCCATGGAGATGGAGCCCCCAGGCTGGCCCATCTTTCAGTGGCGGGATGCTCCAGCCGACACTTCCGACTATGACGGGGCGGTTCCCACGGTCTCCTTTCCGCAATGGATCAAACTCGAGCGCAAAGGCGATACACTCACCGGCTACAACTCCGCCGACGGGGTGACGTGGAGGACGGCGAGTTCGCGTGTGGTTGTTTTGCCGCCTGACGTGTACGTTGGGTTGGGGGTGACCAGCCACGATGGGACGAGGCTCTGCGCGGCGGTGTTTGACAATGTGGCGATATCGCCGTGATGACGCTAACCCGGCGCCGCAATTCTTCTGGCGAGGCGGTAGGCATTTCCCTTGACCTCTCACCTTATCCAGGAGGGCGTATGTTCATCAGATGCGCGCAGTTCGTGATCCTGGCGGCTTGCAGCGTGTTCGCGGCGAATGTTGTGACCATCGGCCCGAACAAGGAGTTTCGCCTCAACGGCAAGCCGTTCTTTCCCATCATGCAGTGGATGCAGAATGACTTCCTCGTGCGCTCCCAGGTGCAGTACGGCATCAATCTTTTCGCCGTTCCGGGCAATGGCGTTGCGGCCAGGAACTGGTGCGACACAGCCGCGAAGTACGGAGTGTACGCCTGCTGCGACTGGGACCCCGGCGATGTCAATGCGATAGTCAATCACAACGGATTCTTCGGCTGGTTCTTCGGCGACGAGCCGGATCTCCAATCAAACGCGATCCGGCCCGACTCGATCCGCCGACAATACGACCGGATCAAGTGCGAGGACTCGAACCATCCGGCCTTCCTGACAATTACCGCCTCTTTCTACAGTCAACAATCCAGACCCGCGTGGATGAACGGCGCGGATTCGTTTTACTACAGCTACCCGAAGTACGCGGACGCAGTGGGCTTCGATCGCTATCCCGTCTACGGGTGGTGCAGACCCGACTGGATTTATCAAGTAGGGGACGCACAGGCCGAACTTGTTGACAAGTACGCAGCGGGCAGGAAGTCAACCTACCAGTGGATCGAATGCGTCAAGACCTCGGGGCAGTGGTGCGAGCTGTCGGCGCGAGGAACGGACGACGGACCGTACGACTACGAAATCGAGAACCAGGCCTGGCTCGCCATCATTCACGGCGCCAATGCAATCGGCTACTTCACACACTCCTGGGAATGCCCCGGCTACTCGCAGTTCTGCGCCAGCGCGGCGCAGGGGACCATGCTGACGAAAGTCAATGGCAGGATCACCGCGCTTACGGACGTGCTGTGTTCGGCCGACGCGACGGACTCAGTCAGGACATCCATCACCGGCGTCGGTGGCGGGAATGGGCGCGTTGACGTGAAGTCCAAGGTCAAGGGGGACAGTCTTTACGTGATCGCCGCGAATGTGCTGAACATGACCGGAGCGGCGGATTCGCAACGGGTGACCTTCACCCTCACCGGACTGACATCGCCGGTGTCGGTGCTGTTTGAGAACCGGACCATCACGCCGACGAACGGTGCTTTCACTGACGGGTTCGGCAAGAGGTCGTCGTAAGCATTTACGCGATGAAAAGGCCCACCGGCACTTCAGCAGGCCTTATGAGGCGGGTTTCGGTCCCAGGGCGCGGAAGTTTGCATTGGACAATGGTCGACCTGGAGGGAAGGTGCGTGAACACGCGGACGCGTGGCGGGTCTCTGCACCCCGGGGTCTACATCAAGACATCCATGGCCCCGGCCCACCCGGCAAGTCAGGCACACGTCGTCACCGGTTTTTGATCTGGTCATTGACAAACAGGTCCTCTCGCAACGGAGGTGCAATATGCGTCATTGTCTGGTTGTCTCTTTGATCCTGCTGGGCTGCCTGGCGAGCTGCGTGTTTTCCTCTACCCCGCAGCTTTCCGAGCTTCCCCTGCGCGGAAGTGTGAGCGTGCACGGCATCACCTGGACATTCAGCCGCAATGTCCGCGTGGGAAGTTTCGTCAATGGCGATTTCTACGTCGCCGGGGCCTGCACCGTCACTGCCATCACACCGGCGCCCAGCGTGAGCCCGGCCCGCAACGGCTCGGTGCTTAACATACCGCCCGGAGATCAGGGAACAGGCTTTGACGACCGCTCGGCGAACTACCGGTCAAGCATTCGCGTGTATCCGCCCATTGCGCTGAAACCAGGCGATGCGCTGGTCTCCACTATCAGCATCAGCGACAGCGCTCGGGCGGTCATACGAGCCTGGCTCAGTACCGGTAACGGCACCGAAAGCATCTGCAAGACGTCGGCGGTTCTCACCTGCATGTCCTCCCCGGTTGCGACCGATGCCTTCCGGCCGTCGTACTGCGACCGGGGACAGAAGCTGTATTACGCCGATAGCCTGCGCTGGGACCTGCTACCCAATCTCGCACGCGTGGGCAGCATGACCCCGGGGAAGCTGCACGAGTGGTCGTGGCACTTCATGAGCAGCCCATGGCTTGATGCATGCTTTTTCGGGTTTGATGCGCCTCTGGACTACATGCCACACTATTCGGCGGAAATCGGCCGGGCCGTGGGGATCGCGACGCTGTTTCTCATGTGCGACTTCACGCGGGCCGAGAAGGACTCGTTGATGAAGGGTCTGGTGCAGTACGCGGTCGATCTGTGGGGCATCGTACGCGGCTGCAACGCGTCCCGCGGATGGCAGGCGCACGGCGGGCACGGCACGGGGCGCAAATGGCCGATGATTTTTGCCGGGATCATGCTTGGCGATACGCAAATGGCCCAACCGACAAAGACATACCCGAATCTGAGGATTGGTGAAGACATGCAGACGGGCCGTGGCTTCTGCTGGGCGACCAATGATACAAACTACGTTTACACAGGGCACCAAGGCCTGTGGAACGGGCAGCCGGTGAGTACGCAGCCGGGCTGGGGTCCCTATGAGCACACACCGCCGTCGGCGTGGTATTGCTGCGAATCGGGATACTCGGCTCCCCTGGGCGAGTCCTATCGCCGCTGCTGCACCAGTCATGCATGGATCGCCCAAGCGCTTGGCGCGCGGCTCATGAACGCCATGGGTCTATGGGACCGTCAGGCCTTCTTCGGCTATTGTGACCGGTGGATGACCCAGACGCGGGAAGACAGCGCCGAAGTCGTAGCAATCAAGGCCGCCGCACGGGGTTGGGACTTTTCAGCCGGCTGGGAGCGCCAGGGCGCGAGCTGGGACGCGATAACCAACGATATGTGGAAAGCCTATCGCTCAAGGACGAACTCGACGGTTCTGGGTCCTTCAGTTCGCGGGACAGTCATGAAGCGTGCCCCGCTCCAGGTATCGGGAGCCCTGCCGAGGACCTACACTATTACCGGGAAGCGAGTATCCGCGACTTTGCGTCAAGGTGTATATATTGTCAACTTGAATTCAATCAATGCAAGAGCGATGCCGGCGACCAAGACCGTTGTTGTCAAGTGACGCAACTTTGCCGACAGGGATGACGCTGTGAAGTGGCGCCGGTTGGGATTGACTAAGGACAAGTTGTGCGACAGGAAGCTCGTTCCAATGCAACACCCATGCACGGAGGAGCAAGTCCGCGGTGAGGGAGCGCTCGTGCGCTGAGCGTGCCCCAACCACCCACAGGAGGAAACCATGAACCGACGAGTATCCCCTGGGTTCTGTATCCTCGCATTCGCCTGGAGCGTCAGTCCGCTCCTGGCCGCGACCTACTACACCGACTTCGCAACCGGACTCGCCGCCAACACTGGCTTGAGCAGAACCGCTGCGTGGAAAGTCCACCCCTACATGGCCGGTTCTACCGGCGCCTACACGCATCACGCTGACGATCGGTTCATCTTCATGGGCGGGGTAACGTGGGATCACACCTGTTCCCAGATGGACATTGCGGCTGGCGGCTCGGGCGCCTGTCCTGTCCCTGTCCTCACCTCACTCTATAAGAAGCATCAAGCTGCACTTTACGCACGAGCGCTTTGGCAACCTGCCTTTGACGGCCCACTGACCGAGCCATTTCAAACACAAACCTCTTCACACACGTGACCTTCTAACCGGGCCGGCCCAATTCATGGTTGATATAGTATTATGCGGTCTTGCCAATGTTTCTTGGTCGGTTGTCTGTTGGATTGTCTGCTTTGGCTCGGTGGTCAACCCGGTTATTTCCATGTCCCAGGGTTACGACGGTCGGATCACTTCCAACGGTATTCTGTACGATTCAACGCAAAATGTGGGTGACGGGATTTCTGCCGCTACCCCCCTGTCGTTGGCGCCGGGCAATTCCCTGGTCTCCTGTATCAGCAGAGCTAATGCATCAGACTCGGACCGGCCCTACCTGAGCACCGCCGCAGTGCTGACGGTACTGGCCGTTGCGCCGCCGCCTCAAGCCGACGGACTGCGCGGAGCCCAAGTCGAGGGGTTGTGGACGTTGGCGACGAACATGTAGAGTACAGAGGGACGAAGGATCCGGGCGTGAGAGATCTCAAAGATATGCAGGAGACGTTCGCGCAGGTGCCGGCACTATCGAGGACGAGCAAACCGAAGGTGTTCTTCGGTGGCAACAACAAAATGGTTGCTGAGACCCCCGCTGAACTCATCAAGCAGACGGCGCAGGACCATTATCTGAGTTGCGGGTCGTTCATCGGAGAGCCGCAGTAGGATCACGCCATGGTGAGGATGGCTGTCGCGGAAAACCCGCTCGCCGAAGTCTTTGTCATTGGTTACGATGATCCTGGTCTCATCGA
>Ga0315284_10014873_pt1 | contig 11075 bp, 11 predicted proteins | sample YL17G09_16_MG_FD_203696 | JGI IMG/M metagenome (GOLD analysis project Ga0315284, IMG submission 203696) | Sediment microbial communities from Yellowstone Lake, YNP, Wyoming, USA - YL17G09_16 | ecosystem: Environmental > Aquatic > Freshwater > Lake > Sediment | place: USA: Wyoming | collected...
CTGGTCATGCTCTTTGTTACACCTCATCAGGCAGACATCTTAAACCGTGTCCGCGGCTATTTCGGAGATTATACGAGGGGCTTTGGAGGATTGGGCGGTTGTATCTTCAATATGCGTTATTCTTTCTTGGCAGATGATCCCTGCTTCTCCACGAGTGATACAGCCTGGAGAATGTTTTCCGGATTGAACTATGATGAGCTGACATATACGTTCCCCTATCAGAAATTACTTGCGATAGCAGAACGGATCAAACCCACAGCCGATTACGTAAATGGTTTTCTTGACATGTTCAAGGCCCAATAGCAATAGTAAGAAAAGGAGGAATTTGTATGGCTCGGTTGACAGATGATTTTCTTTCTTACTTCTATTACAGCATCAGGGAAGATTATCTGGAGCGGATTAAAGGAGAGAAATTACCCCTTTCTGAAGTATTTATGGGCCTCACCCGGAACAATCCCGCTGTAGTCTCCTGTGACAAGAATGGCAAACCAAACGGTTCTATCAAGAGTGTGGGCTTCTATCTTAAGGACAATTTCCTTGAAGAGGCAATCAATGATTACGATAATTACCTTTCCTGGCGCTTTGAGGAGATAAAAAAGAAGATGGGGCGTGACTACGAAGGCTCAGGATGGCTCTATTCCCCTCACCCCGATTTTATCGTCCCGGGCCTCAAGCAATCGCTCAAGTACCTCTACCTGCCAAAAGAGGAAGCAGAACAAAAGATAGATTTTGAGAAGCTCGGCACCCTCGAAGGGTTTTTTAAAAAGACCTGGGAAAACGTGCAGGAAAATAAAAAGGTGGCTATCGTTTACTACTATCCTCCGGGCACTCACTTCCAGGTAAACTGCACTGTCGAGATACAGAAGACCGGACCTGTCCGGGATTTCATCAACCGTTCTGCCTGCGTTGCTCACGGTGAGAACCCTGCCAAATGGGCAAAGCGGCCTGCTTACATCTTTCACGTCGAGGGGGTTATTGACAAGAGTATCTACCCTGAATATACTAGGGATAAATAAAGAAAAGGGCTGCCTTATCCATTCATTATTCCCTTTTAAAAATTTATCTCGCCCAGGAAAGGAATAAAAACCTACCGCGTTAAGCGCGGCCTTCGGTCTTATGGAGCCACCGAGGGGATTCGAACCCTTGACCTGTCGATTACGAATCGACTGCTCTACCAGCTGAGCTACGGTGGCTCTCCGGTATTTCAATTTATCTTAATGACCAGTTTTCATCAAGAAATATTTCTTGACAACCAGTGAGGCCTATAAGGTATAGGATAAGTATGTCATACGATCAGGATCTCGTTCATTCAGAACTTGTCAAGGCCACTGCTGAAGATAGAGTATTGAGAGACGAGGCTACCCTCAGGAAATATTCTCATGATCAGAGCTTCACCTCTCCCTGCCTGCCTCAGTTTGTTGTCATGCCCGTGATCCGGGAAGAGGTGCAGGAAATCGTACGCATCGCCAACCGCCACCTCATACCGATTGTACCCTACAGCTCAGGCAAAAACATGTTCGGTGCCGCTGTCCCGGCCCGGGGCGGGATCGTGGTCAGCCTAGAGAAGATGAAGAAGATCATAAGGATCAACACCCAGGAGTGGAATGCAATCGTCGAGGCAGGTGTAACCTACCGAGAACTCCAGGAAGAGCTGGACAGGGTTGGCTTCCGTATTGCCACCCCGTTTTTCGCTCCCCCTTCTGCCTCAGTGGTCTCAACCATCATCCAGAGAAACCACCCGAGCACAGCCACAGATTTCAGCTACGGTAACGAGCTGATCTTCGGGTATGAACTGGTGCTCCCTGACGGGACGTATTTCAATGTGGGGAAACAGGCGGTGGGCGGCCCAGGGCGCTACGTAGGTCAGCCGACCGGCCCTGGCCTTAACTTCTGGCGTCTCTTCCAGGGTGCCTGCGGTACGCTGGGAATCGTCACCAGCATGTCAATAAAAATCATGAAGCAACCAAAAATGCGCGCAGCCCATTTCTTCAGCTGCAAGAACAGCGCGGAAGCAACAGCTGTAATCCGGGCAACCCAGAGAAAAGAGCTCGGTCTGGAGTGCTTTGCATTGAATGCGTTCAACCTGGCCTCTCTCCTCTTCACAGATACACCGGAAGAGAAAGAGAAGCTGAAGGCCGGCACCTATGTCGGTATCCACGGTGCTGAAAAATGGAATGCCTCGCAGCGGAAAGAATTTAAAGACCTCCTTAAAAAACTTCCCCCCTGGACAGTGATCATCATCTCGGCGGGATTCGACCGGAGAGCAGAGGAGAAGATTGCCTACGAAGAGGAGGACCTGCGGGATGCGAGTGTCAGGGAGGCTGGCATCTCTCCTGAAAAGACCGTCGGGGGGTTGAACGGTCTGGCTGAGACAATCCTCGCTGACACCCTGAAACCACAACAGATGCAGAAGCGATACGGTTTCAAGGGGACAATCCACCCCCTCAGTTTTTATTCTCCAAATACCCAGGTCGCCAAATTTGATGCAATCATCAGGGAGTCTTCACGGAACAGTCACTATCCTGAAAAGGAGATCGGCGGCTTTCTCCTGCCCATCGAGCGAGGACGGGCAATCTTCTGCCAGTTTGATCTCCACTCCGACCCGGATGTTCCAGAAGGTAAAAATCAATTTCAGGAATTTTATCAAAGCGCAAGCGAGAAACTCATCGGTGAAGGTGCATTTTTTGATCCGCCCTATGGAATCTGGGCAGAGATGATGTACCGGAGAGCTGGAACCTATACAGACTACCTGAAGAAGTTGAAGAAAGAACTGGATCCCCAGGGCATCATGAATCCGGGGAAGTTGTGCTTTTGAAAAACAGGGTCAAAGGGGCAAGGGTCAAGTAGCAAGGGGCATGGGACAAGGAATAATTTGACCCTACGACCCTGTGACCCTATCCGTATATACCTATGACCCTACGACCCTTGGCCCCTTGAACCCTATCTCAGGAGAACGATGTTCGACTTAGATAAAGAATTAGAGGAGTTTAAACACCAGGCCTGGAACTGCTTCCGCTGCAGCATGTGCAAACACGTCTATCCCTGGCATCTCAAGTCAGAGGAGTTCTACCAGATCTGCCCCAGTGGCGCCAGGCGAAAGTTCGATGCCTATTACTCCCAGGGGAGGATGGATATTATCCGCGCCTACCTGGAGGGTGACCTGAAGGATTCACCCCAGTTCCTCGATATTATCTACCAGTGTACTACCTGCGGTGCCTGCGAATACATCTGTTCACGCATCAACAACCGCTTCCCCCGGAAGAACATTGAGGCATTCCGGGCGAAACTGGTCCAGGATGGCAAAGGGCCTCTCCCGGAGCATAAACCGATTGTCGACAGTATCCGAAACTACAATAACCCCTGGATGCAGCCCCGGAGCAGGAGAGACGCCTGGGCAAAGAAGCTCAAGGTAAAGGACCTGAGCAGGGAGAAGGCAGAGGTCGCTTACTTCGTGGGATGCACGTATTCCTTCCAGCATGAGACGAAAAAGGTTGCTTTGCATACCGCCTCACTGCTCCAGAAGTGCGGCGTAGATTTTGGAATCCTCGGAAAGGATGAAGAATGCTGCGGGAGTCCACTCCTCCGCATAGGGGTGAGAGACCTTTTCATTGAGCGGGCGCAGAACAACATCAAGGCCCTGGAGAAGAGCGGTGTGAAGACTGTCATTACCTCATGTGCAGGCTGCTTCAGCACATTGAAGAGGGACTACGAGAGGGTAACCAAACTTTCTTTTGAGGTGCTTCATGCGGTAGAGTACCTTGACCAGATGATCAGCGAAGGAAAGCTTTCGTTTAAAAATGAGATAAAGAAGAAAGTAACCTACCACGACCCTTGTCATCTCGGGCGCTGCAGCCGTCTCTCGGTGCCTACTGTTTCAGATACAGGAGTCTATGATCCGCCAAGACGAATTTTGAAGAGCATCCCTGGTATTGAATTGATTGAGATGGAGCGCATAAAAGACAGTTCATGGTGCTGCGGCGCAGGGGGTGGAGTCAGGTCTGCCTACCCTGAGTTTGCCCAGTGGGCAGCAAAGGAGAGGATACGGGAAGCCGAAAAGACAGGTGCTGAGCTCATGGTAACGGCCTGTCCCTGGTGCGAATCCAATCTCGGAGATACTCTTGAAGCTGAAGGCCACAGCATGAAGATATGTGACGTGTTAGATCTGGTAGTGGAGGCAATGTAAAAAACAGGGGCAAGGGTCAAGTAGCAAGGGGCAAGAAATACGGGGCCGAAGGAGCGAAGCGTCTAGGGGCAGGAAAAAATAGTTTATATTTCTTTAACCCTATGACCCTTGACCCTTCGACCCTTTAGACTGTGGAAGAATAAACAAAAGGTGAAACATGAATAACGACCATAATACCCTACTCAAGGAACTCCAAGCCATCGTTGGTCAAGAGTGGGTATCCGACGATCAGGCAATCCTCGAGAGCTACGGGAAAGACCCTGGCTTCAACACCGTCTTAAGGAAACACGCGAAAGATCCCAACATGCTCCCCGAACTGGTCATCCTCCCTGAGACCACGGAAGAGATCCGTGCAATCATCCTGAAGGCGAAGGAATACGGGAGGTGTGTTATCCCCATCGGGACCGGCAATAATCAGACCGGATTCTGCATCCCCATCCGTCCAAAGACAATCAGTGTTGACACCAAGAGGATGAACAGGATCCTGAACATCGATGAAGTGAATATGACCGCAACTGTTCAGCCCGGCGTGAGCTATGCCAGGCTGCAGCAGGAGACCATGAAGAAAGGTCTTTGGAATGGCGGAACTCCTCTCGCGCCATCCAATCACCACCTCATCTCACAGATCCATGCTTTCTATGGCCTCTGGCAGAGCGCCCTCAAGTATTCGATGGGTATCCGTTCTATTGTGAATCTTAAAGGGGTTACTTCCGAAGGGGATATCTTAGAAACGGGGTCGGCCTGTCTTCCCAAGGCAGATAACTTCTGGTGGTACGGGCCTGGTCCTGACCTGAAAGGCCTGCTTGAATCAGCCACCACGGGAAGCGTCTGGTTCATCACAGAGGCCACCCTGAAACTCTATCCCTGGGCCGGCGGAGACTGGCCATATGAAGAGATTATTGACCGTCCTCCCCTTCCAGCCAATCACCGGATCTACTTTGTAGAGTTCAAGGAGTGGGAGGATATGTACCAGTTCTTCTACGAGGTATCTCACAATGGAATTGGCTCTCATATGAATCTCTGCAATGACACGTTCAATTCCTTCAACACCCAGCCATCATTGGAGGAGACTGAAAAGAAATTTAAAGAAGGATACTTCCCCAAGTTATTAGTTTATGTGATTCTCGCTGGCATATCCTCCAACAAACAGCTTGATTTTGAAGAACGGGTACTCATGGATATCATCAAGGATACCAACGGCATCCTGAGGACAGATGAGATGCCTTCCGTTCTGCTACCTCGATGCGCATGGGGAGACGTGGTTCCTATCACTTAGTGAAGATGAGCGAGCTGCCATTGAACTGCGTTGAGATGGTGTATAAGGATCACATGAGCTTGGTTGAAGGCACCGAGCATTACATGATGGATGACGAAATACCCTGGGTATACATCCACGATCGGGGATACTGGTCATTGAATGAGACTGACTCTTACTTTGACCAGAATGATCCCAAGGAATGTGAAAGGTCGATGAAAAGGGTAACCACTGGTCTCTTCCGCATGGTGAGCGATGACAATAACCGCACCGGCTGGTATCTCTGTGGCCTTGAGCCTTTAACTACCCTCTATGGCCCGAAGATCGGGCCAGACTTTCACCTCATGCTGAAGAAAATCAAGAAGATCTTTGATCCTACTGACACGATGAATCCCGGGAAACTCGTCAATATGTAAAACAGGGGCAATTGTCAAGTAGCAAGGGAAAATCTTAATTATATTACCCTTGACCCTATACCCTTTGACCCCTGACCCTACGCTCAAGACCTTTGACCCTGTATTTACTTGACCCTATGACCCTTCGACCCTAAAATGACGTAGTCATGCGCATCCTCCTGGTCCAATCATTCACACCGGCACTTGCCCCTGTCTTCCCTCTCGGTCTTGCCAGTATTACCTCGTCCCTTTTACCGGATCATCAGGTAGAGATATGCGACCCGAACATTGAAGAAAAAGGGCTTGAAGCCCTTAAGACAGCTGTCAGGGAATTTCAGCCGGACATCATCGGCCTCTCGCTCCGCAATGTTGACACTGGGCAGTCCACTGTTCCTATCTCTTTCGTCAATGACTTTGCCGCAGCCTTACGTATGATTAAATCGCTTGCCCCAGATATGCTCATTATTGCAGGCGGCGCTGGGTTCTCCATATTCGGGAGAGAACTCATGGAACGATTCCAGGAGCTTGACGCAGGAGTTTTCCTGGAAGGTGAAACCACGGTGAGGGAAATTCTCTCGCACCGTGATCAACTGGATAAGGTAAAGGGGATATTTTTACGCAGTAGCGGGGATGTCATTTTTACCGGCAAAATTCCTTTCGTTGATCCCGATGGATTACCCATTCCGGACAGAGGGTATCATCTGCCTGCCTATGCAAAAAAATGCGGTGAATATGCGGACAGCCTCTACGCTGTAGGCGTTCAGAGTAAGAGGGGTTGTCTATATCGATGCGCCCACTGTACCTACCCGTACCTCGAAGGAAATTCCCTACGGCTCCGGTCACCCTCTAAAGTAGTTGATGAGATTGAATATCTAACTACTCAGAATATCGATAAATTATTTATTGTTGATTCTGTCTTCAATCAGCCCTATGACCATGCCCTGAGCATCTGTGAGGAGATCATCAGGAGAAAGCTGGACGTAGCCTGGTCAGCCTATTTCCGTGATGACCTGCTGGATGACAGGCTGATCAAAAAGGCAGAAGAGGCAGGGTGCACGCTCTTTGAGCTCTCCCCCGACGGACTGACAGACCGGGCAATGAAAGTATTGAATAAGGATTTTTCTCTTGAACAGGTATTCAGGACCGCCAGGTTGCTTGCAGAGAGCGAAAGATCATCAGTCGTCTATAATTTCTTAAGAAATCTCCCGGATGAAGATTTACAAGAAAAAGTAAGGGGCAGGGAAACAATCAAGCGGATCGTAGAAATCTGTGGTGAAAAAATGGATGGATATTACCCCAATCTGAGCCGGATCAGGATCTATCCGCATACTGCCATCTATGAACTCGCCTTACAGAAACAGATTATCTCAGAATCAACAGATTTGCTTCATCCTGTCTTTCTTTAAACAAAAGGCAGAGAAGAAAACCTCCTCTGCCTTTTAAGTAATTATACCGCGAAGCGCACATTCGGTCTTGTGTAGGGGCACCCATTAAAGGGCACCCTGTCAATAAAAACATTTCTCCCTTTGCAAAAAACTAAGTTTTTGCAGGGTAAAACTTCAGCACCAGCTCGGCCTTTTCTGACAACTTCTCTGCCACCGTTACTTCTCTCTCATTGGTTCAGGATCACTTACCGATCCGTACCAGGCACCCATCGGGATTAAGGACCTCTTTAGTCCCTTGTCCGCCACAGGCGGACCCAGAAAACCGTCGGTTCCATACCATGTCCAATACGTTGTATCACAGATCTATGGTTTTTAACCAACCCTCTTAAGGCTCATGGCATGGGCAGATCAGCTTGCCAGAGTACCGGTCTGGCTATATCGTATAGGTAGGAAAGCTTACCAATCAGGCCCAATGGTTTTAAACCACCCCTACACCTGGCTTAGCTTTCCTACCTCTTTTTAATGAAACAGCTTCTCGGCATCATACTCCACCTGATCTCTCATAATATAATAGGACGCCCGGGCAAGTTTATGACTGATAGCCTTAATAGCAATCACTCCGTTTGTCTTGGCCGACTTGCGTTGATAATACCTCTGGACGATCGGGTAATTCCTTCTGGCATGGTGAGCTGCCTCCACGTAGGCCCAGGAGAGATACTTATTCCCATTCTTACGGTTTCCACTACCCTTGCTCTTCTCATTAGAGATCCGGACGCTCTTGACACAACGACAGTATGAAGAGTAGTTACCCACCTCGGGGAATCGTCTTATGTCGCCCACTTCCAGCATGATGGTTGATCCAAGCACATCTCCTACCCCTGGAAGGGTGAGAAGCCCCTCAAATTCCTTCCGCAGCTTCACCTTTTCCTTGATCACCCTTTCTATTTGGTTGATCTTTTCATTGAGATACCGCACAACTCCTACCCCGGTGTTCACCGATAAAAAGAGATGTTCATCCGTGAAAAGGTTTGAGATCCATTCATCATCCCGCTTTTTGATATCGTTACTGCTTACCTTGACTCCCAAGTTCCGGCTAATGATATTTTGAACGCTGAGAATATTGGCTGTGCTTTGCCGTACCAACTGTAACCGTTTCCGAAGTAGATCGCGTATGGGCCTTTCTTCCTTCGGGTATATGTATCCTTCCGGAAGGATACCTAACCTTAACAAATTGGCTAACCACAAGGCATCTTGTTCATCATCAACATGCTTTAATCCCTCATATTGCTGAATTGCTGCCGGGTTTGCTAAGTGTAACCGGTACCCATTCTCCATTAATCCATCAACCAGCCAATACCAGTTGTAGGTCGATTCTACCACTATCCCTTCTATCTCCTGCCTGAATGGTTCCAGTATAGTGAGAATCTGCTCGATCTCATTCCTTAACTTCTGCTTGTATATGATCTTATTCCCCTCGTCGATGATCCCTGTCAAATTATTGTTTGAATGTAAATCGATACCTGCATATAATCTCATACGGCACCTCCTGGTTTAAAGTTTGGCTCCTGAGCATAGCACAACTTCTTCACTTGGTTGCCTATGCTCTGGAGGTGCCCTTTAGATGATTATCAGGTCCCTGTGCCTGCCCTTTCCAGATGGGTAACCACAGGGGGTTACCCCTACATAAGACCGCAGGCCGTCAGGACGGAGGCCGCTCCTGCGGTAATTCTTTTCTTAGGGCACGGCACGCCGTGCCCCTACATTCGTCTCACGTCTCACATCTTACGTTTCACCTTTTATTTAACTCCGCAATCCGCATTCGACTACCGCCCATTGTCTATTACTCTTATTCCAACAGAAATGCTTTACTTATTGACCCACCAGATAACATGCAGTATTATGATATTGATTTAGCAATACTTCTCGATTTACCTATAGGTTAATGAGTGGACATTGAGGAAATTAAATCACTTGTACGCAACAATCAATACATCTATACTCATCACGCTGAGATAGAACGCAAGGCCGATGGGCTAACTTTCGCACAGGTAGAAGAAGCATTATTGAATGGAGAAATTCTTGAACAATATCCCGATACTGGACGCGGAGAAAGCTGTCTGGTTCTCGGATTTTCAAGCGAGACACCTATTCATGCTGCCTGTGGCTGGCGTGGGGAGAAAATCGCACTCATAACAGTTTATATCCCCCGCCCACCAAAATTTCTTGATCCATGGACAAGAGGAGGAACACCATGAAGGAGAAACGCTGTAACTTTTGTGGTAGTGACCACTACGAAGAACGGAAAATCGAGTATCTTTATACCCATGAAGGAAAGCATTTACTCGTTTCTAACACTCCTGTTGAGATTTGCTTGAACTGTGGAATGATTTATTACGATGCAGCAGTCCTCAAGAATATCGAACGGAGGTTTTTTGACATCTACCAGAACAAGCAAGAGCCAGACCGTTATATCCGCATCCCTGAAGAAGTCTACGCATAAACTCTTATTCCCTATTTCGCAATCCGCATTCCCCTAATCCCGAACCCCGATTCCCTAATCCCGTCTTTTATTCCGCATTCCGCATTAAGGGAACTTTTCACCTTCGTACGGGCGGCGAACCGGTGTCCCTACATAAGAGCGAAGCCCGCGCTTCGCGCGGTAGATTTTTCAATCCATACTCCGCAATCGTTTCCGCCTTTCACCTGGGCGCAATAAATTGCGCCCCTACACCGGCATCTCTTCATCCTCTGCCCGCCAGGCAGGGTCAACGATACAGAGAAATTTCAAATCCAATTTTCCAGTGTTTTGAATAAACTGTTTCGCATGGGGGGGAATGTAAATTACCTGGCCTGAACGGACTGTTGCTGATTCTTCATTAATATGCATGATACCTTCTCCTTTAAGGACGTAATAAACCTCAGAGGTCTTCAATCTGTGAGGCTGAGAGGCCTTGCTGGAATGCAGTACCGCATGAGCAAGGCTATAGTGAATATCCAGGTCTGCCTTATCCGGATGCAATAGTTGACGGAGGAGTGTGTTATCCCCGGCTATAAACTCTTCGCAATCCTTCAAGTCTTTTATAAACATAATAGTAAACCCTCATTCTGCATTCCGCATTCCGCAATTAAATAATCTCCCCATCTCCCCAGACTATCCCTTCAAGTATCTCTGCTGCATCTCTGACAAACTGCGGACAGCGTGTGGCAATTATTTTCTCATCCATGGCACGTTTGAACCCTTCGGGTGTGCTGATATCGCAACTGATTAATTCCCTGCAGAGAATAGAATTATTCCGGGACCTGAATCTCTTCAAAAATTCCCTTACCACCTCATACGTTTTAAGCCTGGCCGCCTTATCATCTGCTTTAACACCGCTGTGTTTAAGCCCGATGATTATAATTGCACCTGACAAAGCCCCGCACGTCTCACCCATGCGGCCGATACCACCTCCGAAGCCTCCCGAAATCCTCAATGCAGTCTCTCGATTCAGGCCATAGTGTTCAGCATAGACTGCACATACTGCCTGGGAACAGCTGAAACCTTCCTTAAAAAGAGAAACCACCTTCTCCACGTTACTTTCACGTTCTACAGGCATATAATCCTCCGAGAATAGCGTCCAGCTTTCAGCCATCAGCTATCAGCCATCTGCACTAATAATTATTTCTCAATCTAATAGATACGCTTTTTACTAAAGTGCTCTCAAAATTGCAATAGAAAGACTTTTTACAGGATAGCTGAAAAAGTTAAGATACATATGCGACATTAAGGGTTGATGGATCATTATGCCAAAGCCTATCGAGTTTTTAGTAGAATCCGGGGCTATAGGAGGTATTTGGATATGCTCTATAGCCTGCGG
>Ga0315284_10014874_pt1 | contig 11075 bp, 9 predicted proteins | sample YL17G09_16_MG_FD_203696 | JGI IMG/M metagenome (GOLD analysis project Ga0315284, IMG submission 203696) | Sediment microbial communities from Yellowstone Lake, YNP, Wyoming, USA - YL17G09_16 | ecosystem: Environmental > Aquatic > Freshwater > Lake > Sediment | place: USA: Wyoming | collected...
GAGCGCTCCACCGCCGCCCTCCTCAAGCGCGCCCTCGAAAACCCGGGAGAGGACGAGGTGGAGACGACGCCCGGGATCTACGTCCGCACCGGCGACCTCCCCTCGGTCCTCGACCGGCTGTACCAAGTCGGGGCGCACCCGATCGTCCTGCACGAGGAGGGGAAGCCGTTCGACGCGGCCGTTCTTCCGAACGATGCGGCCTTCTTCCTCTCTGACCACCTCCCCTTCTCTCTTGAGGACGAGCAGGCCCTCGCCGACCTTCCTCGGCTCTCGCTTGGGCGGCGGTCCCTGCACACGAGCCAGTGCATCACGATCGTCCACCACCTCCTGGATCGGGAGGAGGACGAGAAGGACCAAGGGGACCTCGTCCTCTGCCACAAGGTCTGGGGCGAGCCCAAGGCGATCCTGATCAAGGGGCTCCTCGAGGACTTCGGGATCCCGGTGAACCCCGTCAGCCACGTCCCCTCGTCCATCCTCCCCATGGCCCTCGACGGGCTCTCCGAGGTGCGGCTCATGGTCCGCCAGCGCGACCTCAGGCGCGCGAGGGAGGTCATCACGGACTACTTCGAGGAGATCGTCGAGGAGTAGCCCGCGGTGGCCCCTCCCCGCGCCGCGGGGCTACAATCGCCCCATGGACAGGCCTGGATCTGACCCCTTCTCCACGGCGCGGGCGCGGATGGTCGACCACCAGTTGCGCTGGCGCGGGATAGAGGACGAGCGGGTCCTCCGGGCCATGGCTCACGTCCCCCGCCACCGCTTCGTCCCCGATCCCTTCCTCAACGAGGCGTACGATGACCACCCCCTGCCGATCGGAGACGGGCAGACGATCTCCCAGCCCTACATCGTCGCCCTGATGACCGAGGCCCTCGAGCTGCGCGGTCGAGAGAAGGTCCTCGAAGTCGGCACCGGTTCCGGTTACCAGACGGCGATCCTCGCCGAGCTTTCGGCCGAGGTCTTCACCGTGGAGCGCTCGGCCAGCCTCTCGGAGGGGGCCCGCGCCCGCCTTGCCGAGCTTGGATACCGGAACGTCACCTTCGTCGTCGGCGACGGGACCCTCGGCCTCCCGGCGCAGGCCCCCTTCTCGCGCATCCTCCTCACAGGGAGCGTTCCCCGCCTGCCGCACGCCATCTCCTCCCAACTCGGTGAGGGTGGGGTCCTCGTCCTTCCGGTTGGCCGGCGGGAGGCCCAGGAGCTCGTGCGGGTGCGGCGCAGGGGGGACGATCTCGGAAGCGAGGACCTCGGGGCGTGCGCCTTCGTCCCCCTGATCGGGGCGGAGGGCTGGAGGATGGGGACCTCGTGCTGAGGCGTCCGAAGGAGAGAGGATGAAGCCGGTCGACCTTCGCAGCGACACCGTGACCCGCCCCACCGAGGGGATGCGCCGGGCGATGGCCCAGGCCGAGGTGGGCGACGACGTCTACGGCGAGGACCCCACCACGAATCGCCTGCAAGAGATGGCGGCCGAACTCCTCGGAAAGGAGGCGGCCCTGTTTGTGGCGAGTGGAACGATGGGGAACCTCGTCGCCATCCTGACCCACGGCGGACGCGGCGACGAAATGATCCTGGGGGACCGTTCGCACACCTTCCTGTACGAGGGCGGCGGCTCCGCCAGCCTCGCCGGGATCCACAGCCATCTCCTGCCCAACGAGCCAGACGGTACGCTCTCCATCGAGGCGATGGAGGACGCCATCCGCCCGAACGACGTGCACGCGCCCCGCACGCGCCTCATCGCTCTGGAGTCCACCCAGAACCGTTGCGGCGGGAGAGCCCTCTCCCCGGAGTACGTCGACCGTGTCGGGGAGCTCGCCCACGCCCGAGGGATCGCCGTGCACCTCGACGGAGCGCGCCTGTTCAACGCGGCGATCGCCCTGGATGTGCCGGTTTCCCGTCTGGCGGCGAGCGTCGACTCGGTCATGATCTGTCTCTCCAAGGGCCTGGGGGCACCGGTGGGCTCGCTCCTCCTGGGGACGCGAGAGTTCATTGACAGAGCGCGACGGACGCGCAAGCTCGTCGGCGGAGGAATGCGTCAGGCGGGAATCCTCGCCGCGGCAGGGATCTACGCCCTCGAACACCACGTGACACGCCTGGCCGACGACCACCGGAACGCCCGCCGACTCGCCGAGGGAATCCAGGGCATTCCCGGCCTCACCCTGGGCGCGGAGGGCGACCTCGGGCGTCTACCCGAGACGAACCTCGTCTACTTCCAGGTCGACGGAGGCGCGCTCCGCGACCGCTCCTTCGACGCGCGCACTCTCTCGCGCCGGTTGCGCGACCGGGGCGTCCTGGCCAACCCCCTCGGGAGCCACGCTGGGCAAATGCGTATGGTGACTCACCTCGACGTGACCCGGCCGGACATCGACCAGGCGATCGCCGCCCTCCGGTCCGCCGCGAAGGAGACACAGATCCCCCTCCCCTCGGAACGAGGTGCCTCCTCTCCCTGAACTGCGCGCTACTCCCCCCGGAACCCCGGACGTAATGTAGATCGCACGGGCGTGCGAGAGGGACCTTCCCGTCTGCGCTATCTGCTTCAGGCGCGGCAGGCTCCCCTCGCCCGAGGCTCCCTGCGCGAAGGAGAAGGGGGAGAGGATGAAGAGGCGATGGTTGGGGTTCGTGCTCGTCCTGATCGGGAGCGTGCCGCTCTGCGCGGGGCCGCTCGAACTCTTCATCGGCGCCGGACCCGGAGCGGCGACGTTCGATGAGGTCAACGCTTCGATCGAAGTGATCAACGTCCTCCTCCGCGACCTGAACGACACCCCGACCTTCGAGGGAGACGTCCCCGACCTTCCCCTCCTCACCAGCGGGACGGCCTACCAGGGCGGCGAGTGGTACCGCTCCTCGGAGCGGCTCTCCTTCGGCGGGAAGATTGAGGCCTTCCACAGCGAGACGACGACCGACGGGAGCTACACGCAGGGCGGGGAGACCTCAAAGATCGCGATCGCCCTTTCCACAACCTCGGTGAGCGTCGTCCTCGGCGGTCGGTACGACATCCTCACGAACCCCGTCCAGCTCGCGGTCGAGTTGGGCGCGGCGTACGCCTACTCCGGGTTCGCGAGCGACATCACGTTCGAGATCCCGGCGAGCTACCCGCCGATCTCGATCCACCCCCGCGAGGGGCGAGGCCGCTACAGCGCCCACTCCTTCGGCCTGGAGGGGGGACTCTCCCTTTCCCTTCCGATCGCCGAGTGGCTCAGCGTCCGTGCGTCGGTCGCCTACCGCCTCCTGAGCGAGGGGAGGTTGACCGATCTCACGGGCGCCGGGCTGGACATCGACGGAGACGGGCGGGCGGAGACGGTCGACCTGAGCGGGGTCACCGTCGAGTTCGGTCTCTCGTTCATCGTGAACCTCCCTTGGGGAGAGAGAAAGGAGTGATGCCATGAGATCTGCGAGGTTCGTCCTTCTCAGCGGGCTCGTCCTCGTCGTCGGCTGCGCCCTCTCCGGGTGCCTGGCGACCTCGCCGGGCGAGCCAAGGGCCATCTTCACCGCCTCCCTGGCCGAGGCGACGATCCCGTTCACGGCGAGCTTCGACGGGAGCCTGTCGTACGCGCCGCAGGGCGACATCGTCTCCTACATCTGGGCCTTCGGGGACGGGGGTGGCGGGAGCGGGCCGGTCGCCTCCCACGAGTACGAGGAGAACGGGACGTACGCCGTGGAGCTGACCGTGATCGACGCCCGCGGGAAGTCCGGCAAGAGCTCCCTCGTCGTCCGCGCCCTGAACCCGCTCCCGACCGCGTCCTTCTCCTACGCCCCCAAGAGCCGGATGGACGACGGCTACATCGTCGGGGCCAGCGAGTGGATCACGTTCGACGCCTCCAAGTCCACCGACGACGAGGAGATCGTCGCCTACGACTGGAACTACGGCGACGCGACGTACGACCAGGGGCCGACCGTCAAGCACCGCTACACGTACGCCGGGGAGTACAACGTCGTCCTCACCGTGACCGACAACGACGGGGGGAAGACGAACTACGTCGAGACGATCCACATCCTCGGCGGGCCCCCGTGCAACGCCGACCTGCCGGGAGGAGGGACCTGCCCATGAAGCGCGCCCTGTGCCTCGCGGCCGTGCTCGCGCTCTTCACCCTCTCCGGGTGCACCCTGGACGAGCTCTTCGGCGGCCTGGTGAACCAGATCCCCGAAGCGGTGATCGACGCCTCCGACACGGAAGGGATGGCCCCGCTCACCGTCCGGTTCAGCGCCGGCTACTCCCACGACGACAAGGGGATCGCCGACTACTTCTGGGACTTCGGCGACCCGCACGACACGGCGCCCCAGGCCGAACTCGTCACCACGCACACCTACCTCTACCCCGGGACGTACCTCGTCAAGCTGACGGTGATCGACGCCGAGGGGAAGCTCGACTCGGAGAAGCTCGCCGTCGTCGTGCAGAACCCTCCGCCGGTCCCGAACCTCGCCCTCTCCGACGACGCCCCGCACGCCGGGGACGAGGTCGACTTCGACGCCACCGCCTCGTACGACCCGAACGGCACGATCAGTTCCTTCGCCTGGGACTTCGGGGATGGGGAGAGCGGATCCGGGGTGAAGGTCTCCCACACCTACGCCGTGGAAGGGAGCTACGTCGTCGCCCTCACCGTGACCGACAACGAGGGCATGACCGCGACGGTCCACCACGGGATCACCGTGCAGAAGGAGGGCTCCGGGGGCAGGGTGGGTGTGCCGATCCGCTTCGACGGGAGCGCCTCCCGCGCCGCCGTGGGTCAACTCGTCCTCTACCACTGGGACTTTGGGGACGGCTCGACCGGAAGCGGCGCCAGGGTCGACTACGCGTACAGCCGATCCGGCACTTTCCTCGTGAGACTCACGGTGACCGACGAAAACGGACGGACAGCGACGGCAGCGGGCAGCTGCCCCATCGAGAACTGCTCGGGTACGTAGGCTGCCGTCGCGATAGATAAGCCCTCGCAAGCGAGCGGCCGAGCCTCCATCACGGAGGGTCGGCCGCTTCCCTTTCCGCGCTCGACTGGGGCTAGCCCCCGCAGGTATTGCAGCCGGTGATCGTGACCGGCTTCTCTATCGTATCGCTCACCCCGTCGTCGTCAATCACGGTCAGGCGGACTGTGTACTTCATCGCCTGGGTGAAGACGTGCTCGACCTCGGCGCCAACCTCCGTCGCCCCATCGCCGAAGTTCCAGATGTAGTCGACGATCTCCCCGTCGGGGTCGACGGAGAGGGACCCGTCGAACGTCACGGCCATCCCCTTGGGAGCCATGTACGGGCTGTAGCTGAAGTTGGCAGCGGGCGGAAGGCTGAGCGCCTGGACGTTGTGCGTCACCTGGGCCACGGCGTCCGATGCGTCGGTGACCGTCAGCGTGACTGGGTAGACCCCCTTCTCGTCGAAGGTGTGCTCCACAGTCCGGCCCTCCTCCGCCTCCCCATCGCCGAAGTCCCACTCGTAGGCGACGATTGCCCCGTTCGGGCTCGTCGACGCCGAAGCGTCGAAGCGAACCTCGAGCGGGGGATAGGCAAACCAGGGACTCGCCGTGAACTCCGCCCGTGGGCCGGTCACGACGCAGCCGGCCATGGGCAGAAGGGACAGGAAGAACAAGAGCAGGGCAGCTCGCTTTCTCATGACGGGGCACCTTCCTCGCGCGTTTGGGATGATTCTAAGCCCGGAGCGGGCCAAGGCACAAGGGCCGAGTGCCCGCCGTCCTGTCAGTCCGCGGGCTGGACGACGGTCACGTTGCGCGTCGCTGAGTCCGTCAGCCCCTGCGAGTCGGCAACCGTCAGAGTGACAACGTACGAGTGGCTCGGGGCGCCTGAGGTGTAGACGTGGGTGAACAACTCGTTGTCTGGACGGGTCTCCATCGTTCCATCACCGAACTCCCAGACGTAGGCCTCAAGGGTTTCGCCGGGGGCGGTGTAGCACCCCTCTGGGTTTAGCTCCACTTCGAAGACCGAGGGCGGGTTCGGCGGCGATGGGGACTCGTACAAGACGTTCGGGACGGACGCCGTGAACTCGGCGTGCGGCTGCTCTTCGGCGCCTGCCTCGGGGACGAGGACCGTGACCACCACCGACGCCGTCCCCTGCCGCCCCTCGTCGTCGGCGACCGTGAGCTGAACGGTGAAGTAGCTCGTGAACTCCGGGTCGAAGACATGAACGGCCGTCGACCCCATCGCCGAGTCTCCGTCCCCGAAACTCCACTGGTAGAGCGTGATCGGCCGACCCACGCCCGTCGACCCGGACCCGTCGAACGTCACCTCGAACGGAGCCGGGCCGAGCGTGTCGTCGACCGTGATCCGTGCGGTGAGGAGCTCTTCGTCCGGCGCAAGCCCGGCAAGGACTTCGATCGTCTGGCGCGCCTCATCGGTCCCGCCCTCGTCGTCGGTGACCGTGAGGACGACCTGGAAGACCCTTGTCTCCCCAATGGCGACAAACGTGTGGTTCACGATCGCCCCCGACGCGCTCGCCCCGTCACCGAAATCCCACCGGTAGCTAGAGATGCTTCCGTCGTCCGTCGACCGGCTCGCGTCGAGGCGGACCCCCAGCGGAGAGGTCCCCGAGGTTGCGCTCGCCGAGATCCGCGCCGTCGGAGCCTCATTCCAGAGGAGGCAGCTCGCCCCGAGGAGGAGGCTGCCCCCAAGGAGAACGAGGAGAAGCAGGCGAGTCCTGGACAACGCGCCGTTCAATCCCACCTGCTCCTCCTCTCTTCCTTGCGCCCGTCACCCAACCTAGGGAGCCGCGCGTGTGATCGTGATCATCCGGCTGTAGTTCGCCCGCGCCCCAAGCGCGTCGATGGCCTCGACCTTAATCGTGAAGGTCCTCTGCTGCTCGTCAGCGGCAAGCGTGTACGGGTGCTGCTGGCCAAGAGCCCCGGTCAATGTGGCAAAGGCCTCCGGCGCCGAGCCATCCCCCCAAGTCACGACGTGCTGTTGGATGCCCCAGCCGCTGGCCAAGAGGTGCCCTTCGGGATCGTAGGACAGGTTCCTGTCATCGGACACGTAGTTCGTAGGCCTCGTGGATCCCGTATTCGGCGGCGGCGGCACGAACCCCCACACAGGAGCTACAGATCGAACCCAGACGTTCACATCCACTTCGACGCCCGGCACGCCCCCATTTGCGTTGTAGATGGTGAGATCATCTGCCACATAAGCCGCTGCGTCGTCGCTCAGCTCGAATCCGGCGATCGGCTGCCGATCCTTCACCTTGATCGTCCTCGTCGTCGTGGCCACCGCGCCCTTGTCGTCGATCACGATCAGGGTCGCCGTGAAGATCTGGCTTGCCAGCGCCGTGGTGTACGTGTGCTGGACTTTGCTCGGGCTGTTCGTCGTGACGGTCCCCAAGTCCCCGAAGCTCCAGGTATACGTCGTGAGGATCCGCCCGGAATCGGCTTCCGAGTCGCTTGGGTCGAACTCGATAGTGAGCGGAGCGATCTCCGCCCAGGCGTCCACCGTATCGACCGTGAATCGCGCGCTTGGCGCGTTCGGCTGTGGCGTGATCCCCCCGCCGCCCGGTCCGGCCACGGTGATCGCACCGGTAACCTTCCCTTCGCGGCCATCCGGACCTCTTACCGTGAGCGTCACCGTGAACGTCTTCGTCGTCGAGCTGACGAAGACGTGCGACAGGGTCGCGCCCGAACCGCTTGACCCGTCGCCAAGATCCCAGCCGTAGGTGAGCGGGGAGAGGTGGTAGCTCGAGCCCGTTGCGTTCAACTGGACGACGAGGGGCGAAGTCCCGCTGGTGGGGGTCGCCGTAAACCGGGCCGCCGGTCCAGGCGGCTCCGGCGGCAGGATCGTGATCGTCTTCTGCGTCGTCGCCGTCGCTCCGCCATCGTCCGTGACACGCAGGACGATCGTGAACGGCCCTCCCGTTGTGTAGGTGTGGGAGACCGGACTCCCGATCCCGTTCCCGCCGTCTCCGAAGTCCCACTCAAAGTCCGTGATCGTCCCATCCGGGTCGCTCGCGAGGAGCGCGTTGAAGTTCACCGTCAGCGGCGCCTGCCCCGTGGACGGGCTCAGCGTGAACGCGGCCGTCGGCGCCTTGTTGGGGAAGAACAGAGAGCACCCCGCCAACCCCAGGAACACGCAACCGAGGAGCAAGATCCCCCAGGGCACGAATCGCGCCGTCTTGTCCAGGTCTCTCACCGTGCGCCTCCTTCGTCAAGAGACAGAGTTCACCAGTCCGCTCATACCATATGCGCGGGGAAAGCGTAAGTCAACCGATCGACGCGGCGTGACCCTCGTCCGCGTGTCCGCGGGCGAGGAGACAGAGGTCAGAAAAGGAAGCGGGGGGCCGTCGCCCCCCGCCCGCCTGCGAAGCGAAAATCTAGAACCTGCTCTTGGTCCTACTCCACTCCCACAACCTCCTCCGTTCCGAGGAGGTCTCCCAGGGAGAACTCCGCCGACAGCAGCAGCGTGTTCCCCAGCGTCCCCTCCAGGATGTACGCCGCGTCCACGTACAGGCCCGCGACGTTGATCCCGGCGCCCACACCAAAGTGGGAGTTCTGGAACGCGTCCGTCAGCACAACCCCGGCCCGCAGCGCCAGCGCGTCCACCACCTGGAACTCAATCCCCATGTGCGCGTCGCCAAGGTCGGTCCCCACAAAGTCCATGTCCGCCGCCAGGATGAGCTTCCCGTCGACGAGCTTCATCGCTACCCCAGCCTTGTACAGACCGGAGACGATGTCCGTCGCTCCGCCGTCCCAGCTCACCTTGGTCCCGCCCAGGTCCGCCGCGTTCACTCCCAAGACGAACATGTCGCCCAGGTTCACCAGCACCCCGAGATCAAACCCGATCCCGCTCGCGCTGTCCCCCAGACCACTGTCCGCCATGTAGTACTTCAGGCTCACCCCGGCCAGGGCGACGTCCATGATGTTCGTCGCCAACGTCCCCAGGATCAGCGACTCGTTCCACGTGAACGCGCCGCCCACCGTCCCGGTGTCGGAGACCTCTTGGCCGCCCATCGCCGCCCGCTCCCAGGAAAGTCCAATCCCGAGATTGGCGAACGTCGTCACCGCCCCCACGTACTGGTGCGTGATCCCCAGCCCGTAGAGATCCGTCGTCATCCCCGAGATCCGCGTGTCCGCGACCTGCGCCAGACCCGCCGGGTTCCACAGCACGGCCGTCGCGTCGTCCGCGACCGCCACAAACGCTCCACCCATGGCCAATGCCCGCGCACCTACCCCACTCTTAAACGCGCTGAACGCACCTACACCGTCAGCGAGGGCGATGGCGGAGAGGACCATGAGGAGAGCTAGGCTCACACCGATCACTCGCTTCATTGTGTTCCCTTCCTCCTTCGGAAGTCGGGATCCTCCGGGGCGGGTTGCCCCGCCCCGGGAGGTCCCGCTCTCTTGCTATCTGTTGATGAACACCGTGCCCTTGCCGGTGAAGGTGTTCGTCCCGTCCGTCGCCATCACAACGTAGATGTACCCGCCGTTGGCGAGTGACGCCCCAGCCTCGTTCTTACCGTCCCACACAACCTCGGTCACGTTCGCCTTCGTCTCCGACCACACCACGTGGCCAGACAGGTCGTACACCGCAACATCAAACCTCGTCGCGATCCCCGACCCTTCGTAGCCAAACGCAACCTCAGTCGAGAACGGGTTCGGCGTGGCGATGAACTTCTCCACGTTCAGCTCACTGGCCACGATCGTGATCGTGTCCCACGACGTGTCCGACGGATCCATCGGATCCACGTACGTCGCCGTGATCGTATCTCCCGCCTCAGCTCCAATCTCGCTGAGCGTGATCGCCGCTGTGATGAACGTGTCCGTCGTCGCACCGGCCAGCGGCGCGAGGTCGAACGTCACCGTCCCAATCTTCACCGAGTCCTGGAGCACCGTCGCCCCAGCGCGGCTCGGATCCTTCACCTTCACGTACACGCTGTCCGCGTCCGTGTAGCTCGCAACGACGGTCCCCGTGGCGTTCACGAAGTCCGTCTTCGAGGCCTGGCCCGGCGGTGTCCCGCCGCCACCCACGCCCACCTTGATCGAGATCCACGCCGAGTCAGAGTGGTTCGACGGATCCTGGTACATCGCCAGCACCGTGTCCCCAGGCAGCACGCCCAGGGTCGGCACGCACGTGTACACACTCACGAGGTCGATGCAGATGACGGACACGAAGTCGCCCGTCGCCACACCGGTCTCCATGATGTCGATCCCCGCCCAGCGCCCGTTGCGCGGGTTCAGGACGTACAGCATCGCGTACGTCCCGTTGTTGAAGATGTTCGTGTCGCCAAGCAGCGCGTTCACGGGATGCGTGTACTCCTGTTCGTACAGGCACTCCCACGGATTGAGAGCGAACGGCCCGAACGGCAGGTTCTGCCCGCCATCCCAGAACGCGTCCACCCGCTCGCGGCGGTACTGGTCCTCGTCCTGGTCCGGATCGATGACCTCCACGAACACGCAGTCCGAGTTCACGTACCCGGAGACGCGGTTCCCCTGCCGGTCGAGGAAGTACATCTTCGTCGCCGACCCGTCGTACACCTGCGTGTCCGCAATCGACATCAGGTCGAACGACACGTCGTTCGCTACCCGAACGCGGTCGATCCGTGGCGGCATCGCCGTGAACGGGTTGGCATCCCCGATGCCGAGCATCCCGTCCTCGTCGTCCGTGTAGTACACGTCGTTGTACCGCGCGTAGATGTCGTCCTCGTTGTACGCCTCGACCTTCCAGTTGTCGAACCACAGTTGGAACCCGCCCAGGCCGAACAGGGCCGGAACGGCCTCGCCAATGCCCATCGCGTCCCACACCGGCCGCAGGACCGTCCCGCCGTTGGTGAAGAACACCGACGAGTTACCAGCGCCTTGCTCGTCAAGAATCAGCCACTCCACGTCGTCCTCGTTGTGCGGGTCGCACACGTGCACGACCACCTGCTCCGGGCAGCACGGATCCGTGTTCGCGTTCGAGTCAATCACCTGGACGTACACCGGGTCGCGGCCAAGCCAGTAGATCGACTTGTCCATCCGGCTCGCGTCCGTGAACGACGTGATCGAGTGCATCCTCTCCTCGATGTACGACACGGCGAGCTTGAAGTCGTCCTCGTCGTTCGGATCGAGGTAGTACGCCACCAGCACGTCGCGCACGTTCAGGCTGTTGAACCCCAGGTCGTCCAGGATCGA
>Ga0315284_10014875_pt1 | contig 11074 bp, 11 predicted proteins | sample YL17G09_16_MG_FD_203696 | JGI IMG/M metagenome (GOLD analysis project Ga0315284, IMG submission 203696) | Sediment microbial communities from Yellowstone Lake, YNP, Wyoming, USA - YL17G09_16 | ecosystem: Environmental > Aquatic > Freshwater > Lake > Sediment | place: USA: Wyoming | collected...
CGGGCGAGGTGCTGATGGTCTACGGTGCCGACCGCCAGGGGCGGAAGGCCAGCCGCGCCTACCAGATGCTCCGCTTCGGGGACGAGATCCGGCTGGTGCCGATGGACTGGTCGAACGTGGAAGCGCCAACATTCCAGCAGATGCTCGAGGAGGGGTGACCTCCCCAGCTGCCACCACTCGACAAGAGATAGCGAAGTGGATTATAACAGGTGCGGGCTGATTGCGGCCGAAGCAAGGGGGCAACTCGGCCGGTAACCGCGCCGACGGCTGCTGGCCAGGCTTGATGACAGCCAAAGGACTAACCATGCTGCTACGTTCCAGTCTGCTCGGTCTCGGGATCACATTCCTCCTCCTGGTCTTTGCATCCGTCTCCGCTGAGGGCCAACTCACCAACTGTCCCTTGCCTGGCAAGTGGTCAGTGGCGGTATGGAGCGGCGCTGACGACGTGCCTACGGGCGACGCGCTGGCGACCTGCCCTGGCGTAGTCGTGGACGCTGCCTACTGGCTCGACCCCCAGACGCAGGGCTGGCTGCGCCACTTTCCGGCGCACCCTGAATTCACTAGTCTCCACTCCCTAGACAACTTGCAGGGCATCCTCACACTGGGCGCCACCAGCGCTCCCACTGCCACCCCCACGCCCACGCTGTCGCCATCGCCGACACTTACGGCTACACCGACACCCTCATCGTCCCCGACCCCTGAAATGCTCAAGGTGCATTTCATTGACGTGGGCCAGGGAGATGCCATTCTCATCGACAAGGGCGACACCGACATCCTAGTCGATGGTGGCCCTACATCGGCGAGCGTGCTCACCTACCTCCAGGGCCAGGGCGTAGGCGACATCGACCTCCTGGTCGCTACCCACCCCCACGCCGACCACATCGGCGGACTGACCGCCGTCTTAAGCCAATACCAAGTGAGCGAAATCTGGGTCAACGGCGACACAGCGACCTCACAGACCTACCAGAACTTCGCGGGAGCGGTAGCCGCCGAGGGGGCTACGATCCGCGAGGTTACGCGGGGCTACACCACCCAGATGGACGGGCTGGACATCGCCGTCTTCAACCCCACGGCGCAACGCACCGGCGACCTCAACGAGGACTCCGTGGTCTTTCGTCTAACGTGCGGCGAGGTGTCGGTGCTGCTCACCGGCGACGCCACCGACGACAGCGAGGCCACCATGTTAGCGGCGGGCCTGGCGCTGGACTCTGACGTGCTCAAGGTCGGCCATCACGGCTCCAGCACATCCACGAGCGCCGCATTTCTGGCCGCCGTAACGGCTGAGGACGCGGTGATAAGCGTTGGCGCTGGCAACACCTACGGCCACCCGACCCAGGAGACCCTGGACAGGCTGGCCGCAGCGGGGGCGAATATCTACCGCACCGACCTTAACGGCACGGTGGTGCTGACCTCCGATTGCAGCGCCTACTCCATCACGACCAGCGGGGCTCTACCGACGCCCACGCCAGCAACTACGGCGACGCCTGGGACGACACCAACGCCGGCACCATCAGCGTGCGGTTCGTGCGCGGCTACTGACTGCGACTGCGCGGATTTCAGCACACATGCAGCGGCCCAAACCTGCTTCGAGACATACCCTGGCGACCCGTTCGGTCTAGATGGCGACAACGATGGGATAGCCTGCGAGTCGCTACCCTGAGAGGGCTGAGGCCAGCGAGTTTATTGGGAGGTAAGCCATGAGCAGCAACCGGATGACAGTAGCCCTAGTGGCAGCAACCCTCGGTGTTGGGCTGCTAGCTCTCGCAGGCGCATTACGGGTCGATTCCTCGGAAGCCCAACAGGGCAGCATGCACAACTGTCCGCCACCAGGGAATTGGGCAATATCGGTCTGGAGCGGCGACAACGCCACCGAGCCTGGCCAGGCTCTGAGTGGTTGCGGCGAAGAGGCGGTTGCCGCTGCCTACTCCCTTGACTCGCAGACGCAGGTGTGGTCACGCTGGTTCCCAAACAAGCCCGAAGTGAGTAACCTTCCGCCGCTCGACGACAAGCAGGGACTCCTGGCTCTGGGGGGAAGCGGAGCATCGAGCGCGGGGCTACTGCTCGCGGCCCAGGCTGCGGGTCAACTTTGGAATTGTCCGCTGGCGGGCAAGTGGTCGATAGCGGTCTGGGAAGGCGAGAGCGCGCCGGTAGACGAAGCGGTCACGACATGCGGAGCGGGGGGTGTGGCTGCGGCTTACGGCCTAGACCCACAGACCCAGATATGGTCGCGCTGGTTCGCGAACAAGCCTGAGATTAGCAACCTGCTGGAGCTAAATGACCTCCAGGGAATCATGGCCCTTGGCGCGGGGGCCGCTCCAACGCCAACGCCTGGCACTACTGCGACGGCAACGCCCAGCACTCCTGCTACGGCCACGCCCACGAAGACGGCCACACCCACGGCCACAGCCACTCACACGGCTACGCCAACGGCTACGGCCACCAAGACGCCAACGGCTACAGCCACCAAGACGCCAACGGCTACGGCCACCAAGACGCCAACGGCTACGGCCACCAAGACGCCAACCGCCACGCCCACCAAGACGCCAACGGCTACAGCCACTCACACGGCGACGGCAACCGCCACGCCTCCAGACCTGGTAGGAGCTTGCGGGACGTGCGCGCTCACCGACTGCAACTGTTCGGACTTCGCCACCCACGCTCAGGCGCAAACGTGCTTTAACGCCGACCCAAGCGACCCGTTCGGTCTAGATGGCGACAACGATGGGATAGCCTGCGAGTCGCTACCGTAACAAAGGAGATTCGGTGTATCGTAGCTTTTCCCCGTTTGTAGTGCGCTTGAAGGCGGCGATCACATTGCCGCCGCGTTTCTCGCTGCTGACGACGGTCGTTACTGGCTCGATCCTGGCGCTGAGATTCGGCCTAGACACCGCCGACAGGTTTGGGAACGACATCGCCGGGATGTCGGCGTATATTACCGCCATGGGTGTGCTATATAGCATCCTTGCGGCTTTCACAATCTACGTAGTGTGGACACGGTTCAACGATGCACAGGACGCCACAGCGTCAGAGGCAAACGATCTACTAGACCTCTTCAGGTTTGCAGTCTACCTAAGAGATCAAGGAGCCCTTGAGGGCCTACGAGCCTCGATCACGGAATATTGCCAGGCCGTCTGTGAGGACGAGTGGGCCGCCATGACCTCTGGTCACCCCTCGCACAGCGCATCGGCGAAGTTCGAGAGAGTGTTCGAGGCGGTCAACTCGGTGCAATTTGACGATGAACGTGACGCGCATGCCTGGTCGGAGATGATCCGAAAGTTCGAGGCGATCTCCGACGCGCGAAGTAAGCGCCTTGAACTCGCCACTGCGAAGGTTCCAGCCCTCCTGAGAGGCCTCCTCTACATGGCGTCCTTGGCGCTGGTAGTCGGGTTCTTCATGCTCGCCATAGACAACGACTTCCTTGCGGTGGCCGTGACCGTGGCGACGACCGCCGTAGTCTTCTTGACTATCGAGGTCGTCGAGGACTTGGACGATCCGTTCGGGGGCCAGTGGGCTTTGACACCAGAGCCATTCGTGCAACTGCCAGACCGTCTCGCGTCGATAAGCGAGCCCGCAGCCTAGCTCGCCCCAAGCGGGGACACCGCGGTGAGTCAGAAGCGACCCCAGGGGCAAGCTCACAGACTGCCCTCTACCGGTAAGTGGTCGCTGGGCTATCCCGTGGCTTGCGCCTGACTGAGAGATCCCCCCTAGCCCCGCTGGACATGTAACAAACGGCCAGCGAGACGCGTCTGTGTCTATGAAGGAAATCTAATTAGGCGTAGATTAACTAGCTCAGGAGGGAGACGTGACCACCCACGATGATTGAGCCGAAAGACGCCATAGCTAGGACTTGGGTGCAGGGCCTTCGCGCTAGGAGCAGAAAGACGGCCACCGCCTACGCGGACGCCGTCAACCGGTTCCTGGAGTTCGTCGCCAAACCCGTCACCGAAGTCACCGTTCAGGACGCTCTGGCCTACGTCGGCAGCCTGGCCGACAGCGGCCTGGCCCGCGCCAGCGTCGCCCACCACATCAGCGCGATCCGCTCGTTCCTCCGCCACTGTCAGGGGCTGGGCCTGATCCCTTCCACCCCTCTCGACGCCCTGAAGAGACCCAGGGTGGTCATCACGTCGATGAACCGCTACCTGATGAGGGATGAGGCCGAAAGACTCCTGGCAGCGGCGAAACGGATAAGTCCCCAGGCCCACCTGGCCGTCGCCATGATGCTTCTCACTGGGCTGCGGGTGTCGGAATTGGCACAGGCCGAATGGCGGCACGTGTTCAAAGACCCGCAGGGCAACATCGGCCTGCTGGTGCACGGCAAGGGCGGCAAGGAAAGGATTGTGGCCCTCAGGGATGATCTGTGGGAGCTTATCAGCAAGGACAGGCGGCGGCGGGGCCTCGCCGATTCCCTTGATGCCCGCGACCGCTCGCCCCTCGTGGCCGACCGGCTGGACACGCCCTATAGCGCGGTCGGACTTTGGAAGGTCGTGAAGAGGGCGGCTAGAGCGGCGGGAATAGAGAAGGACGTATCGCCTCACTGGCTCCGCCACTCGTTCGGCACTTTGGCCGCTCTGGGGGGCGCCAACGTGTTCCAGATCCAGGCGGCGATGGGGCATGCGCAGATAACAACTTCGCAGCGCTATATCCACTGGGCGAGGGGGCTGGCCGACTCCGCCGTCCACCAGATAGACCTACGGCTCGACACCACGAAGAGTCAGGGAAGGCAGGTGATGCGCAGGAAGCGAACCTAGATTGTCAGAGCAGGCGCGGCCCGACGGTGCGTCAACACCTGCCGAGCCGCTAACCCGGCACCCTGGCGTAGCAGGGCATCGGGCTGGACTAAGAGTAGCATCCGCTGCAAGCGGCTTCCAGCCCTTACCCGGTCAAGGGGTCGGGAGGGTGAAAGGGGTGGAGCCCATGCGGCGGATTTCTTTTCTCGCGACCCATTTCCGGCTGCGCGCAATGGACTGCGTGTGCTGGATGCGCGGTCACAAGTTGGTCAACTTTCCCAAAGGCCGATTCTGTCGGCGCTGCTACCGCGTAGAGGGCGTGGACTTTCGAGAGCGAAGTTGCGCTATCGGGCGGTGGATCAGGCGTCTGCGGCCACAATAGCGCAGCCCTCAAGAAGACTCTATCGGTGCGCACTCGCGTAACGCCCAAGCAGAAAAAACGTCCTAATCATTGGCAAGTGGCTTTCCGGCGATGGCCTTAGCCATGTTGCACCATGATGGATGAACGGTCAGAAAACTCCTCGAGGCCGAAGTTGGCATGGCTGCTGGCGACCGTGCTGGCGGGGGTAGCTCTATCTTCGTTCATTGTGCTGGGCTACCCGCAGCTTCGAAGTCAAAGGCCACTTCTGAGCGAGGACGAGGCCGCCCTGCTGGGGTTGATCAACGACTACCGCTTGCAGCACGGCGTGTCGGCGCTCAAGGTCTCGCCGGCGCTCACCGCCTCCGCAAAGTGGATGAGCAAGGATATGGCCGAGCACGAAGACTTGAGCTTCACCGATTCACTGGGCCGGAACCCGGCGCAGCGCGTGGCGGCCTTTGGCTATGCGCCGACCGACACGTGGGGCTCTTGGCCGACCGAGGCATTGCAGGACTTTAACTTCGCTGGCCCCGATACGCCCGAGTATGCCTTTGAAATGTTGCGCAACTCGCCACAGCACGACGCCACGATGCTCAACGATGGCCTTGTGGTGGCTGGCGTAGGCAAGGCCTACAATCCCCAGTCGATGTTGGGCTGGTATTGGACGGTGGTCTTCGGCGGCTACGACGATCCGCAGGCCATTTTGCTGACGCCTTCGCCCACAGGGACTCCATCCTCCAGCCATCTGACGCCCACGATCATCCCCTCGCCTACCCCCACGCCAACGCCAACGATCAGCCCCACGAGGACACCGAGTCCGAGCCCCAGCACGACGCAGACCACACCGGCTGGGCTGATCTTCTTCCTGCGGCCCCCCGACGAGCCCTGGGCGCCTGGCACCGAATACGGCGAGCAACTCGGCCGAAGCGATCTCTGGGTAGCCAGCACAGACGGCAGTGCCGAGAGGGAGATTTCATTCGGCAAGACCAACGTCTCATTCTCTGGCTTCATCCAGGCGGAGGACGGGCCTGCAGCCTACTACGCCAGCGGCGACGAAGCGACCTTCCACCTCTCGCGAGTGGCCTTGGAGACGGGCGAGGAGACGGAAGTCCTTTCGTTCAATAGTCGCCCTTGGTCTGGGGCGGCAGTCAGCCCCGACGGTCGGTATGCCGCCATCACCGAGGGCGGGGATATTACCTTAGCTGACCTGGCGACGGGGGAGCGCCGCACGCTCTTCGAGAGTAATTGGCCAAGCTGCAAGGAGACGGACGAAGTATCTTGCTTCAATTACAACCAACCCCACTGGAGCCCCGACGGCTCGCTCCTGGCGGTGGGGAGGTCAGGCTGGGAATGGTGGGGCCAGTTCATAGTCGACCCCTTCAAACCGTTCGTGCAGCCGGCTGCCTACGGCCCGTTCACGGACATTCCCTACGTCCAGGGCGAACTCGACTGGAAGACATCAGACGAGGCTTGCACCACGGTCGAGTGGGCCGCGGGGGGGGGAGGCCGGTCTGTATTTGATCCACGGCCCCGACTGGGGGTTCGAGCCCCATGAGGGGGAGGACATAACCGGCTACTGCCCCGACCCTGAGAAGGGGTGTGATGGCTACGTTAGTCAATGCGCGTGGCTGGACGACAGGCGCATCGCCTACTGGATGACGGTGGATGGCTCCGATGAGCTCTCGCGCATCGAGGTGATCGATGTCGATACGCGGGAGATATCTACCTTGGCCGAGTTCGCTTCCAACCCTGGGCTCGGCTTATGGATGGACATCTTTGCTCTGCGAGACGGAGGGCTGATCGTCTACAACGAATATCGCACCATCCCGCAACAGGAGCCACCCTACGAAGAGGTTTCCACCACACCAGGACTGATCCGAGTCGCTGACGGAACGCAGCAGTCAATTCTGAGGGAGCGCGACGATGTCGTCGCGGTGGTGCCTGGGGGAGTGGCGGACGCCCGCCAGCACCGCGTGCCTGGATGAGTTCTCACCATGACGGCCGCCGCGCCCTAGCTGAACTCTATGGGTGGGTGACGAATTGACCGCGCCGTTCCACATGAGTGAGCGCACGCCTGGCGTCCTGCTGTTAGGTGTCGGCATCCTTGCTGGGCTCAGGCCGAGGATGGCTGCACACCTTTGTTCTTGGAGGTGATGACAGATGAAGAGCGGCAAGAGGGCGCTGTCTCGATGCTGGTGGTTGGCCTTCCTGGTAGTCCTTAGTTTCGTTTTCGTCGCCGCGTCAGAGTGTGAACAGACTTCCGATAACTCCCCACCACAGGGTTCGGAGCAGCCAGATTTGACTCGCATCGTGTCGGCAGTCCCTGGCGCCACGGCAGAAGCGGAAGGAGTGCGCGTCACGTTGAATGAGATTGTTGACCCTTGGCTGTCTGACACGTTCATGGAACCCGACGCTGGCAGGAGGTTTGTGGCTTTCGATGTGACCATTCAAAACGTGGACGGCGGAACCCAAATCGCCGCGCCTTTCGGTTTCAAGCTTTCAGACGCCGAAGACTTCGCCTACGACTGGAGTATGTCGGGGCCTGACCCAGGGCTGCATTTTATCGATCTGGGCAGCGGACAAAAGACGCGGGGGTGGGTCACCTTTGAAGTGAACGGGGGAACGCCGCTCAAGCTGCTGAAATACGACCCAGACCCCTTTACGACAAACGACATAGAATTCCAGTTCCCTACCGATACGGCCACGGCCCCAACGACGCCGACGGCTTCGGAGTGTGATTACCCTATCGTCACGCAGTGCGGCCCACACTACGACGCCTACACGGGGCAGTATGACACTGGCTGCGTGCAGGGCCACTACGAGACCGGTCGGTTCGTGCAGAATCGGACGAACTGCTCCCGACCATTCCCGATGCCCTCGCCGAGTCCTACATTGACGCCTGCTCCTACCCCTGCCCAGCCACCCACGGCCACACCCACATCTACCGGCGGCGACGGCACCTACACCGTCGAGGCCGGCGACACCGTCTATGCCATCGCCCTGAAGTTCGGCATCACTGTGGAGGAACTGGCCTCTGCCAACAACATGACGGTGGAGCAGATCGCCCAGCTATCGGTGGGTCAGAAGCTGATCATCCCGAAAGCGGCGCCCGGCGAGCAACAGCCGGTGACGACGGCCACTCCCGAGGGCGCGGAGCCGGTGTCGACCAGCACACCAGCCGCCGCCGGTGGAGGGACATATACTGTCCAGGACGGCGATTATCCCACCTCCATCGCCGAGAAGTTTGGCATATCAGCCGAGGCCTTGATGGAGGCCAACGGCATCACCGACCCATCCAGCCTCAAGCTAGGGCAGGTGCTCGTCATTCCCACACCCACAACCACCCCACCACCTTGAGGGAACATAGTGGAGGATGCTCAGATAAGGTCGCCTTCCTCACAGATGTGCACGTAGCTCTGGGTCTACGTCATCTTCCGCGACACGTCGAAGGTGACAGAGGCGCCAGAGGCCGTTCGGTAGAGTGAAGGGCCGTTTCTGCCGGCGCTGCTATCGCGTGGAGGGCGTGGACTTTCGAGAGCGAACCAGCGCCATTGGGCGGTTCGTGAGGCGTCTATGGTCGCGCTAGCGCGGCAGGCGCAACGGTTGGCAAGGTGCCAGGTGCCCGCAGTGATAGCCGGCAAGCCGATTTAGTCCCGAGAAGACCGGCGGCTCCAACCTCGGATTAGGACCGCCGCTTCGCCGACGGTCAGCGCGAGTCCGACGCCCAATACCGTTGAAGCTGCTATCAGAAGGTAGTCCTTGGCCCGAGCGCGCTGACCGTCTTCGAATATGGCAAGGAAGTCGGCCCCGTAATTATCCATGTCGAACGAATAGACTCCAAGATCCTCCAGCAGCATGAATCGCGACGGCGCAGGGTTGGACTCCTCCAGGGTATACCCTCGGGGGCCCTCAACCCGCAAGAGGTAGTGTCCAGTTCCTTGTCGGAGCCCGACGGCCACCTCCCCGCCGATAGTTCCGTGTCCGAATGGAATGAACAGCCCGACTCTCTCAAAGCTGAGTCTCCTTCCCGCGTCCCGCCAGCGAAAGTCGACCACACCGTCGAAGCCCTCTAACAGACGCGGGTGCACCGCAATAAGGGCGCCAGGGCCCGACTGGGTGATATCCTCAGTTGGCAGCTCATGCTCCTGGAAGCCACCTCCCTCCCCTCTTAGGGCGTAGCCCTCGTTTTCGGTGTGTCCGGGGAAGACGATCAAGAGCGTGCTGCAGCCATTCTGAACTTCACGCCAATTCGTAATAGTGATTTCCACGTTCGCTCCGGGCGGTCCCCCAGCAAAATAGACCTCTAGCGAGACCTCCAAATCCTCCTGGCAGTCGTGGGCGATGTCGAATCCAATGGAGCCGACGGGGAATCCTGGTTCGCCGCGCAAGACGTATTGGAGACCCGCGACGGCGCCGGCGGTCAGCGCCAGGCCCAACAGGAGCGGTAGGGCGACAACGGCCGCGCGCAGGAAGTTGACTCCGCCGCCGCGATAGCTGCCCACACTCCTACCCTTGCCACCGCACCTCGTAGAGGCGCACGGGGTCCTCGAAGCCGCGCAGAGTTACGCTGCCCCGGTCAGCGAACGCGAATCCCTTGCCCGCCGCCAGCTCTCTGACCACGTTCGCCACCAGTATCTCGCCGCCCGCCGCCTGAGCCGCGATGCGTGCCGCCAGGTTCACCGCTGTGCCAAACAGATCCTCCGCCTCCGCTATTGGCTCCCCTGCGTTCAGCCCAATGCGCACCCTTATCGGCTCTCCCGCCGTCTGGTTGTGCTCGGCAAAGGCCTTCTGCATGGCGATAGCGCACTCAAGGGCGTGCGTCGCCGAGGGGAAGGAGGCCATGAACCCGTCACCCAGCGCCTTCACCTCCGAGCCGCCGTGCGACTTCAGCGCCTCGCGGACGATGCGCTCGTGCGCCCGCAGGGCGTCGCGCGCCTTGGCGTCCCCCAGCCGCTGGGTGAGCGCCGTCGACCCCTCCACGTCCGTGAACAGGATGGTATGAAAGGCGCCCGGTGCCAGAGGTTCCGCCAGAAGTTCGGCCCATGGGAGGATTCCCACAGCCCCCGTGATGGTCAGACCGCCGACGCCTTTGCACTGCTGGCAAGGACTGGACATGGGATTAGCTGGGTAGGACCGGCCACTCCCTTCACAGGGTGGACAGTCCTTGAAGATGTCGTTCTCGACCCGCACCAGGAGTTCGGCCCTACCGCCACAAACCTCGCAGAGGGAGCTCATCGGGTTGGCCGGAAAATATCTCCCCGTCTCGCCGCACCGGGCGCAGGCCACGATAAGACGGTTCTTGCCAACTCGTTTGATTATGCGCATTCTTCTGGCCATCTCTGCCGCGGAGGCGAGAAAGGCATACCTTTCCCCAGCGTCCAGAAGGCGATGCTCACCCCTCGGCAATCTGGGCATACTGAATGAGGCTCCATGGCGCCCCCATCCTACTCGCAGGCGGGAGGGTTGGCAAGGTGTGGCTCCGCCATTCTCCTCGTCCCGGCTTCTTGCTCTTGCAGCGGCTAGCGGCTAGACTTCCCGTTCGGAAGCCGGATGGAGTATCTGAGGGTTGAAAACTCTTCCCGCGAATAAACACGGGGCCCTGCCGCTGCTCGCCCTCACCGCAGGCGCCTGGTACGCCAGGAGGCGATGGCTGGGGCAGGGGATGGTGACGCTGCCGACCAGCGCCAGCGGGTCTCCTTGTCAGCTCTCACGGCTGGGAGCCATCCTCGGCGCGTCAGATCGTCGAAGCTTGGAACTAGCAAGGCCAACCTCGCCTTGACAATTCCCTTCAAGAGGTGTAGATCGGACTTGCGGTTGACTTGCTGCCGATCCATGAACCGGTAGATGCCGCCGGAAGGAGGGGACGCCATGCATGCTGTGCTCATCACGTTCACGTCTTCGGCCAGCCTCGACGACTTGAAGGGACCCTTCACTGACTACGCGAACGCACTCAGAGGAATGTCCGGCCTCGTAGCGAAGACCTGGATTA